>ENA-UOUE01000611-UOUE01000611.1-compost-metagenome-genome-assembly--contig:-NODE-611-length-28054-cov-8.635057_pt1 | contig 28054 bp, 16 predicted proteins | sample MGYA00238146_ERZ747223 | MGnify/ENA primary metagenome ERZ747223 (study PRJEB28781, sample SAMN06268865) | compost metagenome | isolation source: single cell | place: USA: California, Emeryville, Joint...
TGGCCAATTATTTGATAAAAACGGCGTTCAAATTTACAATGGACGTTTTAAGAAGGGTTTCAAGGATGGGTGGGGAACGATGCTTTTGGATGGAAACGATTGGTATGTAGGAGAGTTCTCAAATGACTTTAAACATGGCCATGGTACGCTTTTTTTGAAGAATGATTGTGCATTGGAAGGCAATTGGGAGTCTAATCGCAAACATGGCGAATTTACAAAATATCCCAGATGGTATTTCGATGAGAAGAGAACACCTACAGTGGATGGCATTTATGAAATTATCTATTTCAAACAGGACCTTCTCACTTTCTCAAAACCTACACGAGGAAAGATACAAATTATCTCAAACGATGGAACAAAGAAGGATGCGGAACTACCCCAAGCTGCTATAGCCAAACCTATCAAAGAAATTACCTTCCGATTTGGGATCCGAATTACGACCGAAGACATGCTAACTCTTGAGGGTTCTAATCCACTGGGAGCAAACATTGTAAATTTCTACATGAAAGCCATCGAAGCGAAATATCTCGAGAACTGTGCGGAAGGTATTTGGAAAGGAACTCAGAAGAAGATATTATTCCTGGACAGTGACTTTTTCTCGGAACTGACTGCTGATAATATAGACGCCAAGGAGATTAATTATGGAAAAGTTGAGCACAGGTTTAAAGCTTATCCTACTCCTCAGCACACGATTTTTGATGAATTCGACCGTATTTTGATGATAATAAACAAGAAAGGTCAACATTGGCTTCTTGCTGAAATATATTGCACCCACCGTGAAGGCAAAGGAGAAGTAACATCTATTTCCTTCAATATCTATGATTCAATGGCAAACCCAACCACTGACAACCCAAAAGAACACCCCATTATGCGCCATATAGTTAAATTTGCTCTGGCAGAGATCAATGCAAAATTGAATAAGAAATCTGAAGAATATAAGCATCTAGAAAAACTTATCAATGAAGCAAAGCTTACTTTTATGGATGTTCCTCAACAGAGGGATCTCCATAACTGCGGTGTTTTTGTCTCTCGCTTTATCCAGCATTTAGCGGCAGGGAAGACTAAGATAGAATTCGAGCCACGCAATATGAACGCCTTTAGAAAAGAAATTGCCAATATCATATTCGGTACCTATGACAACCCCTTACAACTCGATAGATTTGAGAAACTTAGTTCAAAGTAGATAATTGGGAGAAAAAAAGAGCCTGTGGCGGCTCTCCGTTGACTCTACTTACTTTTTACCACTCTATACACAGCTAGTTAGCGTCCAACACTGCGTATTATTGCATTCTCACATCAACATGACAATAACCGTCTGAAATTGATTAACTTAAAACTCGGTGCTATAACAAGAAAGACAATTTGCTAATAACAATGAGGACGATGTATTTAAAGGAGATCTCACTCTTCTTTCCATCTATAGAAATGTAAGTAGCAGGATTCAAGTCCTTGTTAGAATGGAGAGAACAAAAAAAAAACAAAAAAACATAACAAGGCAATTGTATGAACTAGTGATTTCATTCTCATAAAACTGATGAAATTATCAGAATCAATAATTGAATCTACGTGCAAGCTCCTCAGCAACTTTCTTAAAAAGCTCACCTACGCCCTCTCCTGTCTTCGCGCTGACCTCGAAAAATAGCATATTGTTATTGTCGGCGTATTTCTGAGCGATATCTCTACTGACTTGCTTCTCTTCTTCAGGCAGATCAAGCTTGTTTCCAACGAGGACGAGAACACAATTATCCTTCTTCACGTTCTCATCGAGAGCGTTCACCCAGTAGTCGATGCTTTCGAAAGTTTTCAAAGAACCGATATCGTAGGTGATTAATGCTCCTCGAGCATCTTTATAATACATCGGAAGCATCGATCTAAACTTCTCTTCGCCTGCAGTGTCCCATAGGTTGATTCGTAATGTGTTTCCGTTTTTCAAAACAGTTTTTAGCTGCTGGAACTGAGCTCCGATGGTTGGACCTCCAGTCTCTCGAAATTTATTTTCGACATAACGATACGTGATACTCGATTTTCCAACGCCTTGGTCTCCGAGTATGACCATTTTGCATTCTGACATGACTGTTTTTTGCTGCGACTGCTGATTTGCTTTAGTTTTGATCCCTTTGATAGGCGATTTCGGAGCCGACTTTGAAAACAAAAAGCCCATAATTGAATGAATTCTCTTCTGTCTATGTTTTATTTATTTAATTAAGCGGTGAGTTAACTCCAAATAAAATGACCTGTTTTCGTTGTACCTGGATTAATTAAAAAAATAGCGTAGCGGAAATGAAACGCTGGAAAATAAATAAAACATGTTTTTCAGAAGAATGAGTAAATCAAAATCGCGGTCTGCTTTCATTTTATGTAAAAACGTTTACATGAGACATCAAAAATTAATTGCAGCTTGTTGATCAAGAGTTTTAACTGATCTATATTTTGTGTATTCATAGCAAGAAACTAAGGATATCAGCAATGATATGTGTAGAGAACTAAAACAGGCGTCATCATGTGCTTCAAACTAACGTTCTATCCTATCGGTTCGGAGAAGTTTGATCCAACAGGAAAAAGTATAGACCATAATTTTCAAAAATTTGTCGATTTCAATGCAAGATGTAGACACTAAAACAATGGAGAAATAATGACACACTACTACAACTGGGGGAAAATCAACACATTTATTATCTCTAATTCGTTATTTGTTACCTTCTATTCTCTCGCATCAGCCGAGATGAAGAATTTCTACTGTCTTCTAGAAATGGATTGTAATTATATAATTCCTGTTTTCGTTTGACTTCTTGAGATGCTCGGTTTAAAGGCGCGAACGCTTGAGGTCTGCCTCCATTATCCTTTCTTTCCTGTCTCTCATAGATTGATTTTGGCTCAAGAGACTTAGGATTGTTGAAATAGGCAGGAATTTCAGGAAATTTTGCAGTTGAGTAGAGATATTCATCATATTTTCCAAAGTCAGGGTCGAAGCCACCTCCACCTCCTCCACCACCTCCGCCAGCTCCGAAGCCAACCTCTTCAATTTTTGTCATTTCAGCTGATCGTTTTTCCGGTGACCGATCATTGCTTCTGATATTAGAGAGTGGCAATGTGTCGAAAAGATTATCAAAATCGAGTTTACGCAAATGGATCTTCATTGCGTCTCGGCCATCATTAAGCATCTGCTTGACATAGTCTATCACCGTCTGATAATCTATTTCTCTTTCTAATTCAACCATTTGTTTTGCCTGTTTATGCAAGTAGGCCACTTTATGGAATTTCCCCATGAACTCTTCAATGGTCGCGTCGTCACAGGCTTGAGAACTGATAATTTGTCTCTGCAAACCCTCGAACTGTGCCGTCGCGTCCTCTATTTCCACCAACATAGTAGGAGGGATGTTGGGAGCTGAATAATCAAGGATGTACTCCTTCAGATCAGCTTTATACTTCTCAAGCATATGGTAAAACTCTTTAAAGAGCTCATCGATGGTCAAGAGGAAATCCTTATGTTTTGCACCTGCCTGAAAGTGCTTATTATCAGAGGCGTGGATGAAGCGCCTCAGCTCATCAACTTTAGCTGATGAAAAGATTTCTTCAGGCGATTCGAAGCAGGGTACATGTGAGGACATGTGCTCATTTACGCATTTTTGACAAAGAAGACGATCTTTGCAATTGGTGTGCAAACAGATTTGTACGATGAATTTTTGATGCTTTGGACAAAGGATTCTGATGTTAAGAGGAGCATGGAGTGGCCCATCGCTTTTAGTGGGGGATCGTGTTGTAGGGCTAGAGGATAAGTTGGCTCCGTAATTTGGATCTCGAAAAAGCTCGATAAAGGCAGTTGGGCTCTGTCTGCGAGGGTCGAGGTGATGGAGGTAAGCGGCTCCGCCAATCAGAGGTTGGTTTGATTGGCGACTGGGACTTCCATAGTAGCTATAATTCATCTTGGGCAGAAATTGGCAAAATCAATGATGAATCTCGGGAGATTTAATTGAATTTGCGAACTAAGGAAAAGTTTAAATTTTTATTTCCGAATCGTGAGCATCGAGTGTTTTTGACAAACTGAGAGATCAATTGTCCTAAGTCATCAACAAGTGAGAAACTTTCTGAGTTCGATATCGCTGAAGACGGAATTTTAGAAGAATGCGGCATCGTTCTCATACCTTATCAAAATGATTTAACAACTGAAAATAATGATTCACCGTCACTATCCAGAATGTTACAACTTATTGAATTTGCATAGGACTTGGGATGAAATTGTTCTCAGTAACTCCAGAGTTTGCTCAGGAATTATTTTGACTGAGTTGATTATCTTTTTTCTTGATTTCGACTTTAGAAACCCAAGAATCTTTCCAACGCGTAAGCTGTCGCTAAAGGCCTTATCGAAACACATCACTTCGCTGTTTCTGAAATATATTTCGTACTGTCTTGATTCTAGGTCTAACAATGTAATAATTTCAATCAAAAAAAAAAAATCACCTGTGCTATTTGTGCTCATGTACTGAGTCTCATTACTTATTGATCGTGGGTAATATCTTGGGAGAGAGAGAGTTACGGGTGAACATTGTCCACATCGCTACATTCTATCTCGAATAATGAATGAATTATTAAGCTCATGTTATTTTTCAATATGAATTTAAAATAGCTCAAGATTATTTAGCTTCACTTCTTCCCAGACAATAGGCGCAAATTTGCGTATTCATTGCAATGCATTATTGTTTCCATAAAAATGTCATTCATTGCTGAACTGTCTAAATTATTTTATTCCACTACATTTCGAGCAATTAACAAATTCTATTCAAGTAAGTCTTGAAAAGCATGTGGTGTTGTCTATGAAAAGCCATTTGAATTTACCGATATTTAATTATGATTTTCACACCATGCGATGTTTCTTTTTTTCAGAATCTGTTAATTTATTTATCTTTTATACCTAACATTATTTACCGACCTAAAATTAATTAACAAACTATAAAAAATTAAGATAGATCCGTTATTAGGGATCGCATTTCCTCCCAAGTCCATCGTTCAGTCTGACAATATGAACAACAGTATGAATAATAGCATCGACAGGAAGGTAACTAAGAACCCACAATCAGCTATTTAACCGACCTAATAGAGAATTGAGTCAGAAGAGCGGGAATTTCAGCCTTTCACTTCTCATTTATCTCAGGAACAAGAGCCAAGTAGATAAATTTCCTCGAGTTCGCTTGATAACAATTTTCAATAGACTACTACTCATTTGCGAGGGGCATCAGGACAGAACAGGTTGGCAAAGGCCCAACTCCACGCTTCGACGCTTATATGAAATCCCAGTCAGAAATTGGAGGGTTAGTTATTATTTTCTCTTCTCAGAACGATTGATCATGCCAATAGGGTTCAGAAACTACGATCAATATCTCCATCTGAAATTGGATCAAATCGAATAAGCCAAATGAGTGACAAGTTTAGCTATTCTCCCGGAGGTCTCGCAAGTGGGACGATTTCTCAGAGAAACAGTGAATTTCTGAAAGTCAGAGCCGCTGAAAGGAACCAAGGAAACGAAAATTTTCGACCGCTATCAGAAATTTATAACAACAGAGAGATTGAATGCAGTGTCTCACCGGACACTTACCGACAGGAGCACTTCATAAGACCAGCCCGTCCAAAACCTATCGTAGCTTCTCCAAATAACGACCAAAGACCACGACGAAGTCAAGCGATGGAGTCTAGATCATCGAGTCCCTCCCAAAAAGAAAACAGCTTTTTATATAGCCGTTCTTACTCGAACCCTTTCAAATCAGATTGTAATACATTTGATGATTTCTGGCTTGTATTAACATATTCCTCAGATGAAAACTGGAAAAGATCACCTCCAAAGATGCGACCAGATTCTTTAGAAGAGAGCGACGCGGGGTTCTCAGCGACCACTCAGCCCGGGATGAACCAGCGAGGGTCTCCACTACACACCAAAGATCTAAATGGCCAAAGAGGGCAATTAACCCCTGATAAACTCCCTCCTCAGATGAATAATAGAGCGAAAAGTGCAGACAGAGTCTCACCTTTTAGCAATATACTCACCAGCGAGAGTCTAAGTATTATAAAAACTTCAATTAAAGCCATACTAACTCTGTTTAGGACAAAACACGGAAGGTAGACTAATAAGCGATCCGAACCAAAATCAAAGTTTCCTTACAACTAAGCCTTCCTTGACTGTTCTGAATACTGAAGAGCAACCACTGAACCTCAAATCAATCCCATTCAAAATAGCGACTGAACCCGAAATAACTGTAGCTTCTTTCCATCATCGACAGGTCTCGATTCCTACGTTAAAAGTCGATCGAGAAGCAGTGATGCAAGGAGCAGATTTATCCCCTGCTCCTGGTAACGTCCCTAAGCGCAATCCAATATTTGAAGAGTACCGAAAGAGCGGTTTTAAAGATGTTCCGATATTTAGAGCTAAATATGTCACAATGGCGAACGGAAATATTGTGGTTCCTCCGAGAGGGGAAAGTAGAACTCCTGAACGAGTCAATCAGTATATTCCAAAGCATTCAAGCAATCAATCACATCACCAAGACCAGTATGCACAAAAAGAGAACACTTATTCTAAAGTGAGTCCTTTTGAAAAACCAAATTTTTTCGAGCCAGTCAACGGCAATTTAGCTGAGAGCTCCTTCCACTCACCTCCAAAAAGAACCAGGCAAGCTCCAATGGAATCAATGCAGCGCAGTCCTCCTGGAAATCGAGTTTCCTCTGAGCAGTATATCTACACTGAGGGCAGCCATAAAGCTGAAGACTACAATCCCGGCCGAAGGATTATGACGAACGACTACAATGATAATGAAAGATTCTATCCTATTTTCACAGCTACTGGGCTCGACTATCCGTATTTGATCATAAGTACAACTGCGAGGAAAGAGCCTGAGAAAGAAGTCTTTGTGGAAAAGAAGAGAAAGAAGAAGGATGATATTGATCCGTTCTTACAGACACTCGCGAAAACGTTTGTACCCAAAGGAGATGATACCAGCAGGAGAAAATCAAGAGCTTTACTCAAATTCGAACAGGCGGCTCTCCTCGCAGACGAAGAGGGGGAGCAAGAAGGTGACAGTCAAAACGCTCTGAAAAAAGCGAAAAGCGTAGAAAGGGTCAAATCAAATATACGTGAAGAGCCTAATCCGCTCAACCTGTCTCAAATATCTCAGCAAGAGTCTATTATGTTCTCCAAAAAACCGTCGTTTTTGGAACCAGGACGAAGCTCCAAAGATTTTGATATCAAACCCCAGCAAGAAGAAACTCCGAAAATGGGTTCCTCCCCTGAAGGGAAGAGGAAGCCTGCCATTCGGTTCTCAGGCAAATTTACCAATCCTCTAGAAAAGAAGAAAGACTCTGTCGTGCGAATTTCGGTGCCTGAGAAATCGTCTGACCAAGGCCAAGAGCCGCTTAAAAAAATCGATAGTAAGCATGCCAATTTCCTTAAGAAGCTTGAGGATATGCAAAATAAAAGTCAAAGGAGACTAACCGCTTTGATTCAGCATAATGAAGAAGTTTCGCCTGTCCAGCGAAAATCTGTGGTGATTTCGCATGCGATAATCGAAAGCGAAGACTCGTCTACGTCTTAGGATAGTGTGAGAGAATTGTCGATATTATATGTAAGAAATCTTAAGAAAAATATAAGTAAAGTTATGCGTTAAGATTCTTTTTCAATGAGATAATTTTGAATAGACTTATACGAAAAGATTGAGAGAGCTGTAAGGCATAGAATGAGCAATGGATATCGTTATAATTCAACACCTGAGTCAATAATATGGCCAGAAGAGAAATAATTTAATTATTCGATTTTATTGATTTCTGAATCAAGCTCGGGAGGCAAATGTCGTACTCATACCTGTTTAAGTATATCATTATTGGAGATACTGGTATTTCGGTTCATTTTGAAGCTGTATTTAACCCGAATATCTTCCTCAAGGCGTAGGAAAGTCCTGTCTTCTGCTCCAATTCATCGACCAGAGATTTACCAAGCACGATCCTACGATAGGAGTGGAGTTTGGTGCCAGAATGATTGATCTAGGAGGAAAAACTATCAAATTGCAAATCTGGGACACAGTAATCATGCTCTCGTTGACGGGACTTACCCATGTCCTCAGGCCGGACAAGAAGCATATATCTCGATCACAAGATCGTATTACAAGGCTGCAGCAGGAGCGCTCGTCGTATATGACATCACGAGGTAACTTCATATTCTATAAATAGACCTTGGCTCATAGAGCATGTTTGAATTGTTTTTCTTAGGAGAGAAACTTTTACTCATGTAAAGAGATGGTTGGCAGAAGCAAGAGAAAACGGAAATCCCAACATGGCGTTTATTATTGTCGGCAATAAGAGCGACTTAGAGGCTGAGTAATATATGTGCTAAAGAAGCGTGGTTTGAATTTATTTTGGAATTGATTTGTCGAATAGGAGGCAAGTTTCTTATGAAGAAGGTGAGCAATTAGCAAAAGAAAACGACGTGATATTTATTGAAACCTCTGCAAAAACTGCCTATAATGTAGAAGACGTAAGCATGACTCATATTGTTATGAATGATTCAATTTGACAATGAAAAAGGCGTTCATCAAGACAGCGTCGATAATAGACGAAAAAATTAAAAGCGGAGTGATTGATCCGAAAGGCCCAGTAATTTATTCTGTTATTTTTCTCAACATCATCAAACAACTATAGAATTCCGGTGTTAAATTTTCAGGAGAAAGCTCCGTGGAGATAAAGAGAATCACGAATAGTGAGTCTGTCAGGTCCAACAGTATAAAAGACAAAAGTGGTGGCTGCTGTTAGTTTCCTTAAATCACACATAACTTATAAGGAATTTTTCTCTCAAAGTTCATATTATTAATGGTAATGAATCATAATACAGATAATCTGGGAAGATTTATGCAATAATTATCGGATTAAAGGTTAGATAATGCAAGAGATTAATGGCAGTAGTAATGATAAGTTAGTAGTTAATGTTATTGATACTAAAATACTCGATTTTCTCATAAAATAATGCTTCCGGGGATTAAATTTGTAGCAATTTAGAAGGCAGACTCGTATTCACCTTACTCTCTCGGTTTGCATAGTAGGAAAGATATTCTTCAGCGAGTTCTTCAATAGATTTGCTTGGATCGAGGCTGACGTAGTGCAAATAGGCGTCTATCTCGTTTTCGGGTATTAATTGCTTGAGCTTTTCAGCTTTTTCTTGCACGCTTTGAGGATAAAGCCTTTCTTCTGGAGAATCAGCGTTTAAATATTCTTCCAAAGCGTCGTCTTTATAAATAATCTCATACTCGTTGTCATATTCTTCGTTCATCATGAAGATAGTCACTGCGCTTTCTCGAGGAATAGAGCTGAGCATCGTCCTGAAGTCCCTTTCGTCTGTTAAAATGACCCGATCGTTTTCTTCGTCGATATAGTGCAGTGAGTATGAAGGTAATTGCGTTGATCTGAACAAGACAGTGATTTCGGCTTGAAGGGCTTGGTAGCTGTTGACTGATTTTGGCAGAGAGTAAGTTTTTCCATGGTAGCAGAGATTAATAAGCATGATGTGACAGAATTCTGGCGGCTTTGTTGGGCAGAAGAAAAAATTGGGCTTATTGTCGATTAATTTGAAACTTTATTCAATTATTTCATGATGGGAAGCATAATGATTCCAACAGATTCTTACTAGTGTGCTCACAAATTGATGAGCATTTTCATTAACGACACTTTCGAGAAGCATCCTGCAATGCTAGATGAGTCAGATGAATTTTAGATTCAATACAATTTCCTTTCGAAAAATCTATTGGACCAACAAATTTTTTCTTCTAAACATTATGAATGTATACTCCTGCTAGGGGTTTCGACCTGAGCCCTACTGGGCGAATAATATCTACATGTTCATTATTATTTCCTCTAGAAGAAATTGATTGCATTTTCTCAATGAGTATAAGAGAGAGATTATCTTTCTAGGCAATCAACATGAAATACAAGGAGGGAATAGATGCCTATATTGGTCATCAGATCTATCATTTATATTATAAATCTTTGGGTTCAGCATTTACAAACTATTTCTTTTAGATGGAGTGTCTTACTTGAACTATGTATACCTTAGTGAAGAGCCAAATATTTCAGAACATGAAGGCATAGTAAATATTATACAGAATATTGGTGGTGGGTAGTTATTGATAGTGTCTATCAGATTATAAGAACCAATTGGAATATACACTAATGACTACTAAGGAAAACTAGTTTGATGTTGATCTCCTATGATTATTAATCAAAATAATGAAAGGCTTTGTACTTTGACATGCCTTATAACAAATCAATGAAAAACTAGTATATCGTTGTAGTTTTCTGAAAACATTTTAAAGAACAAAGGAGATGAATTTGTTAGTTAATTTGTTGGCATTTAACAAAACTGTAAATTATCACGAATGATCTTTATCTTTTTTCAAGAGAGCTACCAATACCATTATCAATGAGAAAATTATCTTTTATTTCATTTTATGATATAGAGATGAAACTCACAATCCAATTACCTATCCTCACTCAGGTCACATTAAATGACCAAGTTTCTCACCTATACAATCACTCAGATACCATATTACGAATTTTCATAAGTACCAGCATATGAATCTTTAATGTACCTTTACTGATTTTGAATTTTAGACTCAAAATTCTTCGCAACAATATACGAAACTCTTTAACCAGGTTGCAAATAAATGCTCACTCCAATTTCACCGTTACTTTTCAATTTATTTATAATTACCAGATTGTCGCTGTACACTATCAATTTTCAAACTCTAAATTGAAAATATTATTATTATTTCTTTTGATTTGTCCAATTTATTTCCAACAATTAATTTGTCATCAAATTGTTGACACAAGTCCATGCATAAATAATATTACGAAAAGCATTCATCGATTTGATGAAAGCCAACGATCTATTTTGTCTTTTGAAGGAAACTGGATTGATTGAGCATGATTCGTTGTGCATCTAATTGCACATCCTTGTGATTAACTTTCATACCTGATATCAGATTAATTTCTTCGTTTCTTGGACCTATGATGAAGAATTTTTTTTAAATTGCAGGTAATATCCAGGTGGTCTACCTTGGCGAGTTCTCAAATTTCAAGTAAGAATCGCCTCGAGTGTGAACTCACTTTAATAAACCAAAGAATGCTTTTCCTTCTCAAAAAAGCCTGCGGAACCTTCGTTTCAACTTTCCAAGACCAAACCTAGAAAGAATGCTGTAGTTCGCTCTAGCCTAAAGCATTAATTAGAAGTTATTATTGTTGGATCTCTTATTCTCAAAGCTGATTAAATTTTTCCAATACAGTCAAATATTGCCTCAAGCGAGAAACCTAGCAAATCTGTCAGTCACTTCAGCTAGACTAGCATTAGTTGTACATTATTCTCGATGGCTTTTAGCTGTGAAATATTTTTATTGAAATTACAAATTTGATTTAAATTTTCAGTTAACTCATCAATCCAGTAATTTATCTTAAGACTCAATCATTTATTGACATTTCAAAGATTCATGGAAAAAATCTTATACTGACTTCAGACGTTTTGTACCCTCTATTTAATCTTGTCAATAATATAATTTGAATAAAACAAATTTCAGTTAGAACAAGTTAAAAAAAAAAGAGGCACTCAATCATGTTCAGCTTCAAAAGGAACCCGTCTATATCTACAATTCCCTCAAAAACCCTCGCAGAATCTCCCAAACTTTTTCTTAGTCCCAGTTTGCCTGCTCTAGGCATGAAACTCCAGCCAACAAATCCGAAGTCTTCTGACAGAAGTTACGACAAGAATAACCTCAGCACCAGCTCAAGCTCGAACAACAGTAGCAACTCAGTGAGCAAACGACATTCGCTGAGTCATTCCTCGGAAAAAATTCCCAAACCTCAAAGCCTTATCTTAGATCAAGACCCTGCTCCGGAAAACCCAGAGCCAAAATCTCTTCCATTGAGTTTCCTGCCTAAGATCGAAACGAAACTCTTTAGAGGCGTCTGGGAAGTCTACCATGACCATTGGTTCGATATCCAGAGCAGGAGTCTCCAACCACTATTTACCGAGCTACCAAGCCCTCAGAGAACTTTTCCTGAGTCACCTAAGCTCCAAAAGCTTCCACCAATCTTGCAACCACAGCCAGTCACAGTGTGTAACGCTAAACTGAAGAAAGTCCCTGTCAGCGACAAGGTACTTCGCATGTGTGACGCATGCAATGGTAAAAAGAGAAGAGGGTCTCATATTGGGTGCGCTCACTTCATTTGCCGAGACTGTCTTCAAGGCCATATCAAAAAGCATGTAGGCTCGCGCAAAATCCCGATTAAATGCCCCAAAGCGGGATGTAAATATCATCTCGATCATCAAGAGGTGAATAAGTATGCCGGGAACACTGAGTTAGTCAGGAGGCATTACGAGCTCTGCGTATCAACGTACGTGGAGAAAAATCCTCATCAGGTTGTACAATGTTACACGCAAGGATGTGGCTATGTGATCAATCTGACGAAATTAAAACAGAAAGACGTCTTGGATTGCCCTCGCTGTAAGAAAGCGTATTGCATCCGATGTCATAAGCTCGCTCATAGAAATCCGTCGTGTACCGATAATTGAAAGAGTTGTCTGAGAATTCTTACTATCTGTTATATTTCTGTTTTTTTATTACGGCTAGTTTGAGAAAAATTAAAAGTGGATTTTGGTTTTTTGTTCAAAATTTGTAGGAAATTGGTATTTGACTAAAGTTATATTGAAGGCTTTTTTTTTTCTGTTCTTTTTTAAGGTTATGTGTAACATCAGTCTCTAATTGTTCGTTTGACTACTCCCTTAATCAAAGAATGCATGGTTTTCTCTTGTTTTTTTTTTTTGGTTTAATGAAATATGAAATTTATTTTTTACGTTTATGGGCTATCCGTCTAAAACGCATCTCGATAAAATTATTAATTGAGAAAATCCAAATTTTCATAGGAAAAAGATTTGGAAGAAGACATTAGATAAGGAGGAAATTATGGTATTCATATATTGGTTTGATCCCGCCTTGGTCTCTGATTTGTACTAAGACTACTTAATTCTCTCTTAGGATAAAAATTTTCAGGAGCACATATGAATCATTATAACTTTTCTTTGAAATTATCTTTAGATGTTCGATGTTTGTCACCATTCTTTAAAATATTCGCAGTTTTGAATCACATGTAGGAAGGTTAAAGGCTGCAGAGAGAGCAGCATGTGTGTTTTATTTTTGCGAATCGAAAATAACTCTGTCTGAAAACAACAGATCCTCTTAAACTATAAAGTTGATGGAGCTTATCAGATTAAACCAATGTGTGAAGAGGGGTTTCCCTCACTAAGAATGCAAAAGTGGATAGAAGAACTCCTAGTTTGATTTATCAATAGTGATCCAAAAAAATATTAAGAATTCAAATATATGAGTTTTCTCCTGCTGACTTCGAACATAGGCAGCATCAATAAAGGAAATCTTATGATTTTCCATAAGAAAACAAAGCATATTTCATATCGAGTGAGTTTTTTAATCTGTAGGATCGCTGAAGGCAGATACTTACATATCAGCAATTTCTTTGAACCTTCCAAAGTTAAGAATTATCTAGAACTCCGCTCGTATTTACTACAAGAGACTCCACAGAATTTTGTTAGGAGCAATTGCAGCATTCATGAATAGTTTTGCTGAGATATTATTTAATGTACTCTCTAACGGTAACCGTTGCAATTAATTGCTACTCGTTTTTATTAACTGAGCTGCATTGGAATAAGATCTAATTGCTTCATTCTATTTGTAATCTTCATATATATTTTTCAAAAATGGACGGTCTCCCTGAAATCCAACAAGGCCTTACTCAACAGTAATTTATTTTGCCAGCTCTTCACTTCACTATTTCTCTCAGAACACCTGACGAACCGGTTGAACACCAACAATTGCAGGAAGATCAGGAAGGACTTATCTCACCAGGATTATCACCTCAACAGCAGGATGACTTGCCTCCAAAATCATCTCAGCGACAACAGAATTTAGATAAATCTCTCGGAATTCAACAAAGAGACTCTCTAAACAGCAATCAATCTGGATATAGACCATTTGAAGCCGAGAAAAGCAATCTCACACTCCTTTTAGCGATCTACGCCATTCAAGTACTACTAATCTTATAAGCCTAGCCTTAAATTACTTACTATTATCAAGGGCATGGCGATTTCTTTCTTTGAAAGTTCCCTTGAGATCATCGTCACTGCAAAAGGAGCTGCATTCACAGAGCTGGGAATCTTCTCGCTGATTACATTACCATTCAGCTTTAAGATTCTTTTTGCGCCGTTTTTAGATATCGTATGAGCTCCTCCTCTGAAAAACCAAAGCAATAATGATAATTAGTACTTTATCAGAAGTTTCGGCAAAAGGAAAACCTACATTGTTCCCATTCTTTACATCGTAATTTACTTTTCAATTTTCTTCGCTAATTCTGATCTAAAGCTTGGAGTGTTTTCATTAACTATTGCGTTTTTCATTGACAGTTGGGTGAATGATTTCCACAACAATGTTCATACGATTGTCTTGATCGGAGGTTCCATGATGTTTATTTCGGGAATACAAGTATCAGCATCATTGATTTCGATGCTTGATTCGTTGTCTGATAATAGGATATCGCAAATGACGCTTGGGTTCTGACGCTGGTGGCTCCGTGTAATTTAACGTATGCAGCGCTGACGCAATATGGAGGAAGGGTCCTAGGCCAGCTTTTGGGCTATTACTTCCTCATTCCACTGAATTCTGTTGAATTCTGCAATCAACACATATGGGACACTCCAAAAGACGTAATAAAAACTCTTAATGTACGCGGCTCATCCCTTTGATAGACACCACTAATAACACTCAAGACCTTTATGATATTCGTTGCCATATGTCACTTGATTTTGGCATTGTATGTACATTTTGTCAAAAAGGAGCAAAATCCCGCAAGACAAGACTACAACAGTCTCACAGACGTCGGAAAATTGGTAAGAATCACTTTATTCGAACTTTGAGATTAACAAAACGATCCAATCCAGTTCAAGGCTCTATATAAAAACAAAAATATCAGAATGTATGTGCTCCTGATCCTCACCTACCCCATATGCCTTACCGTCGTACGAGAATCAACCAGTGTTGTCCTTATCAGAGGGGTTGAATAAATAAATTTTTTTGTAATTATCTTATACCTTTTTAATATAGGGTATGAGAAAGGATCACCTCACCGACATTGGATTATATTGCCTCCCAGTTGCGTTTATCGCTTGCTGGCTTGCGGTAACTCTAATAACTGAAATAAAACCACTAAACTTTCTCATAAAGACTAAGCAATGGCGTAAAACTAGGAAATACCTCACGATAATGATGATTTCTGTGGCAGTAATGATGGTCACTGTAAAAAATTTCCAATTTATGCTTGAAGATAACTTAACTCATTCCTCAGGGTTTTGCAATCGTTGCCATCTACAGCACATTCAATGCAGAGACCAACTATAATACGAATTGGAACCTGCTTTTGCTTGTTAAGTTGATCGATATCCCTGCATTCGCCTTGAGGTCATTGTTCCAAAATAACTTTGTCCAAAGAATCGCTGAGCCAGTAAATTTAACAAATTTTTTAAAGTTTGCTAATGCTTCACTTTGTTTAGGAAATCGCTGGTTCTTTTATCACTACGTTACATGCAATTAGCAACTTTGCTTGGCATGGATATACCTTTACGACTCTCTTCTTACTCGAAAACGTCAATTTGTATGTGCTTCTTGGAATTACTTGGGGTATCGGAGTGGTCTATTTAATTACAGTGGGACGATACATTGCCAAGACTCTTGATGCTAAGCATAGATCTGAGTAAATAGAAATTTTTTAGTATTTTGCTCAGGCTTAATTTACTAGGTTCGACGTTCAAATGCCCATCCCTAAACAAATCCTAAACCAGTATTCTGATATCCCTAATGGAGATGAGGCCAGAGAAGAGAAATGCGAAACATCGTTGAAGATATAAGAGACATGGTAATGTGAAAAATAATATTAGTATTTTTACAATTTCTTGAAACCATTTTGCGTGATTATTTGATTGAAGTCCATTTTGTTTTTTTTATCGTTTGTGATACAGAAGTCTCTGAATAAATATGCATGTTTGATTCGTTAGAATATGCATAAAATTAAATCTAGATAATAACTGCTTGATAAATGTGCTTTCCATTACATAAAGCAGGATTTGTAATGGTTAATAAGACTCGCTTCGATTTCTCTAAATTGAAATAATTGCTAAAATCTAGATTCAATTCATAACTATATAAGCTATACCTATTAAATCTTAATCTGCTAACAATAATGATGAGAGACAGTTTGTTGGTTCGCCGAGATGTTAAATAAGATGTGAATTTACCACGCATGCAACAAAAAAAATCCATGATTAAGGAATTACGAGCAGGGGTTACTCCAAACTCATATATATGCATATGAATATATATATCATTGTCTCCTCTTAAGCTGCTGATAATTAATTCATACTTACCATATTTCTTTGTCCGTCTATCATTTTTTCTTTGTATTTTAACTTAATTTTTTTTCTTTGTGAATTTTTTATCCATTAACGAATGATATTTCTTCAGAAAAAAAATGATTTCTAAATGATACATCCTTTTCCCGACTCACTGGTGTTAGATTGCTACTCCGTATTTGTATATCTGCAAACCTGGAAGAAAGGGATATCTGTACACGCTCTTCGAGAGGGTTTACTTTGAATTTCGAGCTTGGTCAAACAGAATTTCGATCTTTTCTAACACCAGTGTTCATCCATTTAATAAAGAAACAAATCCTGATACTCCTGAGATTTGTTTGAGCATACAGGTTCTTTTCTGTTCAACCCGCAGTTTTACATCTGAAATTCTTTGAGTCTGGTAGATAGGAATCCTCACAATAATGAATTCATGCGTTCTGGTTTCGTCTTAGTTACTAGATCCATTGATTCATCTGAGTTGCTTTTTTTCTCTCAGCATAAGTCATCATCGATCAGCTTCGAATTTCTGGTTCTTTTGCAAGCAATATAACCTCTGCAACATCTTTGAATTTCTGAAGAAGCACCCAAGTCGTTGAAAATGGTATTGCTTCAAGTGAGAAATTTGATGGAGTGATTTATCATGCTCTGCAATAGATGAAGCCTTGTGTTTGAAACTGATCGCTACGAGGTAATCCAGTTAGTTCTTCTTCATATTGCCAGTGGGAATTCTGCAGGTATTTTAAGCAACTGCTTATCACTGCGGTCCACGAGAATCGGCGATCGAACCTGCTGCTTCGCCTTCTAGATAATACAATTTATCTCGGCGATTATGAGTTTTCTTTAATTCCTTAATTGATTATAATCTGCCAATCTTCCTCTTATATAGTCTCCAGGGTGAGTTTCTAGAATGCTGGTTGATAATAAATTGTTGGAGTTAATGAATTCATCTGCAAATATGAGAAGAAATCAGGCATTAAAAATAGAATCTTCGAGACTAGTTACTGCAAAGAATTCAAACAGGAAAATTGGCAAGTAACATATTTTCGGATTGTACATTGATCGATTCGATCTTCGTTGCTCGAGTCATTAGACTTTCCAGTGTAAAGCGCCAGCAGCACTTGTTAGCTACAGAGAACTTTTCAGGAATAGAGGGGACTTCTCAGTTTTCGGCAAGTTTGGTTCAGTATTGGTCTCAAGGAACCATTATATCATCAATATTCGTTCTTTTACTGGATCTAATTCTTCAAAATTTTGGTGCTTAGTGGTAATTTAGAATTCATTCGAAAACATATTGTGAGTGTTCTTATGTGAGACTAATTTGCTAAGGCATGGATGGAGTCCAAACGCCTAATCGATTGGAATCCCGCTACGCAGAAGGAATTGTGCGCTAAATTAAGAAATAGTAGAGCTATCTTGAGAGTTTTTGCGATTTCGATTTATTCTGATATTGATTATCACTTAGAAAATGGAAAAATTGACGTTGCCAAAATTAGTATTGAGAGAGGATCAACGAAGAATCGCTAATCTTAGTAGTCTCCTCAAAGAGTTAATTATTTTGAGCTTTCAAGAAGATTAAATAAAAGAAGATTGATATTGCCATGCCAATTTCAAATAAACTATAAGACAACTAATGATTTATCAGTCACTCTTCTCCTACATTGTAGAAGCGCGCAGCAGTGCACGTCGCATGGTTATTGTCATTATTTGAGAGCCCTTTACACAGGAAGAAGCCCAAGATCATTTAATTGAAAAGGTGGGTCAGCATCGGAATCCACTGGCAAGTCAGTAGTACCACGAATTAAAATACTGATTGTACATGATATCCAGTATTCATTTCTTATAAAAATACAATTAAAGGAGATCTTGCTGCTAATTGAGCGCTAAAGGCCTGATAAATTTGACTATCTGTCTTGATATAGTTTTTATTGATTTGCGACCCCCTTAGTGATGCATTTGCGTCTCCAGCATGTCATGTCAGAGTATCTCTAACATTTAATCGTTATTCTCAGTCATTACCAAAGTTTTTCTGAATGAGTCTTTACAAACTGAATTTGATGAGATAAACTCGAAAGAAATCTCCAACTTTTTGTTCGGAAACATGATGATACTAAGAGGAGTTCTCTATGTTGAGATTTTATACATTATACTCGAAAGGTATTCATTGGAATATTATTTACCAAACCTTTACCAAACAGGGATCTTAATAAAATTAATCAATAATCATAAATCTTTAACTTGAGTCAATATATATAAGAATGGGTTCTTTTAATTCCATTGAAGAATAATTAACTAACTTATAAATATTATTAATAGTCTGTTGGATTCTTATGAATCCCTTATTCAATCAGCCTTATAGAGACCGTGTTTCTTCGCATACTCTTCACAGTTCACCACGCATCTGAACTTTGGTTTTCCTTTTTCCAAGTGGTTGAAAGCTTTTGGGAAATCTTCGAAACTGAAGAATTCACACATTGGGAGAATGTTGTGTAAGGCGGAGAATTCCAGCATGGCTTGCGTCTCTCTTCTGGTCCCAACAAAGTTACCAGCAATGGCAATGTTCTTCGCAATGATCTGGAAAGCATTCAAAGTGAAATTCTCCCCAGCTGGAGGAGCGCCGACCTGGACGAAAGTTCCTCCAGGAGCAGTTAAGTCGACATAGTGACCCCACATTTTTTCGTTGGAGACACTCAACGTGTTGATGACGACGTTGTATCGAGAAGCGTACTTCTCCAACTCGGCCATGTCGACGGAGCTTATGACTTCATGGGCTCCTAGCTTCTTGATCTCATCTGCCTTGTCTTTAGTCGATGACAAAGCGGCAACGTGGCAACCGAATTTTGCTGCATACATCACAGCCAAATGTCCAAGGCCTCCGATACCAATGACAGCGACGCGGTCACCAGGCTTGGCATAACGGGCAAGTGGAGCATGGACGGTGACTCCAGCGCACAATAGAGGTGGAGTCCTATCGGATGGTAGGTTCTTCGGGACTTTGAAAGCGAATCTAGCTGGTTGTTGGAATGCTGTGGCATATCCTCCCCAGTACTCTCCATAGGTGGACCTGACATCAAAAAATGAAGAGCCTAAGCAAGCGTTTTCCAATCCCATCCTGCAAGCATCGCAGTTGTTGCACATATCTCTGAAAGGTCCGTAGGCGACTCTGTCTCCAACCTTGAAGTTTTTGACATTCTTGCCAACTTTGGAGATAATTCCAACAATTTCATGTCCTGGCGTGAGTGGGTAGTTTGAAGGACCCCAGTGGCTTCGGGCAGAATGGGAATCGGAGTAGCAGAGACCAACGTAGCAGACGTTGGCTCTGATTTCGTCATCTCCGATTTCTTCGAATTTGAAAGGGAATTTAACGAACTCGTCCTTGTTAAGGAAAGTCCAAGCTACAGCATCGGCGTCTTTTTCGTCTTTGACATGAGTGTAGTGCTTATGAGCATATGGATTCTTTTCAACCATTTCTCTGCAAAAATAATTTAATTTTTTTCGAAATTATAATTATCACGCAGAACACATAATTTACTGTCGAGAGAAGCTTCTGTGATAAAATTGAAGTTCAGAATAAACAAACTCAAATAAAATTTCTGGTTGGCGATCAAGTGCCTGCTAGGAAGTCTCTATAACCTCATTTCGGTTATCTTCCAAGGTTAGATCCATATTTTTAAAGACACTCTCTCTATATTTGGCAAAAGTCTATGGTATTTTCGCTGTATCACCTCAATGAGCTCGGAAAAGTCCTGTCCTTGTTTCAAAAAAGCAATTTTCACAATATTTAAACCAACTCTTTGAGAAATCGAAGCGAGAGAACCCTTTCTTGAAGGATTCTAATTGGGTCAGTGAGAAGCACCAGAATACAACTCAGATCCTTCCTGGCCTGAGATTCATAATGACGTCACAGCTGTGACTGTCTCTACTGAAGAAACCATTCAGCAAGTAAGGAATCACTGGTAAAACACAACAAAAAGCTAAAATATTATTATATAGAATGGTGGAAGGTTTTTGAAGTTGGAAATAGTTGAATATGAACCTCATCTTTGTTAGTTCTTCTGCCAACTTGCCCTTTCAATCATTTTTTGAGACAATTTGCTGGTCAGTTAGCGCTATAGAAGATGGTACATCCCGACTTGTATAGTTTTAAGAAGAAGCTTCGATATCTTGAATTTTGTCGAAGTAGAATTCTAAAAAACGGAGAATATGAAAATTTTATCATGTCATCTGAGACGGTAATTGAGGTTAATTATGCTAGTCTTCCAGGTAGTCATAGGTAGTGGATATTTTTTTATACTGTTTTTCGAAGCATTAACTTCTCATACGCATTCTAAAGTATAAGAATTTGAACTCCGTACACGTTACTACCAAGGTTCATAGTAGCATTATTGTTTGAAACATAGGATTCCATTGAGCTCTCTTTACTATGCGGCACAATGAGAGATGATGACAACTAATTTCAGTGAATTTTTGATTAATTCAAGTGATTTAAATCATTGATGCTAGTGCTGCCGAGACAGTGAAGGTAGCACCAACGAATTTTTTTTGACGAAAATACCTGTAAAAATTCCGCCCGTTAGAAATGATTGATTCTTTGGGGCAATATAGATTTAATGAGAAGACAGATATATCACTGATTAATCTGAATTCAAATTATGATATTAATTTTAACAGAGACGACCCATTGTAATGGTGGAATACAACACCGTGATCTTAACTTTTTGACTCAATAGATAGAATTCAAGTGTAAATTCTATGATAGGACATAATGATATTTTTGATTGAATTAATCCAATAACTCTCTTATCTTTCGTATTGTGTCAATATAAAATAAGATTTGATTCATTTAATTTCATTGAAGAATAGCTAATTAACTCATCAATATATATAGATATAAGTAATATGTTAATCATTATGAATTCCTTATTCTGTCTTATAGAGACCGTGCTTCTTAGCATACTCTTCACAGTTCACCACACATCTAAACTTTGGTTTTCCGTGTTCGAGGTGGTCGAAAGCTTTTGGGAAATCCTCAAAACTGAAGAATTCGCACACAGGTAGAATATTGTGCAATGCAGAGAATTCTAACGTGGCCTGAGTTTCTTTCCTGGATCCAACTATGGAACCAGCGATGGCGATACTCTTAGCAATGATTTGGAAAGCGCCGAAAGAGAACTTTTCTTCAATAGGAGGGACACCCACCTGAACAAAAGTTCCACCAGGAGCAGTCATGTCGACATAATGACCCCACAATTTTTCATTGGTGACACTCAGCGTGTTAATGATAACATTATAGCGAGAAGCATGCTTATCTATCTCAGTCATGTCAAGGGAGCTAATAACTTCATGGGCTCCAAGCTTCTTGATCTCTTCCACTTTGTCTTTCGATGATGTCAAAGCAATAACGTAACACCCGAATTTAGCTGCGTACAACACACCCAAATGTCCAAGACCGCCAATACCAATGATAGCGACGCGGTCACCAGGCTTGGCGTATCGGGCCAGTGGAGCAAACATAGTGACTCCAGCGCACATCAGAGGTGGAGTTCGATCAGATGGGAGATTTTGCGGGACTTTGAACGCGAATCTAGCTGGTTGTTGAATTACTGTTGAATATCCTCCCCAGTACTCTCCATAAGTACCTCCCTTCTCAAAAAATGAGCGGCATAAGCAAGATTGTTCCATTCCCGTCTTACAAGCATCGCAGTCGCCGCAAAAGTCTCTAAAAGGACCATAGGCTACCCTTTCTCCAACCTTGAAGTTCTTGACATTGTTGCCGACTTTGGTGACGACACCAATAATTTCGTGTCCTGGAGTGAGTGGATAGTTCACAGGAACCCAGTGATTTCGAACCGAGTGGGAGTCTGAGTAGCAAAGACCAACGTAACAGACGTTGGCTCTGATTTCATCGTCTCCGATTTCTTCGAATTTAAAAGGAAATTTAATGAACTTGTCCTTGCTAAGGAAAGTCCAGGCTACAGCATCAGCGTCTTTTTCGTCCTTGACATGAGTGTAGTGTTTGTGAGCATATGGATTCTTCTCATTCATTCTTGTTGGAAAACCTTTTCAATGTTCTTCGAAAATATATTAATTATAAAGCATTGTATATTTACTGTAAATAGCGATGTCAGAGTTTTAAACTGAGTCAGTAACACAGAACACGAACCAGAACTATCAAAATGAAATCTGATCACCAAAAAAATGGAGCCTAGCAGCAAGCTGCCTCGCCTTTAGAGGCTCATCTCGACAAATAGCCGGTCTTGAAAAACAGTTTTTTCCAGCTAAAAAATTCATTCGGAATTTTCTGCGCGAATTGAATATGGGAAGCTGGAAATGAAGTTTCTAACTCAAATTGCAGAATAGGTCAGTACTAAAAATTAGATTTAGAATATCAATTTAAGGTCTCATCTTGTTACAGATATTATACCCTTGTTTTACAAGGCAACAATGATAATTCTTAACCTTGTTTTGCTTAAATCACCAAGAGCCGAATAAAACTTCAGCATCTGTGAATCAGATTTTTGTTGGTATTCTTATTTTTTCCAAACAAGTCGCGAGTGCTTCGGGTATTTATAACAAATAGAAAATAGTTGTTGTATATGTTACCAGGATACTACAAGTACTAAATATGAACTTTCATAAAATAAATGATACTTACAACAATAATACAACAAGTGGTATTGAAGTTTGAAATTATATTTCCTGCTTCTTTTCTTCCTCTCTTTCAAATAAATATCAGGGTTGCAAGTATTTCTGGAATGAAAATATGAGTAGCTTAGTATTCGTTATCTTCGGCAAAAGCCAAATTTCTAATAAAGTGCTTATTTATTCTGAGATCAATCAAAATGTTAGGAGTCATAAAATTTGATTTTATTAGTTATTAGAGCAGGAATCTAATATTTGTTGTAATTTTCGAGTTGTTGAAATTAGGAATGTTTTCAGTTAATAGGTATATATTTAATCATTTTCTAAATAGAACTTCTTCTAAACGTCAGGAAACAGCCTTTATAAATACAAAGGGAAATTTTTTTGGCTCTTTGATTCGCTGGGATGTTAATTTAAGCGTGCATATAGATAGATGCATATTACAATTCATGAATAAGGAATTACGAGCAAATGTTCTTCCTTAACTCGTATTTAAAAAACTGCTCAAATATAAAATGATGTTGATACTTAAATTATTCTTACTTTGCATTCTTCAGTCCGACTCTTTTATTACATCCTGAAATTGAGATTTTTTTTGTTTTTTTGTATTTCTACTGATACTCTTTCGAAACAAAAAATTAAAAAATTCTTTAATAGTAACTTTTTCCTATCGCTGTTCAAATGGAGGAGTTTAACTCCAAACGAACGGTTTTTTGCATTTTTCGAGAGAGTTTATCGAGTTTCGAACTTGGAATCATGGCAGAAGTTGAACTTCTTTCAACACCAGCATTCTTCCAGTCAGTAAAAAAAACTTGGATGTCCAGTGCTTTGTCTTCGCATGCAGGCTCTTATGAGGATCCAGCAGGCAGTTCTCCAATTAAAATTCATTGCTTCTAGCAGATAGAGTTTCTTGAAATGATGCTTCATACGTTGTAACTTTTTATTTGTCACAAGCATTTGCTTAGTCATCAGAGTAATTCTTTCTTCAAATTCTTTTTATTTTGCTGATCAGTTTCCAATATCAGAATCCTTAGTAAGCAACTCAACTGCTTGAGTCAATCAGTTTTGCCTTTAAGATCAATCTCACCGTGTTCCGCCAATGCACCAATTCATTGAAATTGGTATTGCTTCAGGTGAGAAGCTGAATGAAATTTATGAGTAATCATGATCTTTAATGTATGAGAAGTTGTTAAAAACTCCTCTTTCAACCTGGTGCAACTGCTTTGCTTCGTTTATGTAAAAACTACTAACTTCTGCAAGTTACATGAACTTGCGGATCAACCTGCTGCGACTAATTCTAAGTAATTCGAGATATCTTGGCGAGATCGAGTTTTCTTTAACTCATTAATACATTATAATCCTCTAACTTTCTGCTTATATAGCCGCATGGGTCCCTTTCGAGAACGTTGACGAGTAATGAATTGCTGACGTTAATAAGTTTCCACACAGGTTTAAAGAATCTGGCATTACAAATAGAATTTTCGAAAGTAATTACTGCAAAGAAAATATATTTATCAGTAAATCATTGAGATTGCCTCTGGAGTCTGTTGATGTCGTATTTCATAGAAGTATTTGCGTTCCCTTTGCAATACTGACCTAAAGCTTCTAATTTTATGGAAGTATTTTGATATTCTCAAGGCTATTTCTCATAAAGTGAGACAGTGCTGTTCCCATGTACAACAAAAACACATTAAATACCCTCATCTTTACTGGAAATAATTCTTCACAATTTTGAAGCGCAGAGAAAATACACGATCTGAGGAGTTGCTGATACGCTTCACTGGCAAAGTACGGATATGGTGTATCGAACTCGCTTTTTTTTTTTAAGACAATCTACAATGAAATCCGTTGCGCTGTGAAACTGAATCAAAACCCTCGTATTGTGAATTGCTTCCAGTGCACACTAGTTGAATTAGGAGACTAATATTTCATTCTCATTCCTATCTCAGGTCCTCGAAATTTGCCTTGAAACTGTTAATAATGAGTTCGAAATTCGAGTTATAAATCTAAAGACATCACTCTAAAAAGATTCTATGTATATATAAAAAGTGTTCACACACAACTTTCTGAACTCGCAAGATTCAAGTTATATCCAGTCGATAATTTGAATCTTTATGAATAAAATTGATTATTTTCACTTGAAACAGCATGTATCCTTTAAAAGGAAATTGCAACAAAAACAGATACAACTCAAGCTTACCTTAAGCAAACTGATCCTCTAACTTCCGGAGTTTTGCGTCCAGGTCCCCAAATACCTCCCTAAACATCCTTTCAACATAGTCCGTTTGATTTTCTAAGTGCTCATCAAGCACTCTCGCCAAATCAGCGTTCGGTGTTTTCAACCCAGTTAATTTATTGTTTTTGGTTTTTGAACTCCTCAGCGGAGTTTCCTCAATGCTGGACAGCAGCCCCGAACTTGGACTGTTGTCTGGAATTACTCCCATATTTTTCCCCTGCTTTTTTGTATTACTGCCTTGTTTTGCAGGCGAATCGCTGCTTGCCAGCCCTGCAAATTTACTCAAACGCCTCCTATTAAGTAGTGATTAGGTAAATATATACTTTCCTTCGTAATTGCTACCTTCTTCCGTCTCTATCAAGTCCAGCAAGATTCTTCGCCTTTGCGGCCGCGACTTTACTGTAATCAATCGTCAAGTTCAACCAGATATTGTCTGACTTATAGACTTCTTCATAGTTTTTTCCCACCGATTTTGAGGACGGCACCGTGATTAAATCAAACAGTTTGCGGTTCGTCAATATTTCGAACTTCGCTGCTCTGCGTTGGGAAATTCTCAGCAAGTTCGCTCCTTCATGAGGATACTCCGCTACTAATCGCCTAAAGTCATCGAAATCGATTCTTTGCAGGTCGGCGTAGTGTCTGCTTAGCGCAGAACACCAATGTCTCGCTGTCTTCATCAGAAGAGTCTCGAGCCCGAAATAAGAGATTGACTCCACTTTTTCGTAGAGTTGCTTGGTTGAATTGGAAAATAACTCTACGACTCCTCTTTCTAAAATGTAGAGACCATTGGTGAGTTCACCTTCCAGGTAAATTATCTATGGAGATTCAATTCAGTCAGTGAATCAGAATATATAGGGAGCAATACCTCGCCTGGAGTAATGATCTGAGGTTTGAGATAAACGATGAATTTTCCAATGAAATTGCTTGACCTGTTTCTCAAAATCTCAACTGCATTGATGATTTCCTTATATCTATGTGCCTTCATTTCCTCAGCGAGATGCTTGTCGAGAAGTGCGAGATGCTCTTGTCCATAGATCAATTCTCGGTGGCGAGCCCAAATGTAATCGTAGTACATGCGTATATCTTGCTGAAGCTCATTCGGTAAATGATAATAGCTATATGAAGCGTTTAGAGTGCAAAGTCGATGAGTTAACTGACCTCATATGCTCGTTTATAAAGTCCATCTTCGTAGTAAACAGGTCATACCCTTTATCAATGTCCTTCACTAGTGAGGCCATAGACCCGAATATCGTTGCGGAAATCACCTGCCCAAGGATCAGTACGATCGTCGCATAAATCCTTTCGGGATTGGTCTCGGCTGGTACATTCTCTCCGACCATCATTTCCAAGCCCAGGTACAGAGCGTATATGTATTTCATGTAGAACTAATTACGAAAAAGAAAAGTTATCCAGAGATTTCAATGGAATAAAGCGTAATACATCATCAGCAAACTCGTTGCTACCTAGAATGAGATAGTAGAGACACCCAACCCAGTGGGAAACCAGAAAGAACAGCAGAAACAATCGGAAGATACGCCAGATATTCGCACCTCGAATATTATCAAGGAATTTCAGTATTTTTCCCAGGCGGAGTATCCTTGGCAGTCGAGAGAGCTGGAAAATCCTTGCACTCTTGCCCAGCGAAACTCCAAACGCCTCGAGAACCTCTTCAAAAGGAAACGTCGCGAACAAATCGAATATGAACCAAGTTTTAACATATTTTATTCTGATCTTTTTGATATCCATCACGAGTTGATGCTTCGAGTCAATATACCCAGTCAGAAAATTGAAAATAAGATCAAACCAGAAAAGGACTCCAATGAAAGTCTCCAATGCGCTTCTACCTGCTGAAACGACAAGAGCTGCAGATATTTTGAATCAGAATAAATAACTCTTAGTAATAGGATATTACATAGGGAGATGTCCAGCGGGATGAAGAATAAATTGTAAAACACGCAGCAAATGATGATAGCGTCCCAGGCGCGACGTGCTGTAGAATGCGGGTATATGACCCACCATGGAACCTGACTGATCTGCTCTGGGTCAAGCTGAGAGGATTCTATTCCGGTGCTTTTTTTCAGTCTCTGCAGGATGGTTAAAAAGTTACTCTACATAAGCGATGATAATGCTTTGAATTACCGTTGTAATTCCCAAAACTTTGCCAGAGTTTTTGTTGTTCTTCTCTTTAATGAGATCCAAATTTCTCTTCGTAAGGATCCTCTTCCGTCTGGCATTTCTTCTTATAAGGAACGTCACGAAGCCCGTGAGATTATGCTTTTCTGCAGCAGAAATCTCGTCGGAAAGAAGGTAGTCCATGCCTTCACTTTTCGCTCTGTTTATTATCTTTATAAAAGCCTATATCGGTCAAATTTCTTAATTGAGAAAGTTCAGGCTAAAATCTTATTACTCTTTTCCAGGAGAGGTATTTCGGATCGCCTGGATCCGCAAAAGAAGCTTCGTTGGTAATGATTTTATGGATGATTTCTTTTTGGGTCAATCTCCGCTTGCACATACATTTCTGGACCCTATTCCCAAAATAATTAGATTCAACAGCTGTTATTGAAGGAATACAGGGATAGCTGCGCTTGCACTACGGATTGCTTTCGCTTGGATGCTATGTTGGAGCCTTGAGAAGGAGGAGGAACAAGTACTTGTGCGATTAATGACGCTTTATTTTCTTTTTCTGA
>ENA-UOUE01000612-UOUE01000612.1-compost-metagenome-genome-assembly--contig:-NODE-612-length-28041-cov-6.006151_pt1 | contig 28041 bp, 20 predicted proteins | sample MGYA00238146_ERZ747223 | MGnify/ENA primary metagenome ERZ747223 (study PRJEB28781, sample SAMN06268865) | compost metagenome | isolation source: single cell | place: USA: California, Emeryville, Joint...
TATTTCTTTAGCTGTGCGATTAAGTTCTCTGAGGAAAAGTCGCATTGCCATTTTTGGTTTCACTTTTGATTGAACCCTTCGGTCTGATTTTTCGTTCGTGTCCTCTTGTTGAGAGTGATATATCTTTTTCCCTAAATACTCAGCAATCGTATATGCAGCGTCGTTTCCACTCGGCAGCATCATTGCGAACAAGAGATCCCATAAAGAAACGATGTCTCCCTTCTTGAGTTCAGCTGAAGTCCCAGGCATTTGAGCTGCTTTTCGAGTAATTATTACTTTTTCTTCAAGTGGGTGCAGTGAATTCTGTTCAATAAATCTCAGCGCACAGAAGCAAGTCATGATCTTTGTGAGACTGGCAACTTCGCGACTTTCTTCTTCATTCTGACCGCAAATCATATTTCTTGTGCTATCGTCGAAAATTACCCAAGACTTCGCTGTCACTTTCGGTTTTTTTATTTCTAAGGCTAAAAAACCTAAAAAAATTTACTAAGAATCGGATTCTTTTTGAGTAAATGAGTGTACCTTCTTTAGAAAGAGGTGTTACTGAAGCCACGGATTTTCTGCTTGATATCTGTATAGCCATGTCTTGTCTTGAAGGGACTTTGATCAGTAAATCAGATTTTGGAAATACATTGGTTAGGTTATGAATCGAAGATTGCCTTTGATTGAGTGTTGGTATATTTGAAAGTTTTTTCGTAGGAGATGTAGTTGTCATGATTTTTCTCTCTGAGATTTTAATATCTGAATTCGAAATTTTCCTGTTTATAGTTGGAGTCACCCTCTCACGTGCAATTCTCTCCGTAAGTCCACCAATTCTTTCGGACTCGGAAGATATTCGTTCATTATCAGGAATCGTTGATATCCTTTTGATTGAAAAATCGTTGGGCTCAGACAGTTTTAATGATGCACTTGGCCTTTTGCTAAATTTTTGCGTAAACAAAATTGATAATTTTTCATTTTGCACAGCGGTTGTTTTTAATGGCAAAGAAGAAGGATCTTGACAGACTTGAATATTGACTGTTTTGTGACGTCTGTTTGCAAGCGGGGTTTGAGGCTTTGCGCTTCCTACATGAACAAACCGGAAATTCTGGATACATCTAGTCGCTGAGGCCTCTGATGGTTTCTCATTGATAAATTCAACTTTGTTCTGGGGACTCGTATATTCAGAGATTTTTTGAACATTCACTTGTTGTTCATGGTTATGTATATTTGGTGGTGGCGGTCTCGTGGTTTTACGAGTAGTTGTGTTTGAATCCCCGGGGCTAGGACTTTTAAATAAATCGTTCAGATCCTCTCCATTGCCTCCATTGCGAGTCGTTTGAGATTGATAAGTTTTAATTCTCACAAGGCCAGGAGAAAATTTAGTTTCATTATTGCCTATGGGCCTCTGGTTAATTGAATGCGACTCGGGTGGCTCTTTTTTGAGAGGTGAGGTTACTTCAGAAACACCTTTCAATAGTTTTTTGCTACCATGCAATCCTCTTTGATCTTGAAATAAATAAGGTATTTTTGCTTTCAAATCATTTAACCTATCAAATTTAGAAGAAAGATAGTTCTTTTTTAACACAAGAGTCTCCGTTTTGAGAACAGTAACGGGTCCAAACAGCCCTTTAGACGACAGGTTTGTGGATTTGAAAGTACCCTTCAGTAAGTGCGCAGCATAAAGGCTGAGATTTTCGTCGTTAAATTCCATTGGGATTCCTCGTGGAGTCGGAAATGCAAAATTCTCCCTACCTCTCTGATGCATGATTTTCTCTCTGTGGTAACCAAAGTCATTCATTTATACAAGCCGATTAAATGAAGTGCAACAATAAAGCCTCTGAGATTTAAAATTTTATTTTAGAACTGTATATGGATTAACAAAATTTAAGTGACTCAAACACACAGATTTTCATGGGAGCTGAAAAATTACTCATCTGCAAACTCTTCCAAAGAATAAAGTCTCATGATTCAAGTCAAAACGATCTCGTAATTGTGAATTCAATATTTTAATGAAGACTTTTATAGAAATGGGTAAATCGGAAAAATTATTTATTAGCCTTGTAAGTAATTACAGAAAAAGTGAAAGCTTATATAGATAAATTCTCGAAGTAAGTCTTTTCGGTTTAGAGTTTCATAAATCTCAACAATAGAGATAGAGTGGTCTTTCACTAGCTCAGATTATCCTATTAGACAAGCCATTTAATAAGAGTGCCACGCTCCCACTGGCCCACTCTTTGTTCCTTTTGTGGGTCGATTTCAACACCAATTCCGTCTTGGTACCCTTCGACCCAATCTCCTCGATAGCTCCAACCATCATTCCAATGGTAAATTCCATATCCATCCTTTAAATCCATATTAAAGTCGCCTAAATAGCGACCACCATGCTGTTCCACAAGCAGGCCCTTTCCGTGCATCATGTTATCTTTCCATTGTCCCTTATAGAGAGTACCATCTTGCCAATGATAGGTTCCGGTTCCTTCGATTCTATTTTCAAAGAATTCTCCTTCGTAGGTTTCTCCATTAGCCCATCTATAAACACCTTTCCCGTGCTTTAATCCTTTCGAAAACTCTCCTTCGTAAATAGTACCATCCATTCGGGTTTCTTTGCCCTCGCCTTCTCTCTGGCTATCATAAAATCCTCCTTCGTAGACAATTTCCCCATCAGCCGATTCATATTTTCCGAATCCACACAACTTATCTCGAGCCCAATCCCCTTCGTACATGTCTCCTTCGCTTGTAAATAAGATGCCTCTGTTATTCCTTTCGAGATCAACTTGGTTGCCATAGTACAACTGCCCAGTTTCTTCGACAATGAGTGCGATGCCACCATTTTTTAAGCAATCCTCAGTTCCAACTAAATACCTCCCATCATTTATCTCAAAAATTGAGTTCTCTAGGAGAAAATCCTTAATTAAAGTCTTTATGATCGTGGTTCTGGGGTGAGTATTAATAATATTTTCAACCTGAGCTCTGAGGCGGACATTCATATTTTGATCTCCGTTTATAGTGCTGCGCTTTGAAGGCTGAGTCTCTTTGAAATATAGCACGCATTCTTCATCGTTCTCGAAGGAGGATGTATCACGTTTGCCACTTTCTTCATTTTCTTCCTGGAAAAGGGTTACTCCAAACATCTCAAGGGGCTTATCGACAATTTCTGGGTTGTATCTGAACTTAGTCGTCATTGCCTGAGGAGTGGCTCGCTTGTTATTCGAAGGTGGAAATCCAACGTCAAAGGACTGAGGTTCCTCGTGTCTTGGCTGACAAGAATTTGAGGATAAAGAGTCACAATTGTCATTAGTACTCCCAGAGGTCCTATCAGCAGGGACCAGGGATACTTGGCAATAAGTGAGTGGATGACTATCAGTGGTCATACTTTTTTCATGGCAAACTAGACTGCATCTTTTGAATAAGTCTGCGAACTGGCTTTGAATCTCAACCAAGATAAAATTAACTGATTCGACAACTTCCTCTTGAATTTCTTTTGAAGCTTTCCCATTTTGAAAGATGCGTTCAATTTCCACAATAGTTTTGCAAAGACCTTCATCTTCTCTCGAACTCTCATTGATTGTCTCCAGAATACTTCTTTTCAGAGCCTCAGGGTCTTTCTGATCAGCAAATGGTCTCTTCTCAAGACTTTTAGGTGATTTCTGCACCTTAAGCCGTTGAATCTCTTGCTTTATTGTCGAAAATGTTCCGTTCTCATTCGAAAGTATGCGAGTGTAAAGATACTTCTTCAGTTGAGTCGAAATCGCCAGTAACTCTTGGTCTATTCGAGAGAATTCTTCTTCGATTCGCATATTGAGCTCTTCTGCGAGGGATTTGGTCTGTGATTCGATTATCTGGAGTTTCTCATGCAGCGATTTTTGAGCAAGGAGTTTATCTGCAGAGAGACATAGCGGTTTGCTCAAGAAGCCTTGGAGCAGTTGAAGAGCGGATTTGTGCTCAACAGCATGTTCGGGATGGTGAATGATGCATTCTGGACATAATAAATTTCCCATCGAGCAATCTCTGATGGTGCAAATTGTAACAATGTTAGAATCAGGATGGAGACTGCAGGGTAATGAAACAGTGTTTGCTCGAGGCGTGTTCGTTGGCTGCATGATTTGCTGTTATACTCAAAGACTCTTATCGATCGATCCGAAGAACAGAAAACGAATTATGAATAAGATGAATATTTTTTAAAAATCAAACCGTTGGAATGCAATAAGTTTTTCCGTGTATTAGTATAGAGTGAAAATAATGAGAGTTACTATGCTGAGAGAAATATGAAAAGAATCATAAAATAGAAAAAATATAATTTCATGAGCAGTGCAATTAACCTCGTTGCTAATTTTTCCCCTGTATGATAGGTGTCAGTCGAGATACGGTTTTTTCAAAATTTTTTCTGAATGGTATAGGCGATCAGCAGTATGTCTTCAGCGACTATTAATTCTATTGTCAGGTGTAGGTTTACTATTATAATAATAGGAAATTAAGGAGCGGTTATCGAATCTCCGAAACCTGAAAAAAGACAAAGTACTGACAGATATAGTTCCTCTCTCTCTTTCAACTTAAGATGAATAGCAGTATTTTGATAAGACTCTATCATCTTTTGATCTCAAGATATATTTGATATAAATATTCTTAGGATTTTTACTGGAAACTGTTTGAAAGAATGCTTCAGCCTCACCTTTTTCTTTCCCACCAAATGTGTAACTCTTTGTTGTTGAAATGGAATGGAATTTCTTGATCTATCAATCTTTTTCTTTGTTGAATATGAAAAGTCTGTATTTTTGAGACTTATATTTACTTTGTTTGCTTGGTTTTTTTTGGTTTTTTTTTCAATATATCTTTTTTTCTTATTATAGATGAGAGTACATATTGCTTAACATTCAGCAATCATTATTAAGACAGACTCTTTAGACCAAATAGAGGAATAAGAGCGTACATAGTAGAATAATTAAGTTTTGCTTGAGTAGGGTACCTCCGACAATCGAGAGAGGAGGAACTAATATGAGAATTAATCAGATCAAATAAAGGAAAGAAAATTTACTGTAATCAGGAGGCAAAGTCGTGAATGCTACCGACACGACTGAATCGTCATTCATGAGATCCGGATAGCCAGGGTGTACACTTCCTCCCACAAAATATGCATTATATTCAGTTAGAGCGTCCAAACCGGTGACATTAATATTGAAGACTTTAAATGCTGTGCTCACTTCAACACTTCCAGAGGGATACTGGACATTACTGCCGTTGAATCCTTGAGAGACTTGATAAGCAGAGGGCTTTCCCAAATCTTCACTACTCTTAACGCAAACAACATAGACGAATCCATAAGTATCAAGCTCGACCGAGAACTGCGTCCAATAAATGCTAATATTTGAAGCGGTTGGAGTGGCGAAAAACACTGGAACATAAGATTTAAACTCCGTTGCTGGGATTGCATAGCTGGCATCAAAGTTCTGCAGCTCTGAAGCAAGGACCGTTCGATTGTTGTTTAACGAAAGAGCGAGTTCTACCGGACTTGGGAATACTTCTGTATTTGGGGATGGTTTCAGCTGCAGATACACGATCGTGCTGATTGTTGTTGATTGGAGGTTTCTTTCTTGATGCTGCTCTTCTTCTTCCTCTGGTTCGATAACCTCTGTGCCATCGAGCATTCTTCTTCTGAAGAAATATTTCTGGATTTGAATCCTAAGAAATTAATAGTTCATGTATAAAGTTTAATTTTGGAAAAAATTATGTTATTACTTTGAAGTGCTTAGACTCAGAATAAAAGCTGTTTCGGTCATAATATTAGCTTTTTCTGCCGTATTTAAATAAGCTTGCTTGAATTGGAAGTTGAAATTAGCTGCAGGGTACCGATCTGAGGTTGAATTAGCCAAAATTATAATATATTTGATGCGATTAGAAATAATGTAATTACCTGCGGTGGTAAAAGTTTGACTTTTAGGGTTGTTGGTCAAGCCGGCTCTATTAGTCACATAGACATACACTTGATATGGAGTTTGTGCAATCAATCCAGTGACCTTTATTTCAACTCTGTTTGTAGTACCGATCATCGAGTATCCATACTGTGAGAGGGTAGTCAGATAGGTCGGAGGTCCTTGATTCGAAACCTCCTCATATGTTGGAGTGATTGTGTTTGCCAGCGCAATCATATAATAAGCTATTCCTAAGTCACTCGTACCAATCACAATGGTTGCAGTAGTCTGCGTCACCGAAGTGATGTCAAGTTCTGTTATTTCGGCCGACGAAGTAATTGGATCCACCAACTGGAAGTCAATAGTTCCACTGGAAAGAGTGTAGATATCCTTGTTTACTCCGGTTAGTCCCAAATTTACTTGTCCTCTACTGATGGTTGCATTGACAGAAGCAAGGATAAGGAAAGAAGCGGACGTACTTCCTGCACTAAAGACAACATTCTTTTTGCTGAGACTTACCCCTTCGTAATCGCCTGCTAGGGAAACGGTTATTTCAAACCCAACATCAGGACCGTATTGAACAGTAAAAATGACGGGCAATGAGTTTCCTCCTCTTGGAATATCAGGCACTGTCGGCACCGTAATCAATATATCTTAAAAAATAATATAAATAATTAAGGTTAACAAAACAATCATCATCATAATTATTTACTGCTGAGTTGAGTGATAATAATTCGTGACTTCTGAAGAGGAGTGTAATAAGCTGGAGTCAGATCGCCGTAAGTTATCCAGCTTACATAGTAATAGCCGACCTGGAAATTCTGAGGCACTGAAATTTTGAATGTTGTATAAGGCTCACTCAATAGGAGTTCAATTGAGAAAGGAATAACTGAGAAGCCAGGGAGGATCGGTTTCAGTGTTAGATTCAGGGCGCAAGGATACCACAGAGATATATTAATGCTTTGAGACTGTGTTCCTGCATTGACGATTATATCAGCATCGTTGTTGACCGATATAATAGGGCCAGGATAATCAAAGTAGAATGAGAATGGATCGAGGTTAGGGAAACTCCTCTGCAAGATGACTTTGTTGAAGCCATCGTACGTTTTTAGAACAATTTTGCCCGCTGAGCCACGATCCTCAGGATTTTTTATATTTGATATGTTGAACACAACGACTCCAGTGTAGGTAGGATTACTATTTCCCAGAACAGTGATAGTGTTTAGACTTGATGAGCATTTCAAAGACGAAGCAAAAGTAGTTGCGGTCGTTGTGCAGGTATATGTTGTTCCATTCTCACTGAAATCACCTGGGAGAACGACTAATATAGCACCACCGGAACCATCAGCTTTATAGACTGGTATAGCGGACGCAAGAGAGAAATTAAACTGATAGTCGGCTGCTAGCCTTGTGTCATAATTCGAGGCAATGATGCTTGTGAGGACAGCCCATTGGGGTGCGCTAGTCACCACAAAAGCCCCTGCATTCGGATTGTAGTCAACGTATGAGAGTGAGTTTAGATTGTAGGTCGCTATTTTAAATTGTCCAGTATTGAAATTAATATTTTGATTTGGATTCACAACTTTTGAAATCTGCAACGTAATAGGATTATCGTCATTTGGTATATAGGTATCAAATCCACTTAGTGTCAGAACTCTGTTTGAAACAGTACAAGTGAACGCCCCTGTCAACCCTCCTAAGGATGCACATTGTATTGTCTCGGAGCCCAGAAGCTGGTCATAGACTGAGGGGAAGTGAATTGAGATATACATGGAGGAGGTAATGGTGTAGGTAGGTAGGAAAGTAAAGGTATAGGTTGCTGGTTCAGCTTCGTTCTTCGGCCAAAAATCTAGGTTGTGAACCGATAACAGTCCAGGCCTCGCCGTGATGGTAACAGTACGTCCCACCGTAGTGAGCAAATCTGTGTTGTCAAGAAAGACGCCGTCATATTTGGTTCTAACGACAAATCCGCTTGTTGTTCCTGCAGAAGGGTTGAGCACATTTTTGATAGTTATCGCCATGCCACCAGTAGTGTATGATGAATCAAGTATCATGTAGACAGTATATCCTGAGCGATAGCATCTTGTAAAGGTAGTGATACCGCCGCTGACGGAACAAATCGGATTAGAAGGTAGAACTGATGAGGAATAGTTTGCAGATGGGAAAGTAATCTGAACGATTCCTCCAGCTGGTATTTCATTTCTTGGGGTAAAACTAATCGTATAATCGGCGTACTGATTAGCATTTGATGGGAATGCTGTAATCTTTGAAAAGATAACAACTCCTGGCGAAAATTCTCCAGTAAAAGTAAATGAAGTGAATGATGTATATGATGCGACTGGATTCCCACCGTACGTGATATAGATATCGAAAGGAGACGCAGTTGCCACAGATGTTGGATTTTTGACTCCGTTTACAAGAATCGTGAAAGTAGTGTCTTTAGGATGAGTGTCGAAGCTGGTGACGACGATACTGTTCGATGAGGGAGTAAATGTGACGGGTTGGGTGCTTGATCTGTCCTTAAGCTCAGGAGAAGTAATTCGAATGGGCGGGTAAGACGCTAGTAAACTGTATTGAGGAGGGAAATTTAGTTGTATTTCTGCCCCTGCTGGTATTTCAACTTCTATTCTGAATGAGAAAATATATTCGCAGTTTACATATCCTGCTCCTTTCTTTGGAACATAGAGCACTGCTTTCTTGAAACTGAGAGTGGTTGGAGCAGGTACATTCTGTTCAGTATAAATACGAACTTCCTGCCCACCTTCGAGGACACGGATTTTCACCGGAGGAAGACCTGTAGCCGCAGCGACAGAATAACGTGGAACTCGAAGTCCTCCTATAGTCCAAATAGGTCCACTACCAGTACTTGCGACCGTTTGAGTGGAAGAGAGCTGAATATAAACCCAGTCTGAGCCACTATAAGAGATGCAAGGTTGACTACCTGCACCAACGATACAAGTAACTGTCTCAGTTTGTGTAGGAATCCATCCGATATCGTAATGAGGCAGTTCAATGATAATGGCTGAGCTGGCTAAGATCGTTGTTATAAGCCCAACATTCATAGTCATATCTGTAATTGCACTGACCTTTGGAGCAGTACCTGTTGGGTTCGTGAATGAATAAGCAGAATTAGCAACATTGGTAAGACCGGGACCAGATCCCGCTGTCAGAGTCACAGATCCAGTATCAGTATTTAGTTTTACCCATGTCCAAGACTGCTTCTGCCAGAGTTTTACCTCATAATTAAACGTAGATCCTGGATTTGTAAATTGCGAAAAATGTATTTGACAGTAGGTTCCCGCACTTATAGCTTCGAAATTACGAATTAAAAGTCTTGGGTTAGTAGCCGGCGTGCTGGTACCTAATAATAGCTGACAATTTAGTTCACCACCCTCTATGGCCACGATACCAGTTAGTGGCTTGCAGGGCACACTCATGTAATTATAAGCACTCGAATACCCAAGGTTGAGTGCAACTGAACCTGACAACTCGATCTCAATGAATCCTCTTAAATCTGATGCCGTAGTTTGAGGCATTCCAGTCGGAATATCAAATTGATTCGTAAAGGTGACAACGAGAATGCTGCTTTTGGAGGGCTCAATACACAGCGATGATACTGAGACACCGACAGGAGTTAATGGAGTCGGATTTATCGTGATGAAAGTCGAGTAACTTTCAATAACGGTGGCTCCATTTGCTTGATAAGTATTGATATCGAAGATGTAGGTGCCATTTTGTGTTGGAGTCAAAAGCACATTATTTATCGAGAATGAACTTGATACACCAGTTAAGAACGTTTGAGTCGATTGCAGCTGCATTGTCAGAAGATTATCTACTCGACTGCATCTGGCTGATTGAGCAGTAACACCTGAAGCGGTAATCGAGCATTTTGTGGAATCTGGCTCGATTGACCAAACAAAAGCGGTGGGAATGAGAATAGTAATGTATCCACTGGCCGGGACAGAGATTGTTGGTGTGATGGTGAAAGTAAGAGTAGTTAGCACCCCATTAGCGTTATTGGGAACCGCTGCAGCTCCATATGCAGCTGGAGTAGGAACAGTGGAAATCGTGGTATAGCCTGTGCTTATATCTTGATCTTGAATTTGTGTCATGGTATAATCAGTGTACGTTGTTATCGTGATTGGAGTGGTCTGACCGGGGCTTGAGGGATTAGTAGCTCTAATATAAAGTTTGATCAAAGATGGAGTTGCATATTCTTGGAAGTTCGAGAGAGTGATCGTATTGCCCGAAAGTTGCATGCCAACGGGAGTATCTTCATCAATGTCGGTAAGGCCCGACATAATATAGTATTTCGGTCTAACTGTGTAAATGACGAAAGTAGTAGGGAATGAGACAGTGATGATTGACCCAAGATGAAGCGTATTCTTTGGTAAGAACGATACGACGTAATCCATGGTTTTTCCTTTCGCCTGAACGCAGTTTGAAACGTATGGTTTGATACTTATTGATGACAGTGTTCCAGGGGTGATTTGCACACCTGGTATTCCAGTCTTCTGATCGAAGATGACAGTAGTGCTCTCTCGGAAAATGGCAATCGCAAAAGTTGATGTGGACCTTGAGACGGTTGGATTGGTCATAGTCACAGTAATACCCACACTTGAGGAAGGTGGAAGTGCTTGGGCAAGACCATACACATAGATTACTCCTGAAACCGCATTACAAGTCAGTGTTCCTGAGATCGTGACACCTGTGATAGCAAAAGCTTCACAAGTGGGGTTATCGGAAATGCCATAGCCAGGATCTGAAATGGTAAACTTAAAGTAGGATCCAGCGGGAATGCTGCTTGCAGTCTTGAAAGAGAAGGCGTATTTAGTTAACGCACCAGCACTTGAAGTGCCTGATGAATCGACCGCAACAGTAGTTGAAGTAAGCGCTCCAATGTCTCCAGCGACGCCAATCAGTCCGAAGATCAGGTTCTCATCAAGGAGATTAGACCCTTTGTATGTTCGAATTTGGAAGTTTCCTGTACCGCCTGCGGCTGAAGGATTTAATACTTGTGAGATATTGACTGTTGTAGCTATTAAAACAAAATATCCATATATTAGATGGGAATTAAAGTTGATTTACCAACTCCGCCCAGGAGCTGAGAAGTGATGGTATAATAAACATCGAAGCCTTCGACTGTGCAACTTGGGTAGCAAGTAGGAGTGGTTGGAGTAATTCCCAGACCATAAGGAAACTGACTTGGAAAGGTAATTCGTATCAATCCTCCGGCAGGGAGAGTGGTTTCTACACTGAATGAGAATGTATAATCGGCATATTGGAGCCGATTGGCAATAGAATTGGTGATGGGATTTGCTCCGTAAGGTGTGATGGTACCTAATTGTGAGCAACAAATTAGATTAAAATGATGTGCTTTGTGTAAAATTAACCAGCAAGAGCGTGAATATTCCTCCCAAGTATGAATAAAAGGGAAAGTGCTCCGAAAAGTAGTGTTCTGAGATTGCGAACCATATTTAAAGAATTTAAAACGAAGGTTAGAAAATAATTAATTGTTAGATAGAGAGCTAATTTCTGCGCTGTTTAGAATAAAACACAAATATGAAGGTTACTGGAATCTTTTCGATTTGATGCAACTCAATGGAGAAAATATGAAATAAAGAGCTATTTTAATGCATTAGCTCCAGTGTATGGTTGATATAGTGCTTTGGAAAACAAAGGAATGAAGAAACCAAGGGATTTGCTCGACACAAATGAATTTAAGTTTTTGCTCCTTTCAGTTCTATTTATGAAATTGAAGATGCAATAGCACAATTACAACTTGTATTTGTTGGATTCAAAAGCAGCTATAAGTTTAGCTATCATGTTCTAATCTTCTAAAAGTCTGCATATAAGGCGAAATCTGGGGTTTCTTGTTCGAGGCGAAATTTCATGTTTTACAATCGAAAATGAGTGAGAATTTGTATTGAATGTGAAGCAGCAGAGAATCATGAATAAATATTTCTTGCGTCTTAGTTGGAATGATATAAAGTGCAAAAACCTGTTTTAAATATATATCTATGTCTGTCTAATTTATTTCATCATACTGATCTATATGTACAACTATTGCAAATAAACCCTAAGATTTTAAATTGGCACTAAATTTACAGTTATGAAACAGCTTTCAGGGTTTCATTCAAAAATAAATATTGTAAATAAGAATAGAAACGACATGAAATCCAAGTTGAATTTCATTCACTTGAGAGTCTCCACCGAAAATCAAAATTTAAGCATCAACAATAAAAAGGCCACACGCGAAATTTTTATTAGTTCTTATGATTGAAGATGCGAATTCATGTCAAAGGTATTAAGGGAATAAATATTCCTCAAATTAAAGAGAAAGTGTGTGAGCTGGCTCACTTTTTAATTTACATCGCATATCCGATCTAACATCACTAGATGAATTCAGTTAGAAAATTCAATGAAACTTCTGCTGATGACACTCTTAACAAAAAAACTACTCACATCGAGAACTATGAAGTTATTTCATCAGGCTATTGCATAAATTCCAAATGTGAAAAATAACATGAATTAGGACTCCATCGGTTCCTCACAGAGAGAAGATCTTCTTTCTAGAAATCTTTCCTGTGAAGGTATGAACTAAATTTAGGAGAAATCACTTTGAAAAAACTCTGGTTCATAAATCACATTTTTTACAAACCACTAAGATACTATCTAGTATCAATACGAACTTTTTTGTTGAAAAGAGGTTCTCTTGCTTTTGCTTAGATTTGATATCGCTATAACAAACTTATTGGTGGGTATTTTTTCGAGCAATGACAGCATTCTTTCAATAGTTAAAATATGTTAGAGCTCATGACAATAAACTGTAATAAAATATTTTCAAAATATGTTACTAATTTTGCTGATCAAATTGCTTATTCTTTGCGTTTTTACAGTTTTCCTCTTGTACCGATATGCAGAAAAAAAAGTTGGATGGGGAGTTCGGATTATTGTCTTTATTTCATGGACAATCACGTTTTGTCCTTTGGTTATCCTTCCAGATGACATCTACAATGTGAATTTGTTTGCTCTAATTTTGATAACTGAATCTTCAATGAAAGACTGTAGCCAATGCTGACAAGACAGATAAACAGCAGTTCCATGATCAAGCAGTGATAATTTGGAAGACACTGTATTGGACTTCGATGGTGCTTGGCTATCTAGTTATCCCATTCGTCCAACAAGTCTTAGAATCTGGAGAGTTCACTCTTCTCGCTCGGATAAAAGAATCTATCCGTGTTAACGTGTTATACTATGTCGCTTTGCTGGCAGTGGGTGCAGTCTTCACACTTTATCTGGCGATTCAAGGGTTTTTTCATAAGTAACATTGTCATGAAACACTGTCTCATTGAATTTTGAAATCAAAAGTAACAGTATCCTTACCGTGTTTAAAGCATTTGCGAATAGCTGGTGAAACTCATTGTCATCGCTGCATCACTAACTTGCTGAATAGTGGTCTGTTTTTGCTCATCGTCCTCCTTGCATATGGCATGGTGATGGTACCTAAATCGACTCTCAGAAGATCCAATAAGCAAGTTTGGCTTCGGTAATAGCAAAAAAAGTTTTTTTTGTATCTGTAGTTTTCATTTTCTAATCATCAATCTCATCTGCTGATGGTTCTTATCATTTTTCTTAGATATACTTATTATAAAGTCGCAGTTGCTCACGAGACTAAAGTAAAGTCAGCTAACGACTTGGCCGATTTGTTAGAAGTAAATACTCATCACGGCAGGAACAACTAAAAAGCAATAGAAAATATATTCCATCCGATATGATAAGAACCTTTCGAAAGAACTCAAAGACCTGAGTCAAAAGATCCTTGATGAAGTATGAAATATTGATTAAATTGAATAAATCTCAAAGGTATCTAGTTTCCTCCAGATGCAATTGAAGATACTAGGATAAGCTATGCTCCAGCACGGATACCTTTGGATGAATCGATGGTGGATGTTAAAAGAGATAAACTTCTTAAGATGAAAGGTCAGGCATGGCGCCGCTATTATCAAAAAGAACGGTTTACGCACAAGCTTAAAATCCTCTGTGAAAGCGCTGTTTATCAAGAAGATGTTCTCAACAGCTACCTTTCCGAAGAGAAAATGATAGATAGATCAGTGGGAGAGCCGAGAAAATCATCCTGTGGAAGGATTCTGGAGAAAATCGGTTAGTTCAATTTCTTTGAGAGTCACTCTTAATAAAGTTGTTGGATACATAGAATGGTTTTACAAGACTCGCGTTGAAAGTCCCTTAATGGCAGTGGTAGGTTTTTTGTTGGCATTGGCATCCCTTGGCCTCTTAGTTGGCGAAGTCACTATGTTTGTCAATATTAAATTTACCCTCTTCAATGGTGCTTCCAACACTTTGATTCAAGTAACCATTTTTACGTTGATAATATCTAAGTCTACTACAATTCAAAACTCTAGTTCGGATGTATTCTCCCATTGATCTATATGGCATACTGCATTTACTACGGGCTTTTCCACTTCAAAATAATCGGACTATATGCTCTCTATGCTGGAAAACAGACAGACGCTGCAAGCTTGCTATTCAGTTCATCGTACCTTCTTCAACTATCGTTTAGGACTAAATTTTCTAACTAGGAATTTTCTCATTATGACGTTTCCTCTAGCATTCAATTTTCTCACTCTCACCAGAATCCAAAATACAGCTTATAATGATGTATCTTTTTTTTTTCCGAATTCACAATCATTATATCTTTGGGATTAGCAAATGGGTGTGATCAATCTTGTACCAGTATTTGGAACATCATTCAATAACTTTTTTCCTATAACGCTGGTTGTGCTCTGCCTTTTCCACGCGTTGAATCTCTACGCGAGAATTCTTAATATGCTCGGTCTAAAAAAATTTGTGTTTGAACAAAATTACAGCGATGATAGAATTGATGATGGAAGAGCCATTGCAGGAAAAAGTAATACATTTATTCACGAGTTTTATAAGTCTTTTTCAACAAATAACCTAGTCAAAGACCGAAGGAGAAGCTCAGTTAGATCAAAATCTTTAGGGAAAGGAAAACTTGATATCAGCTTTGTATCAATATGAAAAAATAACGAAAAAGCTCAAGAATTCTTGGAATATTTGATTGGTAAAATACATCAAATCTCAATTTTGAGAATAATATTCTCAATTCATATTGCTTAACAAGAAAACTGAAAAAATACATTTAGCATTGGTCTATAGGTATCTCTCTCAACTAAGTTCTGCCAATTTAAATTTTTGCTCTTCGCTTCATAGAATCGGTTTTACTTCCAAAGAGAATGTTTATTGTGAGCAGTTTATCAAAGTCCCTCTGTAATTTGTTAAGAATTAGTAGTTACGATAATTAATTTTTTTTATTTCTATTCCCATGGAAGGAGTCCAAACTCTCACAGAAGATGAATTAAACGAAATATACAACTGGGTGGACGAAATTCCCCTCTCACGACCTAAGAAGAACATCGCTCGTGATTTCGCAGATGGCGTCTTGATGGCAGAAATCATCTATTATTACTTTCCAAAGATAATCGAGATACACAATTACAGCCAGGCCCACTCTCTTACTCAAAAATCTTACAATTGGAATACTCTCAACCGTATCTCCTTCATCTTAAACTTTTCATCGCTCACGATCTTCAGAGAAAGTTTTTAGGAAGATGGGTTTCCAGCTTTCGAGTACTGACATTGATAATGTGATAAATGCTAAACCAGAGAGTATCGAGAGAATCTTGAAACTCGTAAGAGTTAAAATGGAAAAATACATGCAAAAACTCAAAGAGAACCCAGAACCTTATGGATCTCCAAAAAGGATCCCTGGTGTATCCACAAAGGTTCAAGCCCAACCGAGCATGGGACAAGAATATCAGAAACAGCCACAACAACAGAAGGGTTACAGGTAAACTGCAATTTAGATCTTCATAATAAATGACTCGAATTATTCTTTAGAGTTGATGACGAGAAAGAATTAAGCAAGGATCGTACAATTCAAGAACTAAAAGAAACTATTGAGGTAAGAATAGTGACAAGTGAATAATTGCTCACTTTGTTGATAAGATTTTGGAGTTGAAAATCAAAAAGCTCGAACAATTGACGAGTCTTAAAGACAGTAAAATACAGGCTCTACAAGCCAAACTTGCTCAGCATGGATTGATTTAGGGAATATGGAACCTTTATCTGTTCTGCATTTGCGCATTAAATACTACATTTCCGTTTAATCAGTATAACAAACAAATATTTTTCAAAGCATTGGAACCAAGAATTTATCAGAAATGTTAGTGCTCCAACATACATATAATAAAACTCTTTGATAAAGGTGCTATATTATCCACTATAAGAAATGATTCGCTCCCTACAGCTCTAAGTTCTTAAATCCCCTGCAAACATAGTGCTTCTTAGAGGAAATTCAACGAAAAAGTACCACATCCAGGGCTCTCACTTTACTAAAATTATCAGATCTTCCAAAAGCAATCAATACATGGATCATGTGTTTGGGTTACCAGTATTTTGCCAATATAATACTTACGTTATTTATTATTTTTTAATTATTTTTTTTTTCTCTCTCTCTTCGATAGTCTAAAAGAAGGAGCCCTAATGAGAATATTTCATTGTTGTAGCAAAAGTTATGGTAATCAAAATAGTTATCAATGTACTGGAATTATGATAGAGTTTTTTCCAAATTCTTTCAATATTTCATTACATGTTCTTAGTAAGATAACTGGAAGAAATATGGCGTACTTAACTTTAATATAACATACTATGAATAATTTGAAGAAAAATTATCTGCTTAAATTTATGCATAATTTCTAAACACTATACAAGATTTTATTCAACTCAGAGATGAAAGATTCTCTGAAGTTTGAAATCGATAATTTAAGAACCACACTCAGTTGATCTTTTTATTTTTCATATTGGACTTTGTCTTGAATTGATATTTAGCATCATTCATGAGCTCTAGAGCATTGTAACACCCATTCAGCTCATCAATTTCACAAGTCATCAGAACAGTCTCATGAAAATCAGCAGTCGATGGCATAAAAAATTCAATGTTAATCTTGGATCCAAATTCATTTTTGGATCTAGTTTTTTTTGAATCTTGTTGATGGGATATCTCACCTTTCGTCGTTCCTTGGGACACAAAAGACCCAAACTCATTCCTCTTTGAACTCTCAAAGGCAAACTCTGAGTTCATTTCTCTTAGGGCGAATGATTGCAACTCAAACTCAGATTCTAACTCCGGCTCTAACTCTGAGCCTGAGTCGATTGTGAATCCTTCAATACGAGTGCTTTTTTTGTTCGAAGATCTATGAAACCATGTTTTTGAGTCGATTAGAATAGCTTTATCGTTTTCCAAGTCAATTTTCCGGACTAATTTTTCAATTATCGTGGAAGGAATCTGAACAGGCGGATTTTCTGGAGCGTCTTTAAGCCAGATGTGATTAATGATCTCATGGATTCCCTGGGATCCTAATCGCTTTTGAGGATCTTTAGCTAGTAACTGTTGCAAAAAGTCTTGCAAGTCTGGTGAGAGTGTTTTCGGGATGTGAACTGCTTTCTCGATGATATCGCTAAAAAGCTGTTTTGAGTTTTTCGTTCTTGTGAAGGGAGCTTCTCCTACTGCCAAAAGGTAGGCTAGAGTCCCAACGTTGTAGTAATCAATTGAAAATGTGTAACCTTCGTTCTGAAGAAGTTCAGGAGCATAGTACCTAATATTTAGTAAGTTTCCTTAAATACTTGACGTAATTTGATGTTTACTTGGGTGTCCCACAAATTGTAAAATTTAGGTCACTTTGGACCAGTTTGCTCAGTCCAAAGTCAGCCAAATAAACCTTTCCTTTCAGATCTAAGAGCAGATTCTCAGCCTATAAATATATATATCACTGAATAAGTTTGGATTAACAAAAATACTTTTAAATCTCGATGTATGATACCCTTTGAGTGTAAGGCTATCAACTTTTTTAGCACGTTTTTGATGTAATATTTGATCTCCTTTTCAGAAAGGGTTTGTGAGTCTCTTTGTTTCAATAGGCTCCGAAGGTCGCCACCAGGGCAATATTGCATTACAAAATAACAATAATCTTCCTTCAAGTTTCTATTAGGGGAATATTCCTTTTTGAAGAGAATTACTGTTTGAAATGCAGAATACAATTGAATTGATCCGGTTTCTCTTCCCATTAGCATGATATCTCTCTCATCGACCAATCTCTGTATTTCTCTTTCATCCAATGCCCCTTTCTTGATTTGCTTAATCGCATAAAACTTGCCATCAAGTTTCTTTCGAACTAAAAATGAGTTTTATTTGTTTTTCATTTGCCAGCTAATCAATTGTACCTAAGTAGATACGTGCGAATGATCCTCGGCCAAGGCAACCACAAATCTCAAAATCCTGAAGTGAGGTCTTTTTTGCTTGAGAACCGAGTTGAGTAGCAGGCGCTACATAGGCTTGAAGAGTAATCTTTTCAGGAAGTATCTCTAGAGTCATTTCCGGTTGAGTGAGCATATAATCTAGCATTAAATTGTCCTTAGTTGTTTTCAAAGCCACAATTCTGGAAATATCTGAGCGGTATTTGCCTCCTCGATCTATCTCTTCAAATTTTCGTCTGGCTTCTTTTAGTAGCCACTCGCAAGTTGCAGTTGTCGCGTTGTCGAATAACAGTTCTATTACAATCTTCAATTTTTTTTGAAGTGTAATTTTAATTATTTTTTTCGCTGCATTTTTCTTTTTTGGGAAGTTAGAGTCACTTTTTTCCAGACTCTGACAGCTCTCCAGACTCGGTGGGGCCAGTGTATTGCCTGCTTTTGAATTTAGTTTAAAGATGCGGTTCATTCCAAGTTCTCAACTTAATTTTCAAGATTTAAAAAATTTCTGAATTTATAGCTATTTTACATCAAATTGATTAACTTCGCGAAATTAAGCTGATACGATCAAAGTATCATCTGACCAATCGATTTTTGGATTATTAATCGTTTTAATTCCGAAATGATAAAATTCATTGATTGCTTCTTGAAGAATTTTTAGTTTAGATTCTTTTTTTTGGGGGATGGTAGTTTTGAGGTTCAGTCCGAGAGAGAGTTTCATGATGCTAAAATGATGGGGCTAGAAAAAATTAGCTTCAGATTTTGAGCCACTTAAGATGGCAAAGGTACTTCGAATATGATGTAATGATGTAATCTAGATTCGTAAGAAGAGGTTCTGCCTTCATATTTTCGATTTTGAAAAATCGGAAGGAATTTAATTAATTGCTATTTAAGTTCGAGACCCAATTTTGGAAAAAAGATCAATTTAATCGTCGTGTTAACTAAATTTTTAATTCCATACATTTCTTTGCTCCAACTCAGTTATGCCCAATTTAGCGCTATTCCTCAATTTGAAAGAGTTTGTAAGGGAAAAACTCGGATATTACGCGCTTCAGAGTTGAGTATGAAGAATGAAACTCATTCGATAACGTTGAAAAGAGTAGAATTTTAGTGCCCTACAGAAGTCATATGTGATGCTTTATGAAGCATTTTCTGCGATTTTGCATACTCAAATGGGGTACTCTTCTTGTAATAGCACTTGCAACTAATTATGCACACAGTGTCTGTGTAAAGGAAACGTTTCTTGGGGAAGATGTCGGCAAAGACCAAACAGTTTATTTACATGTTCAAGAGATTACTATTATAAATAAAGTTCATAAAATGAGCAATACTGACTTATTTACCGGAGGATCATTGCTCTTTTGAAAGCGAGGACTGTTTTGTTATCAAAATGTAGATTCCTTTGAAGTTTGTCTTTAGCTGTTGGCGATGTTGCACAGATTCTTGAATTAACTTTTTGTGGTGGTGGTGAGAGCATTAATCACCGGATTTCGTAAGCACTACTTAGTCTACATTAAATGGTAGAATCAGAAAAATCCCCCAAAAAACACACCATACTTTATCAGAAAACAATTATATCCTTAGCAAAATCTCATTTCATGTGAAGACATGACTACTAGCGTCATGTAAATTACCCATAACTGCATCGCGTGGCAATAAAATAACTTAGGCTGAAGTTACATTGGAAAATTTCTCAGCACTCTGCAGCCATATCTATTTTATTTATTTTTCTTAAATCTGTTTAATTCAAAGTATCTAAGGATTAAAAAATTTAAGTATCTCAAGCGATTTATTATCTAATTTAGCATTTTAGTGTTCTGGTATCAAAACCCGACGACGGTCTAACTTGATGCGAAACATGCTAGAGTTGTCGAAAGTGACTATTCAAAGAGAGTGATAAGATTTGTGCTGAAGGCGATTCAATTCTCCTCTGTGCTGAGACATGTGAAAGAGTCATTGTGTTCCTCTCCAGCTTTTATTTCCATGTTTTTAGTGTGAAATAGATACCTGGATTAAATTTCTTAATTTTAATGTGTATCCAAAGTAATCCAGTAAGGTTCGAGTCAAACTTTAGAAAATAGGAAACTGTATGTACAAGTGATGGCAAAAATAAAAAACATTAACTAACAAGTCAATTTGGCGGATAGGAACTTAGCACCACCTAACCCAGACATGAATTAAATTTTTCGATTCCTTTTCTCTCCGAATAAAGTGACTTCTAATTGATCTAAATCTTTTTTCGTTCGAGAAAGTATATTTTCCAAAGCGCTCCATCGTTTGAGTACAAACGCGATATTTTCTCCTGTGAAAGTACTACATCTATCTCTCACCATCTTCACTATCAGATATATATTGGTAATGTTGTTACAAATATTTTGGACTGAGTTGTGATCATCTATCTTTACTGGTGTGCTTTGTGTAAGCAAGTCCAACTTATCTTCTTCTTGAGTATGAGATACTTCGCCATTTGAGTTTTTTGAGTCGCTCGATTGCTTCGCTTCTTGAGATAGTTCTGATTTTTGTAACATCTCAGGAGGTTTGCTCAATAATATAGGTTTGAAAAATTTCGCAGGTCTTTCTTGAATAGCCTTATTTTCTTGATGAGGAGTTTTATACCCTCTCTCTGCTACTCCTGCAGAAGTCAGATTTACATGGATATTTTTGGCAGACGCAAGTTGTAGTTGCTTTGTTTGACTTTCATTCTTATCATTTGGATGGACGTGAAGCAACGGCTCATTGAGGTTGAAATCAAGAAAGCTCCGGTATTTTTTCTGTGAGGCATTCATGACTTCGAAAAAATTATTTATTTGCTTTTCTACTACTTCAAATTTTCTTGAAAATTCTGTTGAATCGCTATCTTCGTGTGCTTTAACTAATTTTTTTGTCGAACTTCCCCAGCAGCCAGGAATTTCCCAAGAATCGCTTTTGTGCGGAGTTTCTAAGTCATTTTTAGACCACTTGCCCTCACATCTAATGATATAATTTTCAAATTCAGCATCTAATTTTGAAGGGTAATTTTTTTTATTAGCTGTGATATCAGCTACGTCATTATTTGAATATTTGTCGGAAGAGGTGGCAAAATTTGTAGCTTGTGAATTAACTTCCCCTTTCATATTTTGAGCACTCTTTTTAATTTGGTCCAACAAGCCAAATTTTTCCTCTTTGATAATAGCGTTCAGGCCCTTGGCATTTGTTATATCATTATGAATTAGTTCACTCTGTATCTTAACTTGCGTTGGGTGTGGGTTGTTAGCTGAAGGTTGATTATTCCTGGGTGAAAAGGAAGTGATTCTCTGATCAAAATTTTGGGATAACATTTGATCGGAATCCTGTAAGGTAACTCTCTCATCTTTAGTGCCAAGGTTTGTATGAATGTGTGAACCGTTAGTAAGAGTATGTTGCTTCTCTGTTGCTGGACTTAAAACTCTTATACTTTCATTTTGAGTGGAATTCAAGAGGTTAATTGGCTTTATTTGTATTGGTGTCATCAAACTGCGCGGAAATTCATAAACCGAAGGTTTCAATTCATCTGAAATCTCATTCTTTATATTTAAAGTTTCTGGCTCTGTACAATTTTTCTTTTTCATCTCGCTCTCCAATTCATCAAATTCTCTTCCAGCAGTGCGTTTCTGGCTACGTCTCTCTGTGGCAAAGTCATCTGTCTGTATTGATGGTTTGGGATTGTGTTTTTTTTGTGTCCAAGCTGCGAAGCTCTCAACTCGTTCTTTTTTCTCAAGTTTTTTGTCCATTCCAGATGTCAAAGACTTTTTTGTCCAGCGATTGAAACACTGAAGTGCACTTCGTCCTCGTACTCTTTGAGCAATTTTTTTCCAATTACCTACGCCAATCAATGCAACACTCTTCTTTAGCAGTTCGTCTTCTTCGACAGTCCATGTGCAGGAGTTATTCTGCTTTGAAAAATGGGAAGCGTCTAAATTTTGTTCAAGATTATTTGTAAGATTCCTAAAATTTTTTCGCTGAGTCTTTTGCTGAGTGTCTTGTTTTTCGAATCCCATCTCTTGAAAATGGTAGACTATGTCTCAACAATAAAATGGTCTTCACAGAAACGGCTTAAAGATTATTATAACATGTTCAACTCCGAAAAAGCTAAGGATAACAACCAACATTCAACGTTCAATTTTTTAATAATTCGATATCAAAAAGTGGTGAAAATTTTCGATTTGGATTCATCCAAGAAGAGAGTAAAAATTCTTAGGAAAATTGCTCTCTAGAGTCTATAACATCCTCGGTAGAGTATAATAGAGGTGGAAACACTTGATGGAAAGCCTGCAGTGAAAATTTTAGGGTCCCGATCTGCATAATCCCACAGCACTCTCCTGATAAGGCGGAAATACAGGTGGAATTTTCCTGCTGCTTGTAAGATCGTTTTTATTTTGGCAACTCCTGAAAGTAAAGTTTCTGGCCTTTGGTAAGTTCTGGCATCTGGTTTTGTTCGAAAAATATCTCCCGAACCCTCTGAAAAATCGATAGATTCTGTCATTGAGGCCGGTTTCAGTTTCCCCTCTACGACCGTTCATCGGAACGCAATTGTGCTCTATCGAGGTAAATTCGCAATATTTCAGAAAATTGCTTCTATCTGCCGCTGAAACTAGGCCGTGTGAAATAGAACAAATTAAGATTTTACTAACTAAGAACATCTTCCAAAAATTATCGGTTTTTGATTGAAATCTTCTTGAATTACAAGGTATAAACGAATACTAATGAAACGAAGGGATGATGTCTTTTGAGAGTGGTTCCGGTGAGAATGCGATAAAATAAATTTCAATATGGTTCGGAGCAATGCTAAAGTCGATTGTGACCGAAAATTTTAAAAAAGAAGGAATATGGGCGCGACCTAAATGGGAATTAAAATGGTAGTTTTTGTGACATACTTTCTCCTATAAGCATAACTTTTCAAGTTCCATAGTAGTTCGATCCAATAAAATAATCGGAGGACTAATAGAATACAGAAAAATAATAGGATGATAAGAATTCTAGCAAGCTTTTCTGCAGGCTTGCCATAAAATCTGCCAAATCTGCCGAAAACTCTTCCGAGGTCTGCCACAGCTTGTTACAGCCTGCAACAGCCTACCCGAGCTCAGATGTGTTGAGGTAAATCATAAGAGGCAGAAAAGAGTTTTCCAGCCGAGCTTCAATACGTTTAACTTGGTCATTTTCCTTAACTTCAGCTTCGGAGGAATCAATCACTAGAAAAATAAAGGTTTACGCTCGTGAGCAGAAGATAGGAGGTAGAACTTTGTGGAGCTTCAGACTTATGATTTAGACATCGAGTTTGGGACCATAACTCCTCCCCTTCTTGATCCGTTTATCACTAATCACGGGATGCATATGTATCGATGAGTACTGAGAAACACTGATTCCGAATAGATAAGGGTACTATGAGGAAAGTATGATTGGAGATGAGTTGAAAAAGGCGCAATATGAGACTAGAAATAATATCAGCAACAAGGAGACTTGAGCCGGTGGGCAGGAAGGATATACGACTGAATAATCAGATGATAATTTGGAAACATGAGGTGAGGTGATCAAAGATGGTTCCAGTGAATATAATCAGTAGACACTCATACTTGAAAGAAGCTTCCTTCTCCAATGGCCATGCCAATTAAACCTTTCTTTTTGTTGTTGTAAATCTTAAATTAAGATCTGAGTTACATTGGTAGCACCTAATTTTTCGTGCTTACTTCTTTTAATTCATTTTTACGCTGGTAAATCCCACATCTCTCCTGGCATGAATTTGACGGCAGAATTTTTTATAAACATTCCATCTGCAACTTCATCGACCAATATGATTTGATTTAAAAGTAAAAGACAAGTAAAAAATTTGACACTTGGATAAATTAAAAAAATAGCCTTTCAATGTCGCAATTCAGATGTTTTCTGTTTAAAGTCTCCTTTGATGAAAGCATACCTTTCTTTATCATTATGGTTTTTGAGTTATAATTTTCCCCTTTACAGCTGTATCAGGGTTGGTGTGTGTAAGTAAGTGATATTTTCAGTATTAATAGTGGTCTGGTTATGAAGACAAAAATTAAAAAATAATATTTTGACACGAGTTCGTACAGAAAATAGCCTATTGATACCGAGAATGTGAGCAGTTGTATTTAAGAAATTTTGTTGAAAGTGTGACTCTCAGCAATCAATCACGATAATAGAGATTATAGGATATTTCGGAAGGAAAAAAAATAAAAGTTTAAAGCACGATCGAAAATGCTTCGACTCTTCGGGAAAACTGTGGTCAGGACGACCAACACGCCTTCAATAAAATACGCTCTCACAGCGGCAAAAGGTTTACACATGACCATTCCGCTCTATCAGTTTGGATCCGATCCCAAGGATAAGAAACCTAAGGGTACATCATTAATTTTTCTCACACTACAACATGCTGCTGTCGAAGGGTTTGAAAAATTTCAACGAAGGAGGCGCAGTTCAGAAGACAAAAAGGCAAAAGAGAATGGAACGGAAGCTGAAGACAGCAAACAAAAGCAGACTGAAGGTAGATAACTTTCAGCTATTTTCGACGAATATTTCAAATAAAAAGGTGAGAAGGAAGTCAAACAGGAAGAAGAATCTCATGCTCAGGATGTAAATGAGAAGGAAAAGATTCGTCATGGTAAGATTAAGCTGCGTTCTCTTCTGAAGTTGTGCTAGAGGGCGAGGCTAATGAAGAAAAAATCGAAAAAGAGTCCCGCAAAGATGATAAAAAGAACCAAAACGAGCAACCTCCTAAATTTAACAGCACAAGAGCATCATTCATTGCAATAGTGCTCGGATTGGTCTTCATACAACCTCTGATTGAATACTATCGTGAGATCGCTTCGATAAGCTACGCTGTAAGTGTCAAAGAATAGTTCTTTGTGCTCATTTAGCGAAAAAAATTTAGGAATTTGTTAAAGACTACTTGAATGTTGATGGAGCCATCAATAAAATAGTAATCGTCCAAAAAACGAAGGATGGATTCCACAGACATGAGGCGATAATACATACAAATAAAGGGTCTGCAGGAGAGAAGCTCAGAAGCATTCCTATAAGTAACAGAGTTTTGTTCTTAGAGCGTGCAGTAATGAGACAAATTTAGGTAATGTCGATCATTTCATTGAAAGTTTGGAGAAATACCAACTGGATCGAGTAATCCGCTTTAATGTATCAAATTGCTTGATCAAAACACTAAATAATAGGGAGTTCAACCTGAAAAACTGATCCCACTGGAGTTTAGATATGATGGAGACACAAATCTCATCATTGATCGAGTAATAAATGTCCTTTCAGCTCTTGCTGGGGTAGGAATGCTTTATGCTGTAACTCGCACCCTCAGCACGTTAACAAGAGGAGGAAAAGGTGGTGGAAATATGTTTGGATTGGGTATTAAATTGGGAAATCGATTCTTTTTATCTTATACTATTCCCTCGCTTTTAAGGTGAATCAAATGTCAAGGTATTCGGAGTGAATCAAAAAGTAGCAACGCGCTTTAAAGATGTTGCTGGATTAAGTGAAGCGAAACAAGAGATTATGGAATTCGTCGAATTCTTAAAGAAACCAAAGAGATTTGAGAAATTAGGAGCAAAGATCCCAAGAGGAGCTTTGTTGACTGGACCTCCAGGAGTAGGCAAAACGCTTCTGGCAAAGGTATGCACTGTTTATATGGCACTGAATTTTTAATTCTCATCATGTGATAAGGCGGCTGCTGGAGAAGCGGGGGTTCCGTTTTTATATGTCTCAGGTTCTGATTTCGTTGAAATGTTTGTTGGTGTTGGTGCATCAAGAGTCAGAGATCTCTTTAAACAGGCAAAGAAACATTCCCCTTCAATCATATTTATCGATGAAATTGACGCCGTGGGGCGAAAGAGAGACAGTAACATTTGCTTCCATCTGTCTTGAGAACCAACTTAAATTTGCTTCATCTAGCAAAATTGGGAGGAAATGATGAAAGAGAAACGACATTGAATCAATTGCTTGTTGAAATGGATGGGTTTGGAACTGATTCTAATGTTGTTGTGCTTGCTGGTAATAAAATATTGAATATACTCGTTTTTTTATACAAGTGTATATATAGCTACAAATCGAAAAGAGCTGTTGGATAGTGCGTTGACTCGTCCTGGACGATTTGATAGAACAATTGAAGTTGAATTGCCAGACATAAAAGGAAGAGAAGAGATTTTTATGGTTCATCTGAAACCTTTGAAACTTGACACCTCTAAAACAATCGAAGCGTATGCAAAAAGACTTGCAACACTTACTCCGGGTTTCAGTGGTGCAGACATCGCCAATTTATGCAATGAAGCTGCGATATTAGCTGCTAGAAAAAATCAAAAATATGTTACATCCGAAAACTTCGAAATGGCAACAGAAAGAGTGTTAGCTGGGCTCGAAAAGAAAAAAATCATTTCAACTGAAGAAAAGAAAATTGTTGCGCTTCATGAATCCGGTCATGCTGTTGTTAGCTGGTTCTTGAAAGGAGGGCTTCCACTGTTGAAAGTAGCTTTCCTTGTTTTTGAGAAGAAATTTATATTCGCATAGATCACCATCATCCCAAGATCGAAAGGATCGCTTGGTTTTGCGCAGTATCTTCCAAGTGAGAGTTCACTGCAAACACGAGAGGAACTTATTGATCAAATCTGCTGTATTCTTGGAGGTAGAATTGCTGAAGAAGTATTTAGAGGCAAAGTAATGTTGTGTCTCGACAAACCATTTTAAAAACTCGTATAGATTACGACTGGTGCTGCCGATGATTTGCAAAAGATTTTTGATTTAGCATACTCAGTTGTAACTAAGTTCGGTATGAGCGAGAAAATTGGATATATAGGTCTACCTGACCACGAATATCTTAATCAGTTCAGCGACTATACAAGCGAGGTTGTTTCTTCATAATTTTGCATTTTTGGCTTATCTAATTATACCAGCTTATTGATGATGAAATCAGAAGGATTGTTAACGAATGCACTGAACGAACTCGCCAACTGATTTCGGAGCATCGAGAACATATTGAAAAGTAATATTTATAGCAAAGAGAACTGCTTACGATTGATCCTATTAGATTGTCAGCTGCATTATTGGAAAAAGAAACTCTAGACCTCCAAGCAATTACAGAAATTTTAGGAGAGCGACCATTCCTACCTAAATCTCACGTCAAAGAATATCTGAAAATCAAGAAAGAAATGGATGAAGAGAAGCACAAATCTCCTTCTCCTGAGGACTCCCAAGAAGAACCAAAGGAAGAACCGAAGGAAGAAAAGACAGCTTAAATGGTAGTTCGCACTTTACTATCTATTCATTCGAAGAATTTGTGTCAATTCTTTTAACTAATCGTCTTTGACATTTTGTGTTGAATGATTTGTTTTTGAGTGCCATAATTTCAATACTCACAAATATGAATTCTTGAAATGTCCATTTTTAAAAAAGTCATGATTCAAATGTAGGTGACGAACCTCAATAAGTCAGTTTGTATTCAAATATTATAGCAACTTCGTTCAATCGCAAGAGAAAAATGACGTTTGTCCCCCTGAGAATGTTTGATGAGATTCTATGTTAATAGTTTTAGAAATCGCTTCAAGATTTATTAAAATATAAATACACGATGTCGAAATCAACAGTCCGAGGCAATACTAGCAGCAGAACCTACATAGAGACTAATCCCAAAGGAAATGCGAGTCTCATCTTACCTCGCAATCCTCAGTTTCAAAGCGTTGTAGCTGGACAATTCACCCCATCGAACAACAAAAGTTTCCTCAAACAACAGAGTCTGCAAAACAGCAGCAAATTTGAAAAGAATACCTCGAGAGCAATGTTA
>ENA-UOUE01000613-UOUE01000613.1-compost-metagenome-genome-assembly--contig:-NODE-613-length-28034-cov-9.776979_pt1 | contig 28034 bp, 23 predicted proteins | sample MGYA00238146_ERZ747223 | MGnify/ENA primary metagenome ERZ747223 (study PRJEB28781, sample SAMN06268865) | compost metagenome | isolation source: single cell | place: USA: California, Emeryville, Joint...
CGATCTGAAAATATAGTTAGAGAGGCAAGGATGTTGAGGATACAGCCAGTGCTTTGGAGAGATTGTCTATTTGAGGAGTCGGCTCATCTTTGATAGGTTCTTGGATGGCGCTAGGTTTTGTTTCTGCGTTTCCCATTCAGCCAGAGGATTTTTGTTAATTTTAAATTGAGCAATAAAAATTATTGTGATTCAATATTCAAGTTTCTGAATTAATATTTCTGATGCGATTTAAAGCTCATTTTTCGATCTGATTTCGATTTGAGATCGTCGAAGGAATTCGAAGATGTTAGTTTCTGGTCAAATAACTTGGGAAAAAAGGATTACAACAAAAAATTTTGTCAAAAGTTGAGCATTAACTCTGAGAATCGAATCAGAATTTTGATCTCATCTTACTTTAAATTTTAAGGCGTTCTTTGAAAATTAGAAAAATCTAATCGCATGATTGCTATTAGTCTATACTAAGTGACTAGCAAGGATAACTTTAAAGAACGAGGTTGTCTCCAAGTAGAAATAAAATTTGGTGAGGTTCACACAACATTGCGTTTCAATCGTTATTATTTAACAAATTATGAATACAAAAATTTTTCTCTCACACAGATTTTTTCCTCTAAGATTCAATGAATATAAACAAGATTTTATAACAAACGTTTGCGAATTAATTCAAATGACAATGTGAAAATGACTGCTTTTTCCATCTCAGACAATTCTCTCACCTCTCCTATAGTACCGGTCTGCTATTTACAAGTGCTCTGACCATCATCATAGGGCGATCTGTTCCTTGAGATGATACATCTCTGTTCATACTGAGATCGTTTTCACTAGGGGCTATTTTCAGAATAGCATCCAATTTGTGTCGTTGATCCGGTGTCAAAGGATTGTAATAGTTTGGAAAAGTATTCGTACGAGTCGGGAGGTAGGAGGAGAATTCACCCTCAGTAGAAATATGGTTGATAACTTTTGCCTGCATTTTAAAGAAACAATTGAAATTCTTTTTAAGCCGGAGTTTCTCCATGTGCATATTAGCCGCTGCTCTCGGTTCATTCTCTCTCTTCGTGCTTGTAGCTCGTTTGGTATGGATTTGCATTCTTTCATTCAGCGTCATCTCTCTGGATGGATGCGAGGGAGGAGTTTTATACCTGTCGCCATGAACGCGTCTGGGTTTTGTGAAAAGGGCATTCTCGAAATTAATACTTCTCGTATCCTCGCTCACGACAGCATGTTCACGTATCTCCAATACTTTTTCTTTCGAATCAAGGTATTTATTTACCATCTCCTCCTCTCGAAACCCTTTCGGAGGAGGTTTAGATGAAAAATATTTCCTTGAAAAGCTTGGATCAATCTCGCCTAAGAGGCTACTTTTTATCCCAACGTCGGTACTTACTTCCAATTTAATCGTTTTTCTCATGGGTGATCGATCAAACTTCATCGGGGATGGCGAGATGACGCTCTCTTCAAACCGAGAAAAGGTCTGCCGGCGGGACCTAACGCTTTGAGAGGGTCTTGATTTGGCTGGAGAGCTCGCTTCAGTCCTCAAACCTCTAGTTGGAGAGTCTCTGGAAAAATCATTCAAGTCAAATTTTATCGGTGAGAGTTGGAGATCATCCTTAAACTTTGTCTGTCTCGGATGCACCATTGAAGTCCCTAAATCGGCTTCAGTGATAAGGAAATTTGACTTATTGTTATCATCACGAAGCAGAGTGGTGAAATCTTCAAATACTCTAATTGGAGCACCTTTTTGTTTAGGTGCCTTTACGATAGAAGCTTTTCTCGCTCGTAAGTTCGGACTAGCGGCTCGATGCTGCCCATTTGATCGAGCTTTTTTCGGAGAGTTATTTTTCGTAGAAGGTGGCATTATTGTGAGTCCGCTTTTCCCATACAGCGTTCCTTTGTTTCTGTCTTTAATGCTGATCATTTGTTCGATCCTCTGATTTCTTGAAAAGAGCTTGTTCTGACAGTTTTGCTCATAAAATGCAGAAAACTCATCAAGACAAAGAATTCTCTTAGTAAAATCCTAAGCAGTGGAATCAAGCAACTTGAATCATAAAAGTAATTACCTCTATGCCAATAGCAAATAGTTCTGCTTCATTGGATACGCAGACAGCTGTGACTTGCCTTTTCGTGTTTAAATACACGTCTTCTTCTCCAAAAGTTTCATTTGGTCCCAAGATAGCGACCTAATTATATTGTTTAACAAGCCAGGAAAAGTATGCGCGTTGAACCTCAATGGGCTTTGTAAAATTCAGCTTATGCTTCTTGGTATCGTCGACTGGATTGAACGTGTCCTCTTCGACTTGGAACTCCACTTGCTTAAGCAATTTTATCTCTCCTCGTCTGATGATATAGATAAATTCAGTTTCATCACCCTCTCTGTATATGATATTATTTCTTCGAACATTTAGGATCTGAAAGTGGTAGATTAATGTCGAAATCTGTCTCCTATAGAGCATTGCGAAAATCGGGATGCTTTGCAGAAACTGAATATCCTTTTGAACTTTCCATTGACCTTTCGCACCTAGCAGATTAGTTCCTTGCTATCAACTCCATATTGCAAAGCCATACCTAAAATCCCTTTAAAATCTGCGGCACTTAGCACTGCAAAGTCAGTGTCTTCTTTGCAAACTATTGTTGCCGTTCTCAACGCATCAGTTAGCAAAGCAAGTTCGCCAAAATACGATCCCGCACGTAGTGTATTAACTTCAGTCAGTTCAAATTGCGGTTGTGAAGGCTGTTGTTTCAGTTGTTTTTGTTCCAGTTGCTGCTGCTGTGGTCGAGTAGGAGAGGCTGGATTCTCACGACTCGGCAAGCATGGATTCTCTCGGGTAGGAGAACTAGTATTTTCTTTTGGAAGAGAGCTCGCATTTTCTTTTGTGTCAGGGTTTGCATCTTCTTCATTCTGCACCACTACTTTTTTCGGCAGCCTAACGAAGATTCCTACACTGCCTCTGAGTATAATGTAAAAAGATTTGCCTTTCTCCCCTAATAACCATTTGCTCTGTTTTAGTCCAGTTCATACAAGCGAAATCTCCTACCAATATTGAAGACGGTTTTTCCTTCGCTATAAAATTCATGTGTTAGTTTCTGGATTGACTGATCAACGATTTCTTCTCCATGTTCTTGACGTAGATTAGCGAAAAATTTTATGTGGAGAGCTGATTTGAGAGTCTCAATCTGAGTGGCAGTTCGTGAGCGTGAAGGTACTTTCAAGATCTCGATTGCTCGCTGTATTTTGCGTAAGAAAAGTGTTTTCGATATGTTGCTTACTGATACGATATCGTCAGCTTTTGGTGCTTTTACTTGTGGTCTGTTAAAGATAGAAATTTCGATGGCGTGATCACTCTTGAACCGGTCCCTGTTTCCTCCATTGCCTGACATCTTTCGAAATAAAATTTATCGCTCAAGTTTTATGAGTACAATAATAATTAGTCTTTAAAGAAGATGTAAGCTTAATATAAAAGGTATTAAACGTTATTTTAGCTGCTCAAGAAAAGATATGCAGGGTGCTCCATTGAGCGAGATATTATGTACAATTTTTTGTTCTTCCAGCTATTGATATAAAAATACTCGACCAAATACACCCATATCATCAAACATGGAAATAGCCTAAATCGAGGCTTGAATGAAATTATCACAACTATAAATCATGCAAACTAACTAAGAACTAATGAGTCTGAACAGCGATTTTTCAGTTGTGCATAATGTTCAAGTCTGTTTCATGACTAAATAATTCAAAATAACCGATAACTTTGTCAAGAGCACTAATTGTCGGACCAGCCGAGATTTGCTACTGATTGGTTTATCACATCTGCTTTGTTGCATTGGATGTAGTTACTGAAGACCAATCCAAGAGAACCTTGCACTAGTGATTCTATCCGTTAGGTTTTCGAATCTATGAGGATCAAGCTGCATCTGAAATGGATTTGTATTCATAAAGTGTCTTTATTTCTCGCTAACTCACAAACAACATCAAAGGAGAGTCTAATCCAATTCGTTGCATCTCATTTTCAAAATTCATATTCTTAGATCCTAATTTCAACAACTTATCGAGAGCTACAGATGGCCATGGCTTTATCCAATTTTGAGCAGCACGATACTATTAAGCTTCTCTAATCTGGTGAAATTAGCAAGAGAACCTTTGGAAGATTTCACCACGACACAGATTATGAATAAAGCAGCTTAATTTCAGAAAATTAAAAAAAATTAGATCTCTTATCTGAGCAAAAAGCCCGACGCTTCTGCTCTAAATATATCACAATTTGTATCGCTTATCCTATCGGGAACATTCCACCATCAAGGGATCGACGGTTGCCGTAACTACAGTAATTTTAACACCCACGACTACATTTTTCTTGAATTGTCGACAAATATTAGTCCTTGAAAAATAAGAGAGTTTCATGAACAATGAAAGTAATGATAAGCCAAATTGAAAAACCACAGCTTCACAAATTTCTGTTACGTTCTGAGCCAAACAATTTAAAAAATTAATTCGGAGAAAGCCCTAAGATAAAATTGCAGTCATATCAACAGTGATGCGGGCTTTTAAATCAATTATATAAGATTTAAAAAGTCACGAGCCTGAATTTTATAATTCATCTTTTATCCTTCCAAATTTTCTCTGAACAAATGGAATTGTCTATTACGCCATCCGACTGTGCGATAGGAAGAAGAAAGCTCTCAGTTCAAGATACTTCACCTTTATTGCTGTCCTCACGGTCCAGTAAACGCCCAAAAAGCGGTAGCAGCACTCCCTACAAAACCTCTAACCACACTCATACGGCAAGATCATTTTACCAGGCTCTGAACGCAAAACCTAAACGACCCACGCATATCAAAAAGATTCGCAATATCCCTTCTGAGCTCCTGTCAGCTCGCGTTATTTCATATCAATCAAACCAACCACTTCAGTCATACCCACAGCACATACCACATCAGCTGGAGGTAAATACTTGTAAAAACGCACAGTCCTCTCAATCGGTAACAACTTTTAGCGAGCTATTAAGCCGAAGGAATTCGCAACCAAATAAATTATCCAAGTTTGCTGAAAACAATCAAGTGGGAACAAAGTCAATAGCAAATTTCGAATCTCTTGTGCTTGTGAACGAAAAATCTCTCACGCAGATTAGTCCTATAAGATCTAAGCACAGATTGCTTTCTTTCGGATCTTCTCTGACGTTTTTTAGAAATAAAAGCACTACAGTACTCGGGTCCTTTCATCAATCTGCGAACTCAGTCTATGTTTTTCAAGCCAATTCCAATAAGATTCTGTAAGAAATTAACTTTTTTTCGAACGTTATTTATTCGCCTTTACACAAAATTTTTTGTGGTTCTTGTATGATAACCTCTGTGTAAGTTTTTATCTTAACAATTTCTCCCTTTAAAAAAACCATGAACGAAAATCTTCTTTCAATTCGCTGAAAGCTAATGATTTCTTTAGGTTCCCATAACAATTTCTTGAATTTCTATTGGAATGAACAATAGCAAAACATCTTGTGTGCAAAGATTTTAAGACATTACAAAATCGTTATCATAATAAAAATAATTTTCAATTCGCAATTGTCTTGTAACAAATGAAATAGATCAATAAGACATTTCATAATCTCTCAATACGTCTTTCTTTAGGTGATTTTGCTTCAAATAAAACGAGGAATATATATATTTGTTAAATAAAAAATAAGGAACGCTTCAAAGGATTGAGTTTCTTTGATATAGGGGATTTGGAAATGCACAATTTAAATTTGTTAAGTTTCTAATGTCACCACTCTCGAAGGAAGGAAAGAAGTAGATGCACGCTTAAGTGGTTCTTTGGACTGCACTCATAGGGCAAGAACGCTTGGCTTCGCCACCTTTGTTAAACACCAAACAGTCATCTTCATAAGAGACGTAAGGAAGAAATCTTAGATCAAATTCCAAGGAAAGTTCTCGCTTGTGGAATCTGTGGAGATTGAGATCTTTTAGCTTCAAAATCAGATCATGAGCCTCTAAGCCTTTTCTATGCAGTTCCACGAGTACTTCTTCGGTTTGAGGGAGCCAAAACACAATGATCGTAGTCTTCAAATCTCCAAAATACAACGCCTGTCGCATCACAAAAATGGCAAATCTATGCTTTCTCTTCATCATTTTTTGATTCTTTTTAGCTTCTTCTTCTTTATCCTCTTCAGGTACAAGACTACTATTTGAACCTGTCAGCTGCTTCTTCGATTCAGACTCCACCATTGTATTATCTGTATGAAGGTGCTCTCTGGATATATACTTGAGCGTCTCCGATCTTGACAATTCCTGTATTATTTGAAATTAGAGCCAGCATTCGGATAATTAATATTACATTTTCAGAGCTCTTCTTCAGATTCGGTTCAAGAATTGAAGCTTTATCAGGTGCTGGCTTGACTACGTATTCAGGAAGCAGTTCCAAAGTGTGGCTGTAAATATCAATTGTCAACATTTCTTGCAGCCTTTGGAGAGTCACTCTTTTAGGATTAACTGCTCGACAAGGGAAAGGAATGGAATCGAACTCTATTCGAACAGTTAGATCCATCCCATATATGATATAGACAGGAGTGTTCGATTTTTCTGCTTTTCCCCTTGATGGCATTTGCTGGAGCACCTTGAAATTGATGAGTCTTTCATTGAATCTAAAATTCTTTGAAAAAATCGTCTCCCAAAAAGTCCCAGCGTAATAGAAATATTTTTTTCGTGCTAGATGCCCTCTGATACATTTTTGTATCTTGACTACTGAAGGGATGTCGTATTGTTTTTGCTCTGGCTCGTGGACCTTTTCTTCTTCAGTAGAAAGTACTTCCTCTATCGCAGGAGGCTGATATTCAATAAATGCTGCGATTTCTTCAGGAGAAACTTTGAATAATGAGATAAGAGATCATATTCCAAAACTGCTGCATTACCTTCTCCAAAAACAACCGTATTATTTTCGATTGCTAGTTTTTGCAAATGAGCTTTTGAAAACGCTCTTGCACGGTCTTTGAGCAGGTCGAAATTGTCAGTTTGTTCGACTTCAAACTTCAAAACCCCTTTGAGTTTGAACTTTCGTTTCGAGACTGAAAACAGGTTGAAGGTGATCTTCTCGGTGAGCAGATCCAACCAAACAAAAGTCTCAAATTGATGTTTTTCGAGAGTATCATCAGGCACAAGTGTATATCCTTCAATCGCCTTGTATACGTAAACGTACTTTCGTACTTTGAGTAGTTTCTTGTATTTTGTTCGCATCAGGATTCCCCTAATTCGTTTTTGTATCTTAATAGCAGCCGTATCTTCTTTCGTTGGCACTTTCTGACAACAGAATAGAAATCATTATTAGTTTGCAACGCAAGGATGCAGCATATACCACGCGGTCCGAGCGATTACTCAAAATGAGTGTTCTTCTTTTGTTATTGTTGTAAAAATGCAGTGTTTTGAGGAAAGTGATCCGATTCGTTTTTGGTTCAACAACAGGACTGTTTACGTAATATATTAATCCTTTGATAAAGAGTGGGAGGTGGATTACTCAACGATTGGACCGAAATCAACTGTGATCTTTTCTTCAATCTCCCCGTTTTGACTGAGAAAATAAATATGTGTACTTAATTTTTCTGGATATTTACTGAGATTTGGGACTAGATGCAAGGGAGTTAGTCTGCTTATCTTCAGCAGTGGTAGTTTCTCTGGGAAGCTGTAAGTTTTGGTTTGAAGGAACTTTATTGAGAGTCCTAGCACTAGAGCTTTTTGGGGAAAAACGCGATTCAAATTTAATCATTGAACGCTAAGCACAAAAGTTTACTCAAGATCAGTCTTTGACTTTATGATAATCATCGATTTTTTTCGTTCAGGCATGATAGCGCTTCCAGGTCGTGAACTTCTTCTTGATAACTGAGAAGCTGATGCAGACGGCTTTAGGGTCATAGAGCGATCGTCTTAATCAAATAATATAATGTAAGCGAATGAGATCATCCATAAGAGAAATACTTAGCTGCTCATTTTCACCTCTAGGGGTCGTGGAAAGTACACCAGCATTCAAGACTTTCTATTCAGCACAAAAACGCCCTGAATAACTGACCAAAATGGCATATTCTTACTATTTTTGACTCTGCGTACACCGCATAGAATTTTTTCGATATAGGATCATCGGGCCCATTTTCTTTTTGGATTATTTCATAAGCTTTTGCAAATGCGTTCTTTGAATTTTCATAATTGCCGCAATGGTCTTCTTCTATCCCGAGGTTGTGGTACGAGATAGCCAGCATCACCTAGTTGTAAAAAGAACACCGTTGATTTTATATAAGCGAACTAATATGCTTATAAATTACTTTTTTGTGTTTCACTTGAGCATAAGAGTCTGATCCACTCACAACAGCGTGTTTTATATGGTCAAAGGAGCAGTTATTCACAGCTTTCTTTGCATATTCAAGGGCTCTTTTATGACTACAAAAGCAAATTCTGGTAAACAATAGAATACTGAGTCCATCTTACTCGCCCATCTGAGAATATATCGCGCAGAGATTGAGATGCGTCATTCCAAAGTACTCATGCTCTTCAGTTCCTGCTAAAGCTTCCATAGCTTTTTCCAAATACTTTAATGCGACAAGTAACTTCCCATCCCTTCGATACCAGCATGCCATATGGTTATAATTCAAGCTGCTCATCGGAAGATTCTCCCCGTACCTCCGTCCATCTATAAATTCTCTGCATCTGGTCAAGACGAGCAGAGATTCTTCCAATTTGCTCTCCTTCAATAATCGTAGCGCATTTTCGTTCAGCATTTTCAGCGTTTTCGAAAAGTAATCAGAAAAACCAATATGTTTTGGGTCCTCATCGACTGCGATATAATATTCCTCAATGCATGTAGTGAGTTTTTCTAAAGCATCATCAATTAGACCGTTTTTCAAATCCGATTCTGCTTCCTGTTGCAAGGCCTTTAGGAGATTAGTACTGAAAACTTGAGATTTTCTTATGAGGTCTTTGCTTTTGCTTCTCTTCATTCTCTTAGTTTTACTACCATTTTGAGGATAATAGTGCTGAGGTGATTTTTGACGGGTATATTGTGCGTATTGCATCTTTTCGCTACTTTATAACATGTTAGAAATTGTGATTATTGCTGTTTTATGCAACACTTAATTTTATTTGAACTCCGCTCAATCTATATCCTCTTCTGGATATTGATTAAATTGTGCAACAGATTTCATTCTTTTTATCCTTTACATATTCCTTTTGATAGTCATTTTCCCAACAAAAAAAACTTTCCAAAACTACGTTGAAGCATTGATAAAACAGCTGGACTGGTTAAAATCATGCATAAGTTTATTTTGCGTGTGATTACACCTGAAATAGAAATAATTAAGGATTTTATAACTGACTAGGGCAATATTCTCTTCTCTCTCTCTTGCTCTGTTATTGATCCCAAACAGAGTAGGGAATTATCTCTTTGGCAGCTTGCGGCTCTTACTTACTTCAACGATAACAGTGTAATTTGGCAATTATGGTTCGAAAGACAATTAACGTTATGTGAAATTACAATTCAAACCAAAATTATGAAACTGGATGCTTGATTACATGATTTCCATTCATACCCAAGCTGTTTTCATTTGTTGCCTTCATCGCAGCGAAAAAATAAAAATGAATTCTTAGATCAAAGTGCAGATTCCTCTAGGCTTGCGAGGGGCTGGCCTCTCAAGCTTTTGTTTCAACACCGTCTTAATCGCTTCATCAAAAACCTCCTTCAGTCCATCTTTTGTTAATGCTGAGCATTCCATGAGCTTGCAACCTTTTTGTTCAATCAATTGAGACGCCTATGTTATTTCGAGTTAGAAATGATATTAATTTAATCGAGAAAGGAACATATCACTGAGGCAAGAAGCCTCAGTACCCTAAATATAGATGAAACATTCAAAAAAATCAACTTACCACTTCGTAAGCAATAGGCTTGTCTTTTGGATTTTGAATTTTTTGATTCTCAAGGCTGTCTCTGAGATCGATTTTATTTCCCACAAACAATTTTTTCACTTTCGGAGCATGCGTTTGAAGTTCTGGATACCACTAACAACCAACCGTTAAGTCATAGGCATCTCTACACGTTATTTTACTTTTTTCAGAGCATTGTCAAAAGATTGTGGTTGCACGACTGAGTAAGTAATAATGAAGAGATCGCATTGAGAATAACTTAGAGGTCTCAGCAGATGATATTCCTCTTGTCCGGCAGTATCCCTTTAGCGAGCGTTAAGTTAGGATGATACGCTAATGAATTTTCTAATTACCACAAACCAAGCATAATTGTCTTTGTGTCAACCTTAACTTTCGCGCTGTAATTGTCGAAGACGGTAGGAGTGTAGTCTTTAGGGAAGTTATCGGTGGTGTAACTAATTTTCCGGAAAAAAACGTATTAGATTTAAGTAGCAAGAGGAAAAATGAAGGGGTTAGGAGCTAGGATGGTAGTTACCTCATGAGCATGCTAGTTTTTCCAACATTACCGTCTCCTACTACGACAATCTTGACGGAAATCAGGTCGTTCTTCGCTTCTACCATCTTTTATTCTTTTTGAGTAAATATTTTAAAACTCTTTGATTTATTTCAATGCATCCTGAATCTTTTTGTTACTAAACCTATGAATTTTTCGATATGAACGCTATTGGCTAATTTTTTAGAGTTCTGGTCGCGGAATAATACGTAGCTAGATAAAATTACTTTTAACAAGGGTCTCTTGAGATGCGCTAGTGAGCTTATAGTTCCTCTTGTCTTAATGAATTAACTTTAATCACTTCTCGAAATCATATATCTTGTTGACACGTGGAGAACCTAACAAATTATATTGAGAAACATTGATTAGATGAACAAGCGAATTGAGAGATGATACTATTTTAGAGTAGAGGAGTAATGATGAAACTCAGCAGCATCAAGATTGTGAAAAATGTGAATTAAGATGTTAAATGTATTTTTTTCGGAGAGTTTATTTAGCAGTAGCAATAGCAACTTTTTATAATATTAATTAATTTATTGTGCAATTGACCTGAGTTTGTATGAGCAGCTCTTAGAGTAGAGACGGCTTCCTCATGTTCAATTTCTCGAGTCACTGGATAGTGTTGTCTTTACTCCACACTTATATAAAGTGAGAGATTCAACACTAATAGCAGAAATTTTCAGACGAGCGTATTTGAAGTGACAATCACTACCTCGTTCAATCCATACCGTTCCCTGAGAACCGAGTGAGAGATAATTCCACCTTCATGAAACTTCATTGCCACATTTGAAGTTTATCACAAATTCAATTCTTTCGAACATCGACATCAGCTCCTCGCAGCAGCCAAATTTAAAATTCCAATTATTTGTTTGAGCAAATCAGTCATCAAGATTCAGAGCAGTCGAACTTGAGTTCACTTAAGTATCTAGCAATCATGTTTTATTGATTCTCTCAGTGCGATGTGATCATACTCTAGTCATTTTAGGTTTCATTGAAAAAAATTATTCTCGTTTAGATTGTTTCTGTTTTTTGTGAGAAGGCTAGCCGACCGTTGTCTCTTTTTTTCCTCGACTGCATCCTGGTTAAATGTTTTACATCTCTCACCTTCGCGAGCTTAGCTGGTGGGGGACTAGTAGGTGGTGGGGGCCTTTGTTTTGGTTGAATTCGTGCGATCAACTAATCCAAATTCTTAAAATCTTTCAATTTGATTGGTAGCTAAGAGTATTTAAAGCGGACAAAAGTCGAAACTTGTTTCAAAAATTATAACACCAATAAAATTTAAAGACCACAAGAGACACAAAAATGGACGCTTCACAGGAAGTCTGCGCCATCTGCCTTGACTCGATCAAGGAAGCGAAGGCAATTCTTGAAGAGTGTAGACACACCTTCTGGTAAAACTTAACTCTTTTTCACACAAACTAACAGGGATTTGAACATTTGTCCAGCAAGACTTGCATCGACAAATGGACGGACATCCGGTTGAAATGCCCAGTCTGCAACCAAGAGCTCAAGTCTCTGAGCTTAAAGAAAAATCACTCTCAAGTCCAGACCGTAGATTCTTCTGAAGAACGTAAAGATCATATTATAATGTGACTGGATCTAACACAAATCCTTTAGAATTTGAGTGTTTAGACCATAATTATTTCGCGACTCAGTTCCTCATTCTTCAAATGAAGCTGAATGATACGAAATTTCTGCTGAAAAAAGATTTCAAATTAAGCAGATATAACAAGTAAATTCAGCCACATGACATCTTATCTGAGTAATCTTTAAATTCACAGTGCCTGGGATGCTATTGAACTAATAGAGTTCGAGATTACTCAAAAGCTGAAGGTTCTGGCAGATATCGGTAAAATCTGCCCAAAGAGCTGCCTCGCAGATGTATATCGTATAGATCTATGCCTAAGAGACATTGGGAGTGGGAATTACAAGGGAATGAATCTCTTGAAATCAGAGACGATAAAGCAAAGCGACGAGAAGACTCGAGATTATTATTATGATCAAAATGAAGAAGAATATTATGAGGAGGGAGATGAAAACTATTATTACAATAACGAAGACTCTGAATATGATACTTACTTCTCATGTATCACTTCAGGTAGGTCTTCGCTGCTATAGTATAAATTTATTCAATTCAATTCTAGTTGAATTGAAGAAAAAGCCCAAGAACAAGAAAAAGAATCATAAGAAAAACAATACCACAGGTGTTCACAGTCAGGCCAGAATCAAACTTTGAAACTTCTGTCTTTCCAAGAGGTGTCCATATTTGAGAAGAGAGAGAGGGAGTATTATATTACTTGATATGATTATTGGACGATAGAATATTAGAATCATAATATACTGAAAACATAATCTGATATAGTTGCTGTAAGACGATTCCTAAGCACAAAAATCGTTTACACCTCAAAGCTTTTTTTATTTATATAAATAATTACTGATTTAATATTGTAGCTCTCTTTTTTTCGCTCCTTCTTCAATTGCTCTTCTCTCGCATGATTCTCAGTAAATGATCAAGCGATTATCATAAAGTAAAACGGGAAAAATCGTCTCCTAAGTTCTTTTGTTGGGAACAAATGAATTCTCTTCTATCTATTATTTATTAACTTCTCGTTTGGCTTCAAAGTATCCTGCATCAGGGCTGTGGGTTGAGATCTATAAAAACTCTTCTAAATCTAATTGGTAATCTTAAGCTAATTTGCTTTCATAATTTAATAGATCTGTGTTGCAATATGATAAAAAAAAATAACAAATAAAAAATGGTCCCTATGAGGGTCGAACTCATGACCTCCGCGTTATTAGCACGGCGCTCTAACCGACTGAGCTAAGGGACCTTATGCTAACGTCCGTTCCATAAATACACTTATCTTTTCGGAATGCAGAAATAGTCACAGATAATTTGCACTTCCAATGTACAAATTGAAAAGAAAGAAAGCCATTCTGAAATATCTATAGCAACAGGCGAGCAGGCGAAGTATTTTCAAACACTGAGATGAAATATCATAACTTTTCCTCTTTATTGGAAATATGACTGTAACTTGTGACCTTTCATTGAGAAAGCAATTAGCTAAAGATGAATCAGAAAATAATTGTTTCTATTACATTAATCTCAATTCAAATCAGATAAATGAAATATATATCCTTATGCTAAAGACAATTGTAACTTTTTTGGTATTTGGGATTTGAATAGAGAAAGATATTTTTCTGTCCATCATTGTATCATTGTTGAAATATGAATTCATAGACGATATAATAAAAAAACGTAGATGGAAAAGAAATATGGATTGTATTTTTAGTCGCTTCAAATATTTTGGCTTCTCCTGACAACGTGCCTAAATATTACTGTTAGGTATTAGCAAGGAAGGTATGAGAATGAGAAATAAATCGGAAAGTCAGACCAATTCCAATAATCATTTATGATCATTAGCGCGGATAAGTAGTCATCATTCGTTTCAAAACATAGAAGATATCTTGTTAAAGCAAATTACCTTCTCATAACGTAATCTTTTTTTTCTTCATCTGCACTTGATTGTACTTGAGAAGAGATCAAAGAAATTCTTTCTAAAGGAAAAATTAGTATTTCGTCTCAACACAAGACAGTATAAGAAAAATGAAATGTAGTAGACATGATTGACCAAAGGCCTATCGAAAAGATCTCAAGTCACCCATGTTACATTCGATTTTGGATAACTTTTGAAGATGCCAGTAGAATAGAGATCATTGGCACCCTTCGATATTATCCGTATAGATTTCAAAAAAAGGACAACAAATGTAAGTACCTTTCATTCTCTATCTCTCTCTGACCTTGAGAAAAATCTTTCGAGACGAGCTCAGAAAAGATTTAGCAAACTCTTGAGGGTTCTCTTTTCGCCGGCATGATCTTCTATTCAAGCAGGAGTTAGCATTTGGAGTTTTCAAGATGATCGGAAAAAGAAAGAAAATCAGTCGGAAGGCAGCGATCTTTTCATCTTGTATTCAACAGGCGATCGCATATATCATCATCGCACTCTCTGATTTACTCAGGAGAGTGGCGGAGTATATATCTGACAAAGACATTTTACCTTGAATGAGTAATATCAATCATCTTATCTCTGTTAAGAGTCTCTCTGTCTTTGGTTTGCGTCCTATCATAATAAGATCAGACGGTCTGGAAGAGAAAGGAAGAATAGATAAATAAAGCGAAACTCTGACTTCAGGAGTGATAATTGGATGTTTTCATTAATTTTCAAAATATCCTGGGTTATACTCATCACCAGGACAATGTTTGGCTTAGTATAGACTCATAGACTTGAATCGAGATTTACCTGTGAGGTGCGCTCGGTCCTTTAAACGATGGTCATTTTCAGCCCTGTGTTGATTTCTTCAAGTACACGTATATCTTTTTTTTCAGATTGAAATTAATATTTTTATACAAATAAGACCTCGAAAAGTGCCTTTTATACACGCAAATTGCTAATCTTGAAAACAGCTGTAAAGTTCTAACTCAGAACAAGTTTTTTTTGTAACATAAAGAACGAATTTTTCATATTCACTATTAGAGTTGGTTTCGAAATAAGTTCAAGATAAGTGGAGAATGAATCTCATGTGTGTTTCAAAAACTAAAAAAGCGTTTGTTTGGAGAAAATGTTAGAGTATGCTGGTTGGTGTGCCCTGGAAAATTGAATGAAGAAAAGACTTCAAAACTAGTAGAGTCTGAGATTGTGTTGAGCCCATAGATGTTGAAATCTAACAATGTATAAAATTCAGCTGTAATTTTATCATTTTCAGCCAACCTTGAGCCAAAGCTTTGATGGCGATTTGATAGATGATTTGGATTTTTCCCATTTGAATTTTCTTAAATCACCACTTGAATTCACAATGATGACTAAGGATATATCATAAATCTCAATTATTGGACCTGATCAAGATTTTAGGTTGTTAGTTGCACAATAGACGTTATCATTTAGTTGCCATCGTGTTTAAAGTTGCAGGAAATTCTCTCGTCTTTTTCTATCCAATAGCAAACAATAGCTTTCATTATTTTCATTTTTTCCTTTTCAGAATTCAATAGTTCTTTTCTCTACTCATCTGGTTGATGAAATCGTTTTGAACAAAGCCAAAATTATAGTCACATTACTTTTTCTTGTGCCAAACTTCAATTGACCTAGAGTTTCGTTTTATATAATGGACTATTCAGAGCACAAAGAGAACATTAGGAAAATCATTTGAATCATTATACACTGAGTTTTCTGTTCAAATTTCAATAAAATATTCAGAATTGATGATAGACGCTAACTTTGGATTATTTCAGCGACAATGATATTTTTCGATCTCGTTTTCCTTTTCGTCTCTAATGTGAAGCAAATTACTCATTTTAATCAATTTAATATATCGCATTTTATTTTACTTAAGCGCATAGGCTCATTCGGTTCATTTTTATCACTTTCTGACTCCTACCAAGACGAGAATAATGCCTTTTCAAATCCTCCATGAGATCCTTGACTGCGCTCACAAGTACTACGAACGCCAAAGGCATGAAAATAAACGGTGCTCTATCAGACGTAGAAATGTCGGGAACAAGCTGCAATAAACCCACAACCTAAAGCATGTTATTGAAACTAAGTTGTTTGAGATGGTATTACCAAAAAATAAGTGTTTGCAAGTTTTGAGAATTGAAGAAACAGATTTTTTGGCAGAAAATTGATGACATTATACTTCGCAGTTGAAATACTATTGTCGCATAAGTCTGTGTCTTGGTGTCCGATTGCTATCTCACGATCAGGGTGCAGATGGATAGGTGTTCTGCGCTTCAGGCAAAGGAATCGAGTTTGATGATGCGGAAGATTTGGGCCTATATTTTATCGAAAAAATGTGCCGTTACGAATAGAATCAAGTGGAAGTAGCGGATTACTTCTGGTTTTGGTCATTAATGCGGCTTTGTATAAATGAGTCTTACAGCTGTTGTTTTAATTGTGAATATTATGTTTAGCAATACCTTCCATTTCCTGAGCATTTTCATTCTTGTTGGGAGCTTCGTGGTTTATCTTTTATTTTTCCTTGTGCTCAGTTCAATGGAAGATTACAATATTCACGGAGATTTTCCAAGGTAATCGCTAATCACCAGCCGTGAGCTTCATCATTTTACAGGCCGATACTCTCTGGAAGCTTTTATTTGGGAGTGTTGATCTCTGTGGTCCTCACAAATGGACTTGATTCAGCTTTGACACAATGGAAATGTAAAAACTGTCATTGTAATATTCTGTTTCTAAGTTATTTTTAGATATTACCGAAAGAAATGAGATGAAGAAGCTGATTCAAGAAAAAGAGAAGATTGAAAGGTAAAAAGCAAAGTTAGATTCTCAGAATTTTAGAGATTCTAATCGACTGTTTAGAGAGGTAGTACAAATCGGAGATAGTCCTACACTTTCTCCAGGGAAGAGTCCTACAATCAGCGTTGATATATCAGTAGACAATGGAAAGTCAGATGTTCATAATACAAGCGTTAAAGGATTGTTGAGTGGACCCTCACAGTTTGCTCTCAATTAACATGTGATACATTGTTGTCCATTTTGCCCTATGATTAATTTTCATGTGAAATTCCAAAGTTTTTGAATGCTTTTTGTTGTTTCTATGGACTCATCCTCTCTGTTTTCGGATGAGATTATCTTTTCAAGCTATTTCAATAGTTTCTTTGTAACCATTCTTTAATGAAAGAGAAATGGTGCGATAAATTGGAAAATTTAATATTTTAAGCCTAATGTTAATATTATATTAACAAAAAAACAAAGATTTTATTTTTTAGTTATGCGAATCGAATCAACAACAAGAGCTACCAGCATTGGATGATGCGACTCAACTGAAATGCTCCAAAGCAAAGTCTCAGAATGGCCTTCGACATCAATAATCAAGGAAAGGGAGAGCGAGAAAGTAAGAAAAAAAAGGTTTAATGAAACGATTAGAGAGACTTATTTGCTATGTCTCAAAGCAGCAATAGTGACAGAGAAAGAACAAATTCGTTTAGATTGAACCTATAAAAACTATGTTTGTAACGCTAAAGAATATTTTAGTGATTCAGTACACAAAGACAGTGATACAATTTTAATAAATTTTTATTCTCATGCAATAATTTTTTGCTAATGCGCTCAATCCAAAGCAAAAGCAATTACGAAAACAATGCATTTCCAAACAATGCAAAGCCTTTTACATCTGCCAATCTAATGACTGAGCACCCTCTCCTTTCTCATGACAGTACTTCATACAGCTCCAATAACTCCAACAAAGCGATCCAGAACGCCGAACTTTTCAATGGAAGCTCAGAATATCTCCACAAACTAGACAATCCTATTAATTTACGAAAGCATATCAGTTTCTCAAACTCACCTCAGGAAAACCACGCAGAATTTGTTCAATATTCACCCAAATTTTATGATCCGTTAACCCAAACAGCTTCATTCCAAACCTTTCGCAACATCACTGAGACTCCTAAGACTTCGGTTTTTACAATGGAACAAAAACAATTCCCGAGAAAGGTTGAAAGACCACTGCTGCAATTAGAAATACAAATTAGTGAAGATAGAGTTGCTATCCTCGATTTTTATGAAAATGAAGACTATCATCGAGCAGCAGCGAGTTTTTGTGCTGAAAACAAGTTACCAGAGGATTTTATTCCAATTGTTGAGCAGACAATTAAGCAGGCTCTTAAGAAAGCGTTTAAGAAAAAAAAGAGAAATCAACATGAAAGCCCAAAAGATCGTGACTCACACCCTGAAGAAACGAAGCGAAGGTCAAATAGGGCATCTGCAGAAAAACCAGTACTTATTTTAACTCTTGAGATAGAAGGAAAAGCTGAAAATGTGAAAGTTTATCGTGATCAAGATCCTTCAGCGATCGCTGAGAAATTTTGCGCCCAGCATAATCTATTACCGGAAGCGAAATATTATCTTGTGAAAACAATTGAACACAAGCTTTCGAAACTGCAGCGGCAAGAAGAAAGAAGAAAACAATCGGCAGACATGAACGATTTTGATGAACAGGAAGAGAGAAACACACATCCTCCCAGATACATACGAAACGCAGATTCAAGCGAAGATGGAATGAAACTCAATGATGCGCCGGCCAAAGAAGCGAGGGGTATGTCTCTCAAAGATAATGCACATACGTTGGTGAGTCCAATAATGGAAACAATTCCTGAAAACGAGCATTCAGAATTCGAGCTTACTAAAAGTGAAATTCGTGAAAGAGGTCAGAAAGAGGAACAACCAATCGAGCCCACTGCAAGCGATCCTGAATCGAACTATGAGAAATGGCAAAAGCTGATTCAGCAAAAGCAGCGTGAAAAACAAGAAAAAGATGACAAGTCTAGAAAACAAAGTAAAAAATTTTTCCCTTTTATGAAATGAACATGTACACCATTAATAATAGAGACAAAGGGTGCTTCGAAATTAAAAGATGAGATCGAAGGAAAAGCCAATTTAATTTTTCATCGATACCAATCCTTAACACCTAAAGAAATGAAAGAGTCATCTCAGAGTGGGAGATACGGTCCTCAGATTTTCAACAAGCTTTATTACCAAGGAATGAGGAGTAAGCGAAAGCAGGCGGAATTACAGAGGGAAAGAGAAATGAATTTATTGAATGACAAAAACCTCACTTTTCATCCGAAAATTTCGGACTTCGCGCGCAGCATGAGTGCAAAGAGGTCGAGTTCAGCAGATATTCCTTTGTATGAAGACGCTGAGACAATCAAGAGAAAGCAGATGAAACGACTGCTTGCTCAGGAATTGGCTCTTAGAGAGCTTTGCCCTTTTAAGCCAACGATACCAGAGCTACCAGAGAACATGGGATACACCACAACTCGTTCGAAGTCCCCGACTATAGAGACTCGATTGTATAGCACTATCGGAGAGTTCAAACGCCGCCGCAGAGAAGAGTTAGATTCGCTCTTCGACGAAATACATCCTTTCAAGCCAACTCTAAATGAAAAGACGATAGAACTTGCGAGAAAGAAGGAGGAGCGTGAGGCTGAGTTGAAGAAGAAAGGTATTGAGATCAACAAGAGCGAGTGTCCAAAAGGGATAGCAGCAGGCAGTACGAATTCTCAGACAATTCGAGAGAATGATAGGAAACTGAAACCACTCAAGAAACTCTTTTATATACTCCAAGACGAAAAAGGCATTCTTTCTCTGAAAAATTTGACCAAATCAACCGGGTTGCACCCTAAATCTCGCAATATCATTCTTCAGATATTTGAGCGAAGCAATCAAACCTTCACCTACGAGCAGTTTGTCAGTGAGCTATCAAAAAGGAACCTAGCCGATGAGCTCATCCAGGTACGAGGATTTCTCATTACCATATCTGTTAACAGTTTCTATTAGTTCTTAGTTACTTTTCCTGAAATTAACAAATCTGAAAAGCGGTCGACTCCGCAAAACGAAACGAGCTCGTCTAAAGTACTAACGCAGCAGATGACTCCAAGAGGCACGAAGAACTCGGAGCTGAGCACAGTAATGGCGCATTTTCCGAAAATTGACGTGTTTTTGAAGAGGTTCAATGATTTGAGTAATTCAAATATAATAGAGGCACAGCTTTCGAAAAGGACCATTGAATCAAATTCCCCGAAAAAAACGCTGAATCAGGCAAACTCTGAACCTCTCAAACTGACGAGGCATTACAAAAAATTACTGCTAGAGTCTCATGAAAATTCAGAAATTCAATAGACTCTTTAAAATTTTGATTTCAGTCGCCTGGAAAGGCACAAGTTAATTCTTTTATTTTTGCGTTTTCGCTGTTCATACAGTTATAAAACCGATAGTTTTCCTGTAGCTTTGTTTCTCATTTTTTCCATAATAAATTTCACTTTTGAGAGCTTGGCTTCAACAATTTTTCGGCTTTAACATAGGTATGCAATAAGATCAACTTATATTATTCATATTAAGGAGTCTCTTATATTGATTTATGGAGTAATGATGTTAGCAGCTAGTTGTACTGGGATTAAGGAAATAATGAATTGTTATGATAAACAGTCTAAAATATTGATTGATAGAGGCAGTTTGTTCTGGGTTAATGGAACCTATGGCGTCTTATGGCATCACTTATCGAAGCTTTTTGGCCTCTGAGTTGCGAAACAATCGCACCGATCTCAGGGTCATTTCTCATGTCCTCTAGAGTGGGCTTTCTGCCATGCTTTTGCTTGAATTCTTCTTGCCATGATTTGATACTGGATTCCATCGTGTTCAGTTCTCTTTTCAGTCCGGCAGCAGTAGCATCGTAATATAACGAATGTAATTCATTGAGAGAACCACTTTGCGAGGTGAATACTGGACGGTCGGAATCACCCTTCATGTAGGTTGAAAAGTAGCAACTGCGCGTTGGGATCAAGAAGCTCTTAGAGCAGAAAGCGAGTGTTTTTGTTAGCATGGTATCTAAAACGTTGCGCTGATTATTCGAAAAGGTAAAACAATATTTTTAAATTCGCATTGTTAAATAAATCGAAAGTAATTCTTAGGGGTATTTCATTATCTCTTCAAGCAATTTCATAGAGTAGAGTGGACTTTATGAACTTGCAGAGCCTGATATCTCAAATAATCAATTGCTACTAACCAAATACTAACCTCCTTAAGAAATTTCTCGTGCCAACAGCTTGGCTGAATTTTCACAAATCGTCAAAACTCAACACAACCGCTAAAATTGTAACTCGATTGGTGTCCTTCAACCGGTACAGTCTCTCTTATCATCCAGCTATCTATTGATTTGTAAAATAGGTAGCTGCCATTCCGTAATTTATATCACTTTCCTTCGTAATAACTTTCATTTTAAGTATGTTAGCTCCAGCAAATTTGGTTGTTACTATCAATTCGGATGTATAAATGAAGTAATTATGGCTATAATGTTACCCGGCAGAGTGTCGGATGTAATCAGATTAAACTCTTAATGTTATATTATTACGATAAATGAACTGGAGCGCGGATTATAGAAGTACACTCTGAACTACTTAATCCTCATATCCCTAAATGCTTGATTTAACGAGGATTTTAGCCCCTGTTTTTGCTCTCTGAGCCCTGAAACCAAGTGACCAATCTCAGGATCACGTTTCATTTCCTCCATGGTAGGCTTTCTGCCATGTTTTGCCTTGAATGACTCTTGCCAGATTTTGATAGTCGATTCCGTGTCATTCAGATCTTTCTTCAGGCCTGCGGCCATCGGATTGGAATATATTCTGTGAATTTCATCTTGAGTATTTTTCGAATCGCCCTTGTTATCACTTGAAAAGTAGAAGCTTCTCGTCGGAGCCATGAAACTTCGAGTATATGAAGTGAAGACTTTTTTGAGCATTCTATCTATCAAATTTTTTTGCAGATTGCGATTATTGTTCTTTAAAATCAAATCAATTTAAATACTCGCGTTATTATTATTCGAAGAGTTGATGTTTTAATTGATGATATCAAAACTGTAGTTAATCTGGCACCACAGGTTAGTTCTTGTGATCGCTGACCATAATATCATTTGAAGATTATCAAAAACTATATTAAAAATATGGAATCCACATGTCTAATTGAAAAATAATTGAACTTGAGAAGCGAAGAAGAAAGTCTGTCAGCTTTTGTGATTCGAAAAGTGCTAGTGAGCATCAAATAAAAAGACTTTCCGAATAGCATACATCTCGAGAAATGGACAGGCTATCAATCTAATCTAACGAAGTTGCATTGTATGAAAAGAAACATAACCTTTAATTAATTGCAAAAGTGGGTAGTTTGTTGATATCATGGGTTTGTGGTGTAGTGGTATCACGTTCGCTTCGCAAGCGAAAGGCCCCGGGTTCGATCCCCGGCAAATCCATATTTTTTTTATGTTTGAGGGAATAATAAAATTATTTACAAATGATTCATTGGCTTCTTTTTTTTCCAATATCGAAATGATGTTATAAGTTTATGTAGGCATATACATCAATGAGTGTGAAAAATTATTTCGTTATTGTTTTGTTAAAATTGGATATACGAAGTTAATACTCATAAAATAGTGATGCTCGACAGATGTGAACTATTTCAATGCATCGCTTGAAAGACCAAGTTTTGGATAGAAATTCTCCTGAGTTTGAGCAATTCGACTCCAGAAGTTGTTCTATTATTTTCTAGGGTTTGAAATGAAGAAATCGATAAAACTTTTTAATGGTCATGATTAAATCAAAGATAATCCAACACCAAAAGACATTCAATTTACATTCTTTCATGTCTCCATTTCGTACATTTTCCTCTATTCAAACACACAAGCAAAAAAGGAAGAAAATTTCAATCCTTTTCTTAACTTTAAGCAATTCATTTTCTCTGAATTCTCTGAAACATCGGGGTTCTTCGATAAAAAATTTGTATTTGTCTTCGCTCTGTCGAACTAATCAATATACTACTTCAAGTTTCATACTATTTTAGATCTGATCCATTCTTTTTAAACCAATTCATGAAAAGTTTCATGAGATATCTCCTTAAAACTACATGATCAACATGTATGTAATGGGATCATTTATCAATCAGCTCGCTGCTAAGCTATCGACTCATTAATCTGGCAGAGCAACATTATTAAGTAAAAAGATTTTACAGCATTGTGGGTTTATACAGTTTTATTAAAATTCTGAGTTTAATCAAATTTATTGAAAAACAAATTTATTCTACTCTATATTCATAATTCCAAATATATCACAGCACACACAGGACGCTAATAATTCGACTACTGAAATTTCGACTCATCACAACATCTAGCCAGAAAAATCGGTGATAGCAGCCTTTGCAGGTATATCTATCAGATTTCATGTGATCTGTACGAGCCTTTTTATTGCGAATTGTAATCTAAATTCAACATACTTGATTAAGTAAATTACATTCTGAATTTTAGAAATTTTATTCGAATAAAAAATTCTCACATTCACATAAATAAATTAACCAAAACATGCAGAGCAGTCAAGAACTAGCAGTTTCATCAGTCGGGCTCGTACCAGAAGAAGCCTACTTGTTTTTCCCGAGAGGTACGAACATGCACATTATGAATCATCACCGGCTTAACCCTCAATCACTTTTCAGAGAAGGAAATTAAAAAAGCCACTTCAAGAGGCATAGAAAGAATCATTTTTGAGGGAAGCGTAGTATACGATGAAGTTGAAAGGAAACATATCAGAAACTTCACCGAAGAAATCCTAAAGAAACATAACTATAAGCTCCCACCAAGGTAATTGGAAATCTCGATGATCATCATAAATTCTTCCTTTTAAAAAAAAAAAAGTTGGACGGATCAAATGACGCTCAAATTTCTACAGGCAACTGGCTTCAAATACAAAGCAACTTTCAAAGCGATACAAGAAAACATCGAATGGATGAATTCAACGCTACCTGTAAAACTGACTTCAATCATCGAGCAATATCTGGTATAGTCTCGCTCCGAGCACCTGCTCATTTTTTGACAGCAAAAAGGAATTGTGTATTTATATGGAAGAGATTGCCGAATGAGACCCATCCTTGTGATGAATGGACATTTGATGAGCCCTAAACTAGTAAAACCCTTAAAACTTTCCATTTTAAACTGTTTCTTGTTACAAAACTCAGGTTGATATCGACATTTTCATACAAGCACTGGCCTTCACGCTGGAATATATGATAAACGAGCTGCTCTTACCAGGCCAAATTGAGTACTGGCATGTGGTTGGTGATCTCAACGGTTGTGGAATAACAGATTTGCCTATTTCTGTAATAATTCTTTTCAATGAAACGAGTTAACTCTATCATTATTCAGTCTTTGAAAAGGATCTTCATATACCTTCAAAGTAACTATCGCTCTCGATTATACAAGATGCACGTGTTCAACGCTCCCAATTCTATCGTTTTGCCTTGGAAAGTTGCAAAGGGATTTGTTGAGGATTCTACACGAGAGAAATTACATTTCTATAAAGGTTCCCGCTCAGATGATCTCTGGAAAGAAATCAACCCTACTCAAGTTGAGGAGCGATTCGGTGGAAAATCTCCAAATCTAAAAACTTACTGGTACCGAAACATCTTTCTCTTTAATCCTGAAGCTTTTTCGTTATCGCAGGCCTATTACCCCAAGTCCTCCGGAGTATAAAGTGAAAGAGGACCCTTACCCAGAGAGTTTTGTGAGCAAAGAAGAATATTATAATATGTACATAGAAGGAAAACTTCATGGACACAAAATAAACAAAGCTATTATCAAAGAAGTGGAAGAGAAGCTCGAACCACAACCTCAGATCAAGGACTCCTCTCCAAAGCGCAAGAACTCACTTGATTCATTAACTGAGATTAAACATGAGGAGCACTTTGAAAATGATGACTTTGGACTCAATTATGGGATAGAGGAAAAAACTCAACTCAACCCGATCGTGAATACATTGCTTACAAAAAAACCTATTATTTCAGGCGACTATGCGAAGTTTGAAAACTCTCCCATGAAAGTGAAGCGCTCTCTGGAAACAGAATAAACCATTATGAAAGAAAAACAAATCTTGTGGGATTAATACCCTTATAAAAACTTGCATGTGAAAAAATATGATTGAAACCAGCTAAGAAGTCTTATCTATTTTTAATCACACAGTCAACAGCGTTTTTTAATGTTTTGTGGTAAGAAATCTTTTAAATAACCGGAAATGCGGAATTGCCGAGATGCATCTCAAGATGTGAATTGATTGAGCAATTTTGAATGTTCGAATAATCCTGAAAAAATCGGGTATAGAACTTGGAGATTAGTTTTTTATTGCAGAATTATCTTTAGAATCAGCGATCTTGAGAATATGTTTATAGGCTAAAAAGATGCTGTCGATTGTTTACAAAAGCTTTCAGATCGTGGTGACCGAAGTGAAAGTTACTTCTTCAAAGCTGCATGATATCATGGAGTATGAATATGAAAAAATTAAGGAGCATCTGAAGAATGCTCGCTTCAAAAGTGAGTTGAAAAGTAAAATGAAACATTCAAACACTTATTCTGAATGGCAAGAGAACGCTTTGAAATATGATGATATGAAAGGTGCCGAATCCTCCGTCTATAAGCTTATTTACCCCCAATTTCAACGATAGATATAAAAATATGGAGAGATAGTCCTTCGATGGAGTACGATGATCAGTATGTGAAGCAACTGACCGAGAGTCTCCGGAAATACCGAACCAACAACGAACTCTACCGTGTAGTACATATTCTAAGAGCGCATTCAGACAGGAACATTGCAAATATCCTCAACCCTGAGTTGTACCGCCGTTGCTACATTGGGACGAAAACGGTTATCGAGGAGTTTCAAAAAGAAGTATATTGAACTCGAGCATTTCATTTTAATGGCCAAAGTTTATGCTGTGTCTAGAATACATCGCACAAGCTCCTAAGAAGATGATGTCGCAAGCCAAAAAAATCGAATTTTTCGCTGAAATGAGGCATGCACATGGTCGAACTGCCCTTCTTCTGAGCGGTATGCGTCCTTCTAAACATGACTAAACAGCTTATTCTTGATTAAAGGTGGTGGAGGCTTAGGGATTTATCATTATGGTGTGGTAAAAACGCTTTATGAAGAAGGTATGATGCCCAGAATTATTGCTGGATCCTCAGCTGGAAGTATTTTCGCTGCGTTTATTGCTACAAATAAGCCAGAAGACCTGAAGAAGGTTATTTCTTAAGCATGATGGAAAGCTTTGAACTCAATTACAAAAAGTTTTTCGAAGGTACAAGCGCAATAAATGTCTCTGCTTGGAGAAAGAGACCGACAAAAGCGACTGTTTTGCGTCGATTGAAGCGATTTTTGACTGAAGGATATATCCTAGATATAAAAGTAGTTGAAGAGTTCGTTAGAGATAATGTGGGGGATCTTACTTTTCAAGTAATGATGCGAGTTTTGAGAAATTCCTTTATCGTATTTTTTCAACATAGGAAGCTTACGATAAAACGGGATGGATTTTGAATATCACAGTCACTGGGTTTGGGAAAAATGATAATCACAGACTGTTGAACTATTTAACCGCACCAAATGTTCTGATCTGGAGTGCATGCGCTGCTAGTTGCGCAATCCCTTACATTTATGGCCCTGTACATCTTTGCTGCAAAAACGAAAACGGAGAAATCACTCCATACATTGAAGGAGGTATTTCTACTCATATGGTTACAATGATAACTTTATTGCTACTTGGACAGGAAGGAAATTCCTTGATGGATCTCTTAGTGCTGACCTCCCGACCCAAAGACTATCCGAGCTCTTCAATGTGAATAATTTTATTGTTTCTCAGACCAACCCATGGTAATCTATCACCTTCCTAAGATGATCGTTCATGGTATAATGATTGTGATAGGGTGATACCTTTTATGGACCACAGTGAGGACATGAGATATAGCAAAAAGACCATCCTGCTTAAGATCTGGGAGTTGCTTAAGGCCATACTCGCCTCAGAGATTAAACATCGAATCAATCAGGTGAACGCGTTCTATCAGAACTAAGAACTCACTTCATTTACACAGCTAACTATGGTCGGAATACTTCCAACTTCCTTGGGGAAATATGTCAATCTCATAACCCAAAGATACACTGGCAACGTGACTATCTGGCCGATTCCTTCATTTTCAGAGTTCGTGAGAATCCTAGAAGGACCAAAAGAAGAGGGGTTAAGGAAAGGAATGGTTCTTGGCTCTAGACGAACATACGCAAGTAAATCACCCTGTTGAATACCACTTTATCATTGCCAATTAGAAATTAATCATATTCAAGCTACTATGTCTATTGAAAAAGCTCTCGAAATCAACTATGCGAGTGTCCGGCAATCTACCCGTGACCGTATCGAAGAGCTCGAGGAATATGATCCTAACTTTGAGGCAAGTTCAATTTATAGCCTTGACTCTGCGAAAGAGGTAGATATTATCTGGTTGACAGTTGACTAATCCCTTTCTCAAAGCAAAACGATACAGTTCCGAGCCAGAGCACTCAGCAATTAGGAAAGCTAGGAAGAATTTCGTCGTTCTTGATTCCTAGGACAGGATCTATCGAGCTTTTCAAGAAGAGCCGTCAGATGACCCCACACGAGAAGTTTGCTGATTATGTCCACAAAAACGAAAGACTCAGTGCCCAAAAGCTATCTTCTCTAGAATAAAACAACGATATATATCTATATAGAAATCTACTTTATCTAAAATTCGCCAAATGCATTTGAGTTTTTTGAGCTGCGCATCTTTCTGTAATTACGAAAAATAATTAGGATCATGAGAGAAAATGAATAACAATTTATACTTCACACAACCTACTTTATTGAAAACTGAAATTCACTTAAACTATGCCCTCGAAGTTCAATCGGTGATATTGAACTCTCAATTAATCATAGTAATTCATAAGAAGATTTCTATGTCATCGTTAAGAATCTATTAGTATTTGTTTAATTAAACAGGAGTACAGCTTTTTAAATATGAACTCTGATAGTAAGATTAATTTAATTAAGCTATTAATCCAGCTTATCGAGTTAATATTATGTCAATATATCGTTCTTTAATGTTAAGAATTGTTAGAAATGAATACCAACCCTCTTGAGATAAGATGTGGGAGGGAAACTCAGGTTTTACCGAACCTGGAACTCAAAAAGATAAAATTTCCATTCTAGGATACAAAAAA
>ENA-UOUE01000616-UOUE01000616.1-compost-metagenome-genome-assembly--contig:-NODE-616-length-27975-cov-7.035164_pt1 | contig 27975 bp, 25 predicted proteins | sample MGYA00238146_ERZ747223 | MGnify/ENA primary metagenome ERZ747223 (study PRJEB28781, sample SAMN06268865) | compost metagenome | isolation source: single cell | place: USA: California, Emeryville, Joint...
ATCTATATATAAGTTTCATTCATCTTCACAAGACTTAAAATCATATCACCTCATGATGTTCTACTAAATTTCGAGTCAGAAGCGATCTGGAGATGAATGCTACCTCTTACTAGTAATTAAGACACATCATATTCATCTCCATTCTAAAGTGAGATTTCATCAACTTCTCTGCGAAAAGAAATGTATTGAATATAAGAAAAATATTAAAACTTTGTTACAATTTAACGTAAATCCACACTATGTTGAGAGAGAGAGACATATAGGATATATCAAACTCACTTCTCTGGAGCTCTGGAGCAGAAAAAACAACAACAAAAAAATGGTTTCAATGAGAGAGAGAAAAAAAAGAGAGAGAGTTAATTAAGACCCTGAAAGTATCTCTTAGAAAATTTTGAGGGCTTTTAGTGATGTAAATTCGATCTCGTCGATGCCCTCGAAGAAAGTGGATATTGTTTTATCGATGGATCATAAATGGCATTTTTGCTCTTTGCTCTCTTCCGCTGGTCCTGTTGCTGAAGCAAAAAATCTTCCTGTCGAGACCAAAAAGTTTATTTATATGAAATCAAAAAATTCGTAGTACTTCCACTTCGTTTTTTCCAAATGAAAAATCACGTTCTTCGGAATGCTTTGATAAAAAAATGCATGAAACACAAAATTCTTCTCTTTTTATAATAATTTACATCTCGAGAGCCTCTGGCCGAGAGAAAAGGCTTCCCCTTATTCGATTTTTTGCTTGAGATGATGCGTTTTCCAAAACACTCATTATTTCCTTTACGTTTGAATATCCTATCAAACTCCTCTATAAATCTTGCTTTTCTCTCACTCGCTGTGAGCCTCTCAGTTTCGATTGAAGCTTGGTGGACCCTGTGGAATCTCATTTTTTTAGGCATGCCTCTTATTTCGTTAGTCCTTGGTTTGGACTCTCCAGTCAGGGTGCTTCCCTTAGAAGCTGAACGATGAGAAACGGAACCTTTCTCTAACTCTTTAGAAGATGCTGTCCTGAATTTCTTAAGTAAATATGGCCTAGAACGGGAAATAGATAGCTACCTTTTAACGTTGAGAGTGGCAGAATGATCTTTCAGACAATGAGAATTTGCTGCTTCAGTTGCATCTTCGAACACATATTGATCAAGATTTTTTATCAAATCTGAAATGTCCTTGGAAGAAATGCTGCCTTTGTTTCTAAGTAGCATGTTAACAATTTTAAAGGTAAACTATTGACTTTGTTTCCAAAGAGTTATGAACTGACTGGACAATTGAAGGAGAATGAAAATTTTCTAAATTCCCTTCCTTTTTCGCAGTACTAGATCTTTGGGGAGATTGAGTCTTTACAGAGGTGCTTCCAAAGAGCCAAACAGGCTGGTAATCCCTGCTTTCTCGATGAGTTAAAGGGGCATTTTGCGCTTTGGAGTGTTTCGCGCTCAACTCTAACGTCATTTTATGAACAGTTTTCTTAAGGAGGTCTATCATTTCCTTTTTTTGAGACAGCTGAAGGCGCAATTTATTAATCTTATTGTCTTTCTTCTCGAGGAAGGACACTAGCCTTGAATTGTCCGAAAGGAGCTCCTAGATAGTCTGATAAAACTAATAAACAAGCAGTCTTACTTCGATCCTTTGAGAAGCTTGGGCTTGCCATGCTTTGAAGGTATTCTCATAATTTACAGACTTCATTTGCAATTCTTCCAGTGTTACTTTCAACTCTTGCTCGCTCTTATGTTTTATACACAGGTAACTTTAATCACTCACCAGCCATATATAATTACTCTAACACGATTCCGGATTTTAGCCTCTGCTTCTTGCAAAAGTGGCTCATAGTCTGAAGTTCTAATCATCTGTTTCAACACTTGAATCAGTGATATCACGCTTTTCTTAAGTATTTCAATGCAGCCACCGATATCATCGGCCTTCGTCATTTCTTCTAACTGCTCTGTGATTGGTATTACACTCTAGTTTCAAATGGCAAAATAAATTCGTTGAATTTCAAATGTTTTTACATTGCATTCAGAAGAAAGTAGAAGAAGCTCAGTTTTGAATTCATTGAAGAAAGATACTATCTTTGTAAAGGCTGTCTGGACCGCATGAGCGCTATCAGAAGGCATTTTCAATGAGATTTTGGTGCTTCTGATTTTTTTTGAAATCTGTGGAATGGATTTTTCAGGGTGAGCAGTGAGGTTCTCGTCAATATTATGAAATAGAAATTTTTCTTTGCGATCCCGGCCCTGCATGGGACGTATACGTTAAAGTGTAGCTTTGTTCAATGAGTTGGCCGCAAGAAAACCTTGCTTGATTTGTACTTATTTTATTTTATTTCGCTTTATCTCCGTTAGGAATGCAACAAATAAAACACTTTTTTGATTTCGCATTTCTAATCGTATCTAACCACCACCTCTTCAAAGAATTCAGCTTTGAAGCCGAGTTTAGGACTCCATTTTCATCAAATTAGAAGAAAGAGGTTTCTATGTCTTGAACAACGGTATTTCTCATATCTGACGTGGAAGAATTTCTGGGCAGATCCAATCAAATTAAATTACGCAACAGTGATCAAAAACATTGGAATTTAACGTTGTATACTTACTCGAGTCATTTGAGAGTTTCTGAACATACAATGGTCATGAATTACTGATGACTTTTAGAGAACCACATCGACTTAATTTGTTTCCTGAGACAACATCTTATGCTTTTGTTTCTGCTTCTGCTTCTTTCATTTTATCTATCAGTCTGCGTATTAGGAATTTCTGAGTTTTCTAACAGATTCGAACTTCAAAATATCCAATTTACACACGTATGCACGTATGCGTTTTTTAGTTGAGAATAAGTCCAATTTTTCGATTTATAATTGAATAAATAATTTGAATCTTCGGAATATCTCTCTCTTCAGAACAGTCAATGTACACTATTGGAAAACTCCTTCTCTGCGGAGCCATCATCGCTCACGGTTTGGTGATGATCCAAGACGAAAGTTATGGAATTAAATGGGACAAGGACGTCAAAAACGCACTCAAGATCGCTCCTATTCCAAATGACATTAAAGATTTAGTTAATCAACACGCTCATAACATCCTTCTTGCGATTGCTGGTCTCCAAATCTTATCATTCTTGAACATCCTTTTCAAAAGGGCCCAATGCATTGCGGTCTTCAACATCATTGGATTCTTCCTCATTTGCGCAGTCAAGTGCAACCCATTACTCGCTTCCAACCCTAAAGACAGAGAGCATGCGATTCAAGAATGCCTCAAGTACCTCGCTTTGGTTGGTGGTCTCCTTTGGTACTGCTCATCTTCTAGAACAGCTCTTGAGTACGAAGCTGCTGCTAAAAAAGACAAACGTCATTAAGTTCTCAAATTTCGTGGTCTTTTCGGATATATACACAAGTCTTGAATAGTATGTACAGTTTGTGTTCAACGAAAAATAGATGCTTACTCGAATTGAATAAGACCAATAAGTTTACAACCAAAAAAACTTAAAGAAAAATAGAATTCACTCCAAATAGAATATCTAATCTGAGAAATTAGGGTTTTCAAATAAGCTTCGAATTTCATAGTTTTCTCGCACCTAACTGAGTAAAAAAAAGATCGAGGAGAAAAAAAAAGTTAATATAAATCGGAATGCTGGACCGCTAATCCTAACAGAACCCTCAACAATTTCGTGTGCTGTAAATTTGCTTCATGGGAAATCGAGGTTATTTAATAGGTGTGTTTTGCTTAATTATGTATTCTTTTCAGTCTCATTCAGAAGAATAAGGCTCAAAACCGTTCGTCATCTCGTAAATGGCTAAAACAAAATATTACTATTTCCTCCTCTTGTAAAACTATTCTGAGAGATAACAAGATACGCAGCGAAATTTTTAATTATTACTTTACCTTTCAAAAAAAAAATTTTTAAATTCTTCTTTCTCTTAATTGGGATATGAATATTCTTCTATATGAAGCCAAAACAAAAAATTTCATTACACCATATAAAACTAACCTATCTTTGAGAACATGGGAATTAAATAGCGCCTACTGAAAAATTGCGGTAATAAACATTCAAATGGCACTTGATAACTAAGGGTGACTTTGAGCTTCGATGTCACTTTCTCTCGCAGATTCTTTGTCAGACTCCACAACGGGTTCCATTGGTCCTAGAGAATCATTTCAGATATAATTTTCTCTCAATCTACCAAATAATTAAGCTTTACTTTTTATTCGTTCTAATTTCTGACTGTCTCTCTCGGGTGCTGGTTGTGTATTCTCTTCATTCATATCGGATTGGGATGCAGAGGGCTCTGTAAAATTTAGTCCTATATGGAAGATTAAAAAAACAACTTACCATTACTATCTTTGGAGGTGTCGTCGCGAGGCTCTTCCTTTCCAACAAAAGGATTTATTTTCGGTTCATTTCCCAGTTCTTGATCTTTTAACATTGCTTTTTCTTCTGAGTCAAACTTGCTGTTGCTACTTGGTTTCGGTGGCTGGTCTTGTGAAAAATTAGTCCCACAACTACTTATGCTGGCAACATACCTCTGCTATTTTCTCGATTTGTATTCCCTCTAATTTCTTTTTTCTCTTCTTCTGCATAGACCATGTAAAATGAATAATCTAATGAAATAATTAGATACCATCTTGATCTCCATTTAAAATTTTTCTGACATCCTCTCGCGAGAGTAATAACTCGAGTTTTTTAATAAAATATTCGTCATGTTTATCTTCTTTTGTAGAATAATATTGAATCGCCTAAGCGCATAAGATGAAATGAGAGTTCCTTTGAAGAAAATACTCTTTGATAAAAACTGGTGAGAGCGTTTATATTGTCCACTGTAACTTCGGTTTTCAAATGAGATTCAGCAATCGCAATATTCTGTAAAATTTGATTGATATCTATCTCCAAACCGGGTCTGCTGAGCGACACGTCGAAACTTCTTTCAGACAATCGTAATTTTGCTTCTCTTAACCTCGAAGCAATATTGTTGATGTTTTCTGAGATTATCTCAATGAATTTGGGAACATCTTCTAATAGAAAAATCTGAGTAACCCCATCCTAATGTTGAATGACTTGTAGTGTAACTCATTGCAAGAAAATTTTTACTTTTCTCGAATTATCTTTCCAAGTGAGAATAACTGCTGACTCATCCTCATACTTTCGTTTGATAGTTATTAGCGATTGAAGCGGAGCCCAAGACACTAATTTAGCGATATTTCTCAGCTTCGGGATTGGCTCAAAATTCAAGAGGTTCGTGTCAGTGACCACAAGGCACCTGATTCAACGACATTTTCTCATACTGACTAGTTATAATATATTTATTACCTCGTTGCATCTTTCGTCGATTTAACGAGAATTTCTTGACACGGAAAGACAGCCACACCATCAAGAGTGAACAAATCATCCAAATTATATGCTAGTCCTAAATGATAGACTCCGAGCTTTTGAAGCGCGACAATATTGCCTTTGTCCTTATAAATTCTTTTCTAAAACGATCCAAATCGAGATAAATCATTCGGTTTGAATCTCATTTTACCAAGAAATCTGGGATGAGTGTGACTATTTGGAAGAAAATAGAAGGGTTCCTATTAGCACAAAAAGCTCGTCAAACAGGAAAGCAACTGTTGTGATATTACCAAATTTTCTGGAGAATATTAAGAAGATAATCTCTTCCATCAGCCAGACTGGGATTGGTGAACTTTTTATGCACAGTAGATTATTGAAAACACTCTGTCATTATTATCAAAAGAGTTACTCTCGTGCGACAGGTCACTCTTGGAAAAACAAATGGAAATTTTGGCTCCAGAATCATTTCGAATACTATCGGGATCACTTCATTTGGATTAACAACATCACAGAGCTCTTGCATTATGAGTTCTTTCATTATTTCAACCTATGGCCAAAAGATACATGAATTATTCAGCAGACATACGAAAATTCTCTAAAAAAGCCCGCAATGAAGTCCAGAAAATCGTAAGGAAAGATTTCCATAAAAAATTACTATAATTTTGAGTCCCTGATTGCATCCTTGGAGGGAGACCTTGAACAATTTGGGATTGAGTTCTCTCAATTTTTGAATCTCTTGAGATATGAAACAGTGTCAGAGGGTAAAAAACATTAAATTTAGCGTAGCAGACCTTCTAGAATCTTCTTTTGTTGAATTTCATCTGGGAATGTTTTGCTGATCAGGCCTTCAAGGGGTGTCCGATTAGAAGAAGCCATATTGTGTGTGCGTGCAGACAAAGGGAAATGTAAAATAAAATTAATTATCCTCTCTCTTGATCCGGCTTTATTATTAATATCGTAGTGGAGAAATAAATAAATATTCCTCCATTTCGAACTTTCATTTTCATTTTTTCCTAACAAATTATGCTTAATGACCCAGATAAATGGATCTTTCCTCTAGTATTGGATTAACTTCATCCATCTATAATCTCGAGGATAAAACAATCAGCTAATTAAAAGTTGAAAAAAATTTTATTTTTCAGTGTCAAAAGGCTGAGATCATTTTTGTAATTTCTATTCAACAATGCAAACTGACTGCAAAAAACTTGACTATCAACACTCAAACAATTATCTGTCTATTCTACTCCAACCTTTTGTTTAGTTCTTATGTTCAGTCAAATAGATTTCAATATAATTCTTCAGGCGCATTTTCAGCACCACCAACCCAACCAAGCAGACTAAAAGCAGGTAGAAAGGAATATCTTCGAAAGCCTTAGCGTTGAAGGAGCTTATAAACAAGCCCTCGAGTGTCACGTTCCCTTGCTCAGTAAAGTAATTTAAAAGATTATATAGTGGGAACAGCTTCGAATCTGCCAGTTCGAGCTGTGCAAGCTTCATTCTGAACCTTGCCAAGAGTCCAGAATGCTCATTCAGTATAATTGAGTTGTTGTAATTGATGATAGCCTTTGTCAGATTTTTCTCAACTCCAATTCCGTAGTGTCTCATATAAGCCATGAAGTAATAAGCTTGCGAGTAGACATAAGCTTTGTCATCTTGTTTCGTGATAGTGCCTTTGAGAGTCAATATCATTTGAGCATAGTGCTCGAAGGCGAGGGTATAATTTTGAGGAAGGAAATCTCCTAGCCTATAAGACTCTGCGATTCTGAACATTGAAAAAACGTCATTTTCTGCGGCCATTTTCTGATAAAGCATCATCTTGGTGACTCCAGTCAGCAGATCAGTGAAATTGGCTGTGTGGTTAACATTCAGCAGGTTATCAAGGACATCGATACGGTCCTGATCATTCTGATAATCCCGAATAGCACTCAAGTAATCAGAGTAGAGGAACTTTTTAAAATTTGTGGGAGGCTTGAAGTTTATGGATTGTTGGAGAGTTTGGAAAATTGGATCGTCACTTAGGATTTCTGTTATCGTTTGGTAACTGATGTCTATCAATTTGAAAGGATAGAATTTATCTAAAATGATCGCCGCGTTCACATAAGCCGTCTCGTATCCGAGGAAAGCCGCTTCGAGATAAATCGAGAGTGCTAAGCGATAGTTCTTAGCTTTGAAGGCATTGTGCGCCTTTAGATTGAGTGATAAGTTCAAAAATGCATGGCGAAAATTTACTATTCTGAGCATTTCTGACCACGAACCACGCTCGCAGGCTGCGCTCAGGAGTTTTGTAGCTAAATCGCAAGAGTAATAGGTATCTGTACCCTCAAGGTAGGCCAGCCCTTTAATTAATTACAATTAGCTTCATCTGTGAGAGAGCTGTTTGTTTTATTACCTAGATGATACTGAGCAATCAAATTGCCTTGTAACGCAGCCGCATTAATATAAGTTTGTCCCTTTTGGTTCAAACATGGTAATAAGTGGCTATTCAAGAACGAAAGTACCATTTGGCGGTTCTTTTGTTGGTTTCCTTCGTGCTGACTGTAATTTTGCAGAAGCGCACCATAGTTATACTGGGCATCACTCACGCTGGCATTCGCAGCGTCTATAGGAATAAATAATAAGAAAAACTAGCACAAAGAACGAAAGGCGACCTAAAAAATATTTCAGTGCTTCTTTTTTGTCCTCTTTCACTCCAAGTCCATTCATGTACATATAACCTTGATTCAATCAAATAATAAGTTTTTCTACAGCAGAATCAAATCAGTTACCAAGAGCATTTTTAGCACGTCCATAATTTTTCAGTGCGGCTTCATTGATCAGTTGACGTGCTTTTGTGTAATTTACCTCCACTCCGAGCCCTCTCAGATACATCTCACCAAGATAGGTCTTTGCAGACGAATCTCCTAGTTTAGCTGCTCTTTGGAAGTACTCACGAGCTTTCTGATAGTCTCGTTCCTGGCCTCTAAGGCCATACAAGTACACATAAGCCATTTGCAGGATATATGACACTTTTCCGCGATCAGCAGACATTCTCATGTACTCGAGCTCCTCCAATGAATCGGTGAAATGCTGGTCTTCATCTTTTTCGAGGTTAAATATTTGAAAGTATTCTTTGTCAAGCCGACGCTTCTCAACAAAGATTGGACGGTAATTATCTTCCCATTGGTCTTCAGAAAACAGATGATCGGCCACTTTTTTGAAATAAAGAGCAGCTGAAGTGCACTTTTTATCCATTACAACTCCCTAGTCCAAGCAATGCATCAATGAAATAAGTTCGAATATAACAAATTCACCTGCATGTAAAAATTTGCAAGAACTAATGAAGATTGAAGGTGGTTTTGAATGCTCGCAAGATAGATATGCAACGCTGTTTTCGTCACATTAGCTTTTCTAACGTAGTCGCGCAGGAAGGCGTGTTGGTTTTTATAGTAGCTATTAAAATTGGTTTGCATGATAAAACTGCCATCCAGCTGGAAGAACGTGAGAAGCGCGAGATAATAATGACTCTCAACATTCCCCTCTTCAGCAGCTAGTTTGAAAAATGCATGAGCCTTTGGGTAACTTCCTTCGACTTCTGTTGTGTTCCCGTAGTACAGCATCTTGCCATACTCATTCATAAGGTCTGAATACTGTTGTTTCTGCTCGCGGGAGGGCTGATTTCCAGAAATACCATCGAGTTGCTTTAGTTTCGCAATAAGGTCCCGAAAGCTTGTGGAAGATGCTTCTTCTTTTGCTGAATTGGATGAAAGAGGTGTCTGTTGCGTTTGAATGACAGCAGCTAATAAGAGAATTATTGCCAAAGTATCTAGAGGGGATGTTAGAAGGATAAGGGTGATTGTCATACTTTGTGGCTTAGCCATTGAATTGATAGGCAGAATAATGCAAGTACTTCCTTTTTGACTGTTGTTAATAGATTTAATTGGAAAAAATTTGAAGATTATAAGGAGGTCGAAATCGATGCTAAGTGTTCAAAAATGAAAAGTGATGTCTAAAACATCTTGAACTCACCAACTAAGCATAAAAATTACTATGTAAAAGGCCAATAGATTTCTCAATTAATAATGGTAGTAATTCTGTTGTATTAACAGACCATTGCTTGAGCCTCAGCGAAAAAGAGGGAATTAATAGTTAACGACACATTCTAGGTAGCTTTTTCACTTCTTAATTGGAGGGATGCCATTCATCTGAAAGTACAAGCTTATGTATCTCATTGGGATATTCATTTTGCAAGCAAAAAGCGTCTTCGAATATTTGAACACGTGTCTTATAAATAACTGGTCAATTGTCGCCTGATATTTATTAAGTATCAAAACAGTACTTAACTTTAATCCACACTCTGCTATTGATATGGAAAGACATTTGATACCAAAATAAGTCGCTTTGAAAATATCATATGAGTCTCATAACCAGACCCATATTCGGCAGCCAAGCACATACTCGCTTTTTTATATAGGAAGGAAAATAATTACTCATACACACTTCAATTTGCTTGAAAAAGTCACTGAATGAAATAAAAAAAACATTTTTTACAATTTAACATGAGTTCATACTCTTTAAAATTTCATTTTATTTGGATGTACTACTTTAATAATTTTGATTAGATTATATCTCTGGTCTTCTCCTTCATTACTCCATTCGAACCAGAGATTATTCTTATGGTTGGAGGTTTCTGGGTAGGCGGCAAGTCCATCCAACTTCCTAAATAATTCCTAAATATTCTGAAACTTAACAGAATTCCTAAACTCAATTGATCTGGAAACCTTGTAAATGAATCAACTTACAATGGGATATCGACTATATCATCAGGTATGATAGAGGCAAAGACAAAGGAGACAAGTTATCGAAAGGAGCGGACAAGTTTTGAACCAGAACTATTGGTGAATTTAAAATTGGAGTGATGATCGGACACGCAGGTCGCTCTTTGAAACAAACAAGATAAATCCACCAGCAGTAAGGGGTGAAAGACTGTTGGATACATTTTTGTGTATGGAAGGACTTATTACCTGTAGTACCTTCAAGTCCGATAAAACTGGGTCTCTCTATCCCAAGACCCTGTAAAGGAGCACCAGTCAAAGAAGGAAACTTGCGATACCGAGGTTCTGGATATCATGTTCTGCAGCCAGAAATGAACTGAAGAACCCAAGATTTCATGATTCAATTTTCTCAATATACAGCAAATTAAGATGAGCGGGAAATTTCAGCATAATTCATTTGAGCACTGTTAACCCTAATTTGCATTGACCAATACTATGACCCACAATAGTGGTCAAATATTAATAAACTTGGGTCGAGTCTCGTATTCGTATTTATTCATGTAATGCCTCGACATTTTATTTTCTCTTGTTTTGAAATCTCTTCAGAACTGTTATGTGATAAACATACTTTACCTCTTCAAAGGAATGATGATGAATTATTCAGGTTTCTTCAAGAACAAATTTGAAGTCTTACAATTTGCTAGATTAAGAATATTTCTTTAGAAAAAGCCAAAATGAGGACTTGCAATAGAGTTTTGATACTTCTTGAAATTTATTTATGCTAGCAATAAGAGATTTGAACTCTCAATACTACGCACAGAGTTACAGTTCTCACTTTGCATGTATCTTTTCTCAGATAGGCTCTAATAGTTTTGTCAGAAGATAGTAAGCAATAGAAAAACCACCCAATAATGTTAGACTCTATATTATTGATATCAACATCAGAAATTGAAATGTCGGCTTATTTTTCTTCATCAATCAACCAAATTCTGATTGCTGGCATCGAGTTCTCTCTACAATCACCATTATAAGGGGCAAAGAATGGTTCAACCAAATAAGATGGAATTTATTAACAAAATATGATCATTAAATTCTTCTTACAATGAGAGATACACAAAGATTTTTCTCTGTACACAGGTTACTTGAGGATTCTATCCTCCAATTTTTGCCGCCAACGCCTCCTCATTCAAATTTTTTGGATTTAAAACTCGTTTAAATTTCCTCTTTTTGCACCTGCAAATCCTTTCAATGATTTTCTCTCTGATGGATGTCAATTTTAGTGAATGAATACAACTTATTGCAGTTTGTGCTATTTATCTATCCTTTGACTAGATTCCAAATTATATCAATAGTTATTTGAAAAAAAACTGCCATAACAGTTTTTTTCCTATTAAAACTGCTCGATAAGGAAAAATTTCAATTAACATGCTCGGCATCGACTGATTGAACTCTGATTCCATAAAATCTTTCAGATTTCTCATGAAAAAACGGCAAAGAGGCAGCTGGAATGATTCAAGCATTTGAGGCTCCTTTTCTCTGGAGTAGAGAAGAGATAAAGTATTAGAGATGAAAACTCTCTTGAGAAATTAGTCCTAATCTCCTCTTCTTGAATGGACTTTATAGGAGTTTCATTATTTCTCACTATACCAAAAATTAAGGATGACGTAATGACGTTTTTGAATCCAAATCAATTACATCATTCGCCCATTAATTAGTCCACTGTACTAAAGTTAAGAATTTTAAAGGAGGGTGGAAACAGAATCAGCCATTTAAAAAAAAAATTTTATAGTATTCAGCTTCAGCTCTTCGCTCTACATCATTAGCCTTCAGAATCATTTTTTAGAGAATTTAACTCTCGCATAGAACCCATGTCCCTCACTAAAACAGTAAAATCTGCAACAGACTAAGTTTGAGGCTTTTCAAGCCGATAATGAGAACAGATAAGTTGCTTCTTCTCTCAATTATAAACCATAAGTTTATGAACCCATTTCCATCGTTAGATTAGAATTTTAATTAGAATGCACCTCCTTTATTAAACGAAGAACTTCTAATTCCGGGCTGCATTTCTCCAACGCGTTTGTTTCGTTGCCCCTTCAGTACTCTGGTGTCGATAATATAGCTACTTCGCTATTTTACAAAAAAAAACCATCTACATCTGAAATTTTCTTTTGAAATCGAGTGAGTCTGTGTGAAAATAAAGCAGAACTGTCTGTCCTTTTTCGAAATAACTGGCACTCCTATTAAAGAATATCATTGAGTTGCTCTCAGTTGGGATGGTTTTTCAAAGGGTGTGACTCTTAAAACCAGACCAATAATTGTTAGTCTTTTTTCTGAGGGTGATGCTTGAATTAAAATAGGGTTTCAAATTCGACTCCGGCTACAAAACGCTATTTTTAGGGATGTTTCTCACCATGGAGGAAAATACGCAAAAATCATCTAGTTTAGGCTCCAGCAATGAGTTCAGCCCTTCGATATTGAGAATACCTTGTTTCTGAGAGAATGAAAAACAAAAAGAAATTTAGAATATTCTACGATCATATTTTAAATATATCGTGATTAATTCGATTTTATAATTCTTTATTTGACTTGCAACCGAATATGGTTAACGAACAGATGATTCCCTCTGAAGCAGAGGTCGCCGTGGCCAACAAACCCGCTGGTACTCCAAAACGAACGAGAAGATTCAAATGTACCGCTGAGGGTGCCTGGCGCATGATGTTCTGTTGCATGGTTCCTATCTTCTCAGCAATCTTCTACTCAATCTTCGGATTCCATCAAAAACTCGACAGAGATGGAATTCCTCACGGCAAGTTTGCCGATCTTACCTTTGCTGTTCTCGCTGCCTGCTTCTGGCACATCATCAAAACCTCTTGGGAGTACAATGTTTGGCTCAAGGTCCTTCCATACGTAGAAGACAGACACCAAGGTCTCGAAAGAATCCATAGAGCTAAAAGAATCTCGAAATGGGCCTTTGATGTCTTATACTACTCTATCTCTACTATCTTCGCTTTTGCCTTCTTCTACCCAATCATGCCTAACCTTCTCTTCGGCGAACAAGAATGCGGGGCGACTTACTCCAACTTTCCAGCTCCTGTAAGACTCAGTTGGGTCAAAGAATTCTACCTCATTCAAATCGGCAGTTTCCTCCAGAAGATCGTTGATCAACTCGTCAAGAAGAGAAACGACGTCAAGTTCTGGGAGTACTTCCTCCACCACTTCTTGGCTTTCTGCTTGATGTTCCAGAGCTACGTCGCGAACTACGACCGGGTCGGTATCCTCGTTCTGATCACTCATGATACTACTGATATCTTCCTCTCATGCACGAGAGCTCAAGAGTCGCTAAAATACAAGATCCCGGTCGTCTTCCCAGCGTTCTTTATCGTGACTTTCTTCGTCTGGACATACCTCAGAGGTGTCGTTTACACTTTCTGTGAAGTTGTACCCTCACTTGAGCATTTGTGGAACGTACACTATGCTAATCCTAGCATCTACGCCGAAGGGAACCTCCTATCGGATGGAATGTTCATTGCACAATTGGTCATCTTGGCTACTATGAATTACTACTGGATTTTCGCGTTAGCACAAGTCTTCTACAAAAACGTCAGGGTGGGTAATGCAAGCAAGATCATGTTCGGAAAATCTTATATTAACAGTTATGATCCAACTCTGCTCAAAGCCTCTTCAATGCATGCTGTTAAGTAGGTAAACATTCATGCCTTATAATGTCTTTTTTCGATTTATTGTTCAATAATGAGAACTAGGTCCATTTTATCAGCCCAATTGTGAAAATCTTCAGTTTATACAGTTGTTATATAAAGAAATATTGATTGATCATTTAAACTTTAGTATCTGCCCTCAAGTGAAATCTTCACACAAAACAAATATTACTATCTACAAAAATGTAAATTTTTCTTCTGCTATTCTCTCCACTAAAGAAGTAAGTTTAGTGCTGCAAGTCGTATTTCAATGAAATAATTCGAATGTATACAAACACATTAAAAATAAAGTTAAAAAATTAGAGATCTCAAAGATACAAAAGAAAAACCAAAGTTTAATTTGATTATCGAGATTTAATCATTATTTGCTTCTTCTGGACTATCTGAAATAGCTGTTAGCAGCAGCGGTAGCCAGACTTTGTAGCTGCAGTTGAATCTAGTTTCTGAGATTTTGGTGATAAGCAACCAAGTCATGGAAGATGATTACCAATTGATCACTACTAGCACCGATGGGTTTTTCCGGAATCTTCGTAGCGATTGTGTGAAACATTTCGAGTAAATTAACGTTCGTTTTTGCTGATGTCTCGAAATGAAAGATCCCACGCTTTTCAGCAAGCTCTCTGGCTTCCTTCACAAACAAAAATTAAGGCAGCGTTTTGATAGGTGCTTACTGTCGTTGAAACAGCTCTATTTTCTTCCAAATCTACTTTGTTCCCAGCGAGGACGATCACAATGTCTGGACTGGCATTTTGTTTAAGTTCTTCGATCCTAGACGAAGAAAAATCTATATTTTTTAAAAGAAACCGAAAAAACTACCATTCTTTGGCTCTTCTAAAAGTATCCTAAAAAGAAAATTCAGACACTGAAGTTTGCAAAAAGAATTTACATATACTGTTATATCGTAAACAACTAGCGCGGCTTTTGCACCTTTATAGTACATCGGAGCCAACGATCTGTATCTTTCTTGGCCAGCGGTATCCCAGATGTCAAATTTCACGGTAGCATCTGGTAAGTCGATGCCATGAGTCATGAAAACTGCGCCTAGTTTGGATATTAGCCTCTTTCATCAAAAAACTTGTGCTTACCCACCGTGCTTTCTTGAAAATCAGTGAATTCCCCTTTTACAAACCTAATCACTTGTAAATAGTTACTGTGGACATATGTACCTATATGCAATGCTGGTTTTTCCAACATAGACATCGCCCAAGAGCACCAATTTGTTTACTCTGGTTTTCTTTGGTAACCCGTCATGTCTTTGTTCGTCTTCTTGGTGGTCCATTTTGTTCTTTCTGTATTTTTCTTGGAAAGTAAAGGAATATTATTACGGCTAGTTGTGTCTGGCTGAGTGTGTGAATTTAAACGATAATATTGTATTGAACAGAAATTTTTATACCGTGTTTCATCAGAATATTCAGTATTTTCAGTCTCTCTTTTTTTTAGTCAAGGCAAAATATATTAATAACGGATATTTTGCCCTTTTTTCGCGAGTAAATTCAGTCAGCAGGCAAGCTATATGACTCAATATTTCTAATAGAAGCTCTGCTTGCTCTCAAAATGTACTAAGTACGATATATCAACGAATAAAAAAGGTGGCGTCTTTTGTATTTTCTTCTAATTCAGTGGTGAACTCAATTGCGCTCTATGGTCATATGGAATTGCGCTTTTCTTAAGGTTTTGTTATTGCAAATGCTTGCATCAGCCATTGGAGAGCTTCCTTAGATATTATTATGCAAGATCTCAATACGTTCGTTCCATAAACTTTTGAGTTTTCCATACAATTAATTCTATTACCCGCAAAGGAGACCCAATTGATGTTATTTCTGATCATTATTCACAGCATCCCATGGCGTCAGTCAACTGCTCCTGCAAAATGAAACTTATTCACAATTTGTAAAAACTAGAGAGTACCCATCGATTCAGCTGCTACTACTTCTAACAAAAAGCAGTATTTTGTTGATTTAAGCATACACTTAGCATTAATCAGCGGCCCAGGATATATTCATAGAAAACAATATAATGTCTGAACTAAATCATGGAATTTGCTTTAGTTCAATAATCTGATATATACAATTCCATACCGCTCAAGTAATCATAAAGAATACTGGATATTGGCAAGATAGCTTAGTTACATTAGCATAAAACTCATGCATAAATGTCCGCGAAAGCTCATTAATTAATTAGTAGTTACATGTTCAGGCAGCATACGCTCAGAGAAGTCTGGATTTTCTTGGTGACTCAAAGGAGCTTCGAACATCATATCTGATTCAGGAATCAGCAACTCTGACCGCTCACGGTTCTTTTTATAGCATAGATCTAATCTCCCTTCAATACCGTCGCCAGATAGATTCGAAAGAAGAAAACCGTCATTTTTATCAAGGAGCCCAGATGTGTTCAGCAAGGAATCACATCCCAATTCTCTCCACAGACTATTGCTTCCTTTCAGCGAATCTTTGTCTACATACTCCTCTTTTACACTCATATTCTCACCGTTGAGCCTGATACAAGGTGTGGATATCTGGGAATTTCCTATCAGATCTTTCGCCAAAGACCCAAAGATATTATTCGACGTGGCTGTCTTATTAATGGTGCCAAGGGAAGCTATGAACGGACTGCCAGTCAAATTGCCACTTGTGTTAATTTTATCCTCTTTAGCTCTATCTCTTGCATGTTGTAGTTTCTTTTGAAGCAATGCTTTCTTTTTTCTCTGGCTGAAGGTAAGGTCCATCTTCGTGATCTTTTTAGTCACTCCACAGACTGAGATAGCATTGCTTTCAGTATTTTTGAAAGGGGATTCTCCCTTTTCCGCATAGGTTACTTTTTCGTGAATAGTTTCAGGGTTTTCCTCTTTTTCAAGCTTCTCTCGAAGTGTTTGTATTTTGGATTCAATTACGTAAAGTTGTCTCATCGCCTTTTGGATTTCTGCAGACACTCCTATGAGCTTTTTCTCGGCTTCGTCGTATTTCTCTAGCAATTCTTCGTGTGTAGTTATTCTTCGAGTTCTGGAACGACAGTTTCCCATTGCTGATTTGCTTTTGACAAGTTGTTCTATTTTTGACTGTTGTTCAGTTTGAACTTCAGATATTTTATTTGAATTTTGAACTGCTGTTTATTTAGTATTAAAATCAAAACAGCCTCTTGTAATAATTCTTGATATTACAGTAGTAGAGCCAGCATTCAGAAAGAGGAATCGCCAGGAATAAGAATTGGCAATTGTAAAGAGAGAAAATTCATGCAGTTTAATTTCAGAGAGTGAAGTTCAAGAAGCAATTCATTTTCTGAGATACCCTTTCTCAAAAATGAAAATTTTATATAAGCCCTTACTTACATGAAGAAATGTTAATCCTATCGATAATGAGCGATTAGAAAATAATCTAAACCGACATAAATTTTCTGAAAGTGAACACGAGACATCTTGCGAACAGATTTTTCATCCTCAAAAGTGTTCTTAAAATACGAGGAGTTTAAATTTCTAATTTGAAAGAATTATATCTGGTTTGCTTGCATTTAGCTGGTCAATATTTTTGTAGTGAGGCTGCGAATATTTTGTAGTGAGATTACAATTAATGCTTGAACTTTAGGCTAATTCACTTTCTTTAAATAATTAATTTCAAGGTTCATACAATAGCAAATCTAAAGAGCTCTAAAAATGATCAACTTCCTTACTTTTTTGAAGGCTGGAACCTATACCTTCCCAATGTACGTCATTTATCAGATTAGACAAGCCCAACTCGCTGCCCAGCCAGCTGAAGAAACAGAGGAATCTCACGGTGGCAATGAGACCCATGAGCAACAATAATCGCGACTACCAACCAATACGATAATACAACCTTTCCCAAAGGTATCTGCTTGTCTACGCTTTTCTATTCATCACCTCTTTAGGATTGCAATGGTGAAAGGTTCTACACCACGACTTTAGAAGACTCTCGGCAAGATTAAGCAACTGTAACTTTCATCTTCACTCGTTTTATGAATTAGTTGTAAACTTGGTTGCTAAATTGTTGTTGCAGAGTAACACTATTAGTTGATAAGGAACTTTAAACAACACCATCTCCACGTGAAAGTGTATTTCTGGCAGCATAAGTTGATAGGATAATCCGATTCTGGTGTTTCAACAAATTTCGTTTTAAATCATGGTTCAACTATTTGCTTAGTTCCAGGGAATCTCTCTCCTTCCGTGCAAATTCGTATTAAGGCAAGTTTCTTGCCGAAATCGAACCCCAAGAAATGATCCTACGAAACTACCAGGCAGAACTATATACAAAAGTAACCGAGGGCCAAAAAGCATTCAAATTATTTCATGGGACCATCAGCTAACTTAAAGATTTTGAGAGATCAGAAGCCATGGGTTATTCTTTAATTTGTTATTATTATATTTAGCAGGGTTTATCAATTTCTCAGTTGTTTTCTCAACAGATATTGCTCAATAATATGACAGGTTAGTCTCATTTTCCCCCTTAAAAAGCAACACCTCAAAAATCCGACTCACCTAACAAACTGTTCATTGTAAAATCCAAAAAACCTGAATCACGAATAAAAATTTGAGTTCACTTCTTCCAAAGATTTCGAAATGTGTTTTATATAATAAATAGGTGGTTCAATAGTGAAGTAAGTTGATTTTCTTCGTTTGAAAGCTTACTCCCTTCATCAATAAGATAATATGAAATCTAATTACTACGTCTATAAGAGCTTCATATGTTATGCTGATTACTTTTCATTATTGCTTAATAGCTATTTCTTTCGAAAAAACAAACGATAAAGGAGTTAAACATACAGATATGAAGTGCTCGAATTCAACAATCAAGGTTTAACATCATCAGAATAAATTGATTCTTGAAATATTATGAAGCCTGTTCTTCGCACAGCTAGACCAGCTGCCACAAAAATTGTTCCTGTTTCCTTAACGTTTCGTTGTTCTCCAAAAGACATAGCTTTAGGAAGCTATTAAGGCTTGCTTGTTCCTCTAAATGTCACCTTGTGTGGCAGCATTCAACATTTGGAAGATTGCTATTGAAATATTTCAATTAAAACATTGTCAAGGAGGTTTAAGTACCTGATCCTACAACTACGAACAAGAAAACGCCCAAAAGAACAGGGCCAACTGCGAATTTCTCTTCCTTTTTCTGAAAGGTACTATTTTAGAGGCGAAAAAATATGAAAAGTCATTACCACGCGGGATTTTGGGACCTTTCCTTTCTTGTCGATGTTTTGGTCGTATTGTTTGCTTCTAAGTCTCATAGTTTGATCGTTTGCCTATCGAATCATCCGTTAGTGACCGCATAGAGCTTGGGTTTACCATTTCGAGGGTTCAATGAAATAATTTAATTATGCTTCGAAATTAAGACTGCGATTAAATATTCCGTAGAACAAAAAAACGGTTGGGATTTCAAGAACACGTCGATGTAATTTTTAATAAAAAAGCTCTTCTAAAGAAATTGATTTTCTTAATTAACAATTAGAGTCGCTACGTACTTACTTGATTTCTATTTTGTTGAAAACCTAAGTGTTTTCCTCGGATTTCGCTTTCTAAATTATGGCCTAATAAACTTATCAACCATATGCAGATGTTAAACGTGTTATAAAATGGCAAATCGAAATTAACAATTGATACTCATATGTATCATTGTGTTGGAGATAGAATTAGTTTGTCTGTGAGTGCAAGCTTCATCTAACTGATTCAAGAAACACAACGAAGCTACCTTATTGATACCAATATGCAAGCTATTTGCATAATCTATCGCAGCTTGGATGTTTATCTTTTGATTAAACCAGCAAAATATATCTTTGCATTTCAGCTGTTAATCATACTAAAATATGGTAAGCTAACATGAGTGTTGAAATTGACTCTAATAATTGGATATTCTTCTCTCAAATTAGGAGCGTAGAAAGTCAACCAAGCAAACCCACTCAAAATGGTATAATGCGCAATCTAGAAAGAAGAGAATCTGAAAGGTTTTCTAGGGCAGCCGAAAAAAATGATGAAGAAGAGCAGCCTCCAACCAAAAAAGTCGTAGCAAGCTATGATGTAAGTCTTTTGTTGACTCACGATCAGCAGAGGCCTTGAAATAGCATTTATATTTGGTTTCTTTTTGAAATTAGAGCACGACACTGAGTTTAGCGGATGCTATCAAGCTGACCCCACGACTTCGCAAGAAAAATGAGTTGTACAAGAACTATGACATCGATTCGGATTATGAGCCTGAAATTTCTTCTCGCCGCTCCAAATCGAAGCGAAATGGACGGCTCTTCCATAAAAAAGAACCTCAAAGGTGCTCCTAACAAACCTCATATGTCTTTTAAACAAATTCCTTTGATCACTAGTGAGCTCAATAAGCTTGAACTTGTCCTCTCATGGAAGAGAGAGCTGGTCCAAAGCATTCAGGCTCAACAACCTCAAGCATATAAGTACAAATTTCACTGAGTGTGTGTCAGTTAATGAGATGAGAATAGGTCTATTGTCGTGCCTAAGATCGCTGATAGCAATCTCACGAGTATTGCAAATAATCTCCAAGCACTCTTCATTAATATACGATGGAAAACAGAATATAACCAACGAGGAATCGGGATTGACGAATTCGTATTTACCTTGCTGATTTTGCTGATGAGCTTATTTGAACTTAGAAAAAACTGAATTTAGACAGAAAGCTAATGAGGAACGGAATCGTTTTTATCTGGTCTGAAAAAGAGCTTTTATGGGACCTATTGCAAGTCATGGAGAAAAAAGACTTTGTTTACGTTGAAAACTTCGTTATTATACTCTTGGATCCGACCAAAGCCACCGGGAAAAAAGAAACTCTCAACACGCAGATAGTAGAAAAAGCCAACCTCATTAGCGAAAAAATTACGAAGAGCACCAATTCCAGAAGCAAAAAATCACAGTCTTCTGAAACAGCTTCTTTTGAAAGCGATACAACTTCTCATACTGTCAGCAAAATTCCCAACATCAAAGCTACTACTCAAGCAGCAAGCAGCTTTGCAGAGGAAGAGAAAGCGTTTTTGGAGCAACTGCATAAATATAATGACCTTGAAGCGAATAACCTCTTTCTGGAGAGGGATTCGAAATACTTTAAGAATTCTAAGAAAACACTGCTTATGTTCCGCAAGGTAATTGATAAGAAAGAGAAGAACCTTGAACTGAGACATCAGAGGACTCCTGATGTATTCTTTACCACTGCTAACCCGATGGATCCTGTTGGTAATTATTAACTTTTGGTATATGAACTGATGAGCTCTTGATTAATTGGTTAGAAATTGATATGCACACTAAGGAGGTAGTGTATAAGATGATTGAAACGCTGCTACCAAAGGCGGCTTATGATGCGAGTGAGACCAACCCAAAGTTTAAAATGATGGAATTGTAATTCATGGGAAATTTGAAGTTTTTATGATTAGTTCTATTTAATCAACAATAGATGGGCTGATGAAGAGAGACCAAGAGAAGGATGGATCAGCGTCTGTGAGAAGCGTAAAAATACATAATGTTAGGGTCAATTTTGTATTGATTTTTCGTTTTTCGAGAGTTTTGTAGAAGTAATAAATTGAAAATTCTGATATCAAAATGTTATCTTTTTTAAAGGGTAGAAGCCTATTAAAGTATAATAGAAATTATTTTATTCTCAAAGATTGAGTTCAACTGTTATAGCCGAATCTTCAGAGCGGTACCAAACCATCTCTCAATTTTCCTCCGGTATGAAGCTCAGCAGCTGCTCTTCTCGGACCAGCAGCGCCGCCGAAGTTGCTTTTTCTTTGGGTTGCTGCTGAAAACATGAATAAGAGGTGTTTTGATTCTTTGCAAATCAAGATTCAAAAGAACGAATTTTTCTCGTTCAATTAATAAATGTGCTGCTGATTGACCGAGGGGCTTAATGGAGAGCCTTATGTACGAACAGTTCTATCTGAAGTCTCCTATAACACAAAGTAATGTATCTCATTACTATCTCGAAGATCAGAATCGAAAGAAATGGACTTCTTTATCACCCTCGACATGAAGTCTTTCAAGACAGGAGAATTTCGTCATGAAGAGAAGTCAGATGCTGATAATTTCAGTATCTATCCAGATTTTGAGTCCGGAGAAGCTACAACTAAAAAAAAAAACTAAAAGAAGAAAAGAAATTTTAAACGGTCTGGTTAAAATCAGTTCTGGAATCGTTTCAAAGACACCATGGTAAAGGTCGTCCTGAAACCAGCAGCTCCGTGGTACGAAGATGTACCAGTAGCCGTTCAAAGGTGATCTTTACCGTAGTGTTTTTCTTGTAGCTTCCAGAGCTTTAGTCAGTAGCTTTTCTAATGTTGATAGTTAAGTAATTTCGTTTTTCAATTATGAAAGTCATTAGGTCGACTCCGAGTAGAATAATTATAAGTAAGAATATATTATACACGCAAGTTAGGATTTAAATTGTTATGTTACTTGATAGAATAAGCACTTTATCATAATTTCCCATATATGATATCTTGACTTATTTAAATTCTTAGAAACCAAAATCCTTAAGTGTGAGTTTTTATGAAAAAAACTCGGAAGAAAATTAGGATGAAATTTATTTAAGGAAATGTTTAAACCAAACCAAGATATATTTAACTTATCGATAGCATTCATCTTTTTGAGAAATTTGTGCTAGTTTCACTTCTCTAAATCGTATGTTCAACTCATCCATCTCAAGCAGCAGAAAAAAAAAATCTGTATGATAATATTTCTTGAAATCTTAAGATATGATAAATTTATTTCTTGAAGTCTCGAAATGAGTTAAAGATATGCAGAAAGCTAGCAGTCCTATTGAATCAAGGAAATTCAACAGTCCTCGAAAAACAAGTTCTTCACTAAAGAAAATGGTGGGATCGAGCAGTAAGCTACCTCACAGCCGTGTCTAATTTTAGTCAGTCTATCCACCTCCCAAGATGCTTGTCTGGTGTTCATCCATAAAAAACAAAGTTAGCGTTATCGAGCTCGAGACAAAAGAAGAATGTACGAACTTCGAGGGAGCGCAACTCAAGAATAAGGAAGGTGTCGTATATTACGAAATTTCAATGTGACTTCTATGGTCAACTAAGGCAGCACTTGGACGCATGTAAAAGCAATTCCTAATACAGGACTCCTTGTCTCTCTACATCACTCCCATCGGAAATCTGCAAATATGGAAATATTCGACTTATCTAAGAAAGAAAAAACGAGGAATATATATTCCTTCGAAGAGGTTTTCGGAGGTAAATAAACCCTAGATCCTTCATGATCCACTGGGCATCTTTCACTTTTTATAATTCTATTTTGTGACAGGTATGAAGATGTGACATATAACTCACGAAGAAATGTTCTTGGAGCAGTGTCAGTTGGAGGGGAAATATTTTATCATATTTTCTCTCTCGATTATAGCAGCTCGAAAAACAACTATAGCGTAAAACTTCTAAGAAAATCGAAGTGACACTCGCTATATATTTCTCCGTGTAATTTTAAACGAATTTATTCCTGATATATATGTCCTCTTTTTTTTTAATTGAAAAAATTATCTTTTTAACACAAACCTAGATAATTATATTATTTCTTTCGACTTCGATCCAAGCGGAGAATCCACAATGATCATTGATAGCTCAGGAATGTGTGCTTTGTCAGACTTGGGGACTAATGATTGCAAATTTAGTCTGAATTTCGGTGAAAACAGAATAGGTATTTTAGTTTATTGTCGCTTTTCTCTATTTTCAACTGAATTTGATCGTTAGATGGATTTAGTTGTTGCAGGTGGAGTACATATATCGGTGAACCCTATCTATTTATCAAAAGTGATCGCAATCTATTGAATATTCTTGATGTGGAGAAAAAGATCCGAACTTTGAAGCAGCCCTTGAAAATTGATGGTCTCTTTTATTGATACATGTATATACCTTTTTATCCTTTACTCGCACAATCAAAAGAAATCAACAAGTCCAAAGACTCTGTGAAAATTATGCCAGAGTGCTCGTCTTGAGTTGCATATGCAATCTTTATTCGGATATTCATATAGTTTTTTATAACATTTTCCTGTATAGCTTACGCGTATTGGATCGATGTCTGCCAGAGTGATGGAAATCTTCTGGCAACTTGTGGTCAAAATAAAAATATCAAGATATATGATCGACGAGAGTCAAAGATTATCAGAGTTTTGGATAGAATCCATTCATGTAAGTGATAATTACCTTGTTATTCCTATCTGATAAATTTTCTTTTAGATGAAATTTATTGTGTGAGATGGGATCCTAATGGCGATATGTTGGCAGGTATTTCATATGATGCGACAGTTAAGTTGCTAGATTTTACAACAGGGAAAGTCATTTTTAGGGGGATAACTGTAGACGGGCTTAACCAGCTATTTATTTTGAAGTTCTTAACAATTTGAATAGTTGTTGACAGATCAGTTTGCTTCATTTAGAACCAACAATTGCACAAATGAGCTAGAGAAAATGAAGAGAAATTGTAAATTGAGATGCTTCTTCGTAAACAAGAGAGGCAAGGAGTGAAAAGCAAACAATAGATTTTCCTGCTACTCTCAGGCAATGATGTTATGATTAAATTTGTGATAGTTTTAGTATTTGCATTTCACATTCTAGCATAGAAATGTATTACAATGAAAAAGATGGATTTAATGATGACCAAGCTATTCTTCGATGAGATTTGGGAAGAAATGTATGATACCACTTGTACTCTAAAGCTTTTGTGAAAAATTGAAAGTTGGCAGGAGCATAGCAGCAAGCAGTCTAGTCTTGAGTTTAAGGTCAGCTTTGACTAAGAGCAGACATATTCCCTCAGAATCTACTAAATTCTCAATTGTCAAGAAAATAGAGAAGAAAAATGAGTAGAATTCAAAGTTGATTTGCTTTAAGAGGTACTTATCAAAGGAACATCCAAAAAGAGAGACACATACGATACAGCGCTGAAGAAGTTGTGAAGTAGCAGTCGCTAAAGGGCTTCTGAACAGGATCCAATGAGATCGAATATACACAGCAAGTTAAATTCTTATCAGCATCCGATCTGATATTAATACACAATTCAGTGCTCAAATTTATCAAACCTCCGGAAATTAATTATAAATTAAATAAAATGGAATCAAAAAGATTGTCAATCCGTGAAGATCCTCCAAGTGTCTTGTTGAAATGTTTAGATTCAAAGGGATCCGAAGAAACTGTATCTATTGATCTTCCAGCCCTTTCCAAAGAGTATCTGTTGAAGATTATTTACGAATACTTATGAAACTTGCTTAAACATATCAGAACTGATGTAGATGAGCTCGTAAAGAGTATAATGGCAAATGAACCGAGAATTTGTGATGAAGACAAATCTGAATTGAAAGAATTGATCAGTGGTATCTACCTGAATCTATCCATCCATCATTCTTAAGAATTGAAATTTGTGTAACTGTTCAGAGCTCATTTCAAATTATGGATTAAAGCCAGCTTCGATTTATTCTCTTATAAAACAAGAAACACCACATATTCTTCCCCTAACAAACCTTGCCTTCGATAATACTGGAAACAAGTAACGTACTCTTTTCAATATCAATCACTCTCAACTCATCATCTCCAGATTTTTTACAACAAGTTATGATCGTACGTGCAAACTATGGAGGACTGAAACATGTGAAGAGATCCTCCTATTTGAAGGCCATAAAAATGTGGTGTACAACGCAGCTTTCAGTCCTACTGAGTAATAATATATTGCAATAAACTACAGTGAGAGAACACTGATGTATTTGCTTTCCTCTTATTTCATAGAGAAAAGATTGCCACAGTTTCGTTTGATAAAACTGCAAAAGTATCCAAATAAATGCCCTGAGAATATTCTAAGATAATAAGATTTGGGACACAAATAGTGGAGAGCTCCTGCACACGCTCATTGGACATGAATTAGAAGTAGTTACTTTAGCGTATCATCCCAATGGAAAGCAGCTTGCTACTGGAGCCATGGATAAATGTGCGATTCTTTGGGACATGGAAACTGGAAACTTGATTGCGACTCTCAAGGTTTATTTAATCTACATTGGAAGAAGTACCTTACAATTCTATCTTTTTTAGGGACATGACGCTGAAGTGATCCAAGTAAATTATAATCGAGAAGGAAATCGTCTTGTAACGGCTTCTTTTGATTGTACTGCGAAGGTAATTGTTTTGCTCGAGCCATGTGTGTGATTTTGGCTTCTTTTTTTTTATTCACATGTAGATTTGGGATGCTCTTACAGGAGCTTGTATTTTCACATTAAAAGGACATGCAGCAGAGGTGACAAATGCCATTATCGATCCCACAGGAAAATTCTGTGTTACCGGTTCGGTTGATCAGTATGAGTCTAATATCGACATACCTTTAATTTAAAATAATAATAGCATTTGCATAGTATGGGATCTCACATCAGGAGATATCTTTCAAACCCTTAAAGACCACAAAGATGAAATCCTTGATATCGCAATTGATCCAACTGGTAAGAAATTAGTGACTGTCAGTGCAGATGGCACGGGTCGTTTATACAAATTCCCAGAATTGACTCTTATTGCAGTTTTAGAAGGTACTCGATTTTTTCCACTTTAAATAACATAATTGTGCCGTTAGGCCATGGCGGATATATAATGAAAGTATGCTTCAATCAACAAGGAACAAAAATCTTAACTGCGAGTGGAGATTCCACTGCGAGAGTCTGGTCAGCAGAAACAGGAGAACTCATACAAACACTTACTGGTACATATTATATTTTCTTAGTCATCTATGGAATTAATCATCTTGACCATTTATTATTTGTTCTTTAGGTTGCAAAGATGAAGTATTCAGCTGCTCTTTTAATCTTGCAGGCGACACTATACTCTTAGGTAATGAATATAGATATATTATTAAGGAATGAGAAATTAACTTTGAAATGCTATAGGGTCAAAAACTAGCACATGCTCTATATGGGCTGAAGCAGACCTTACCAAAAAATAAAACGCAATTTCTGAATATGTTCCAGAAGCGTTCTTCAAAAAACTCTCAAAAATAACAATTAGATGCTAAATTAGTTGAGGAAACATGTATTTAGGTACTCATAAATCAAAATATGCTGTACCATTTTCGACGATAGGATTCAAGTCTTGCATGCTCAGTTGAGTTCATTTTATGAAAACAAAAAAATTATTTCTTTTACTCACATATAGCATTCTTGATAGAGATCTTAATTTCATTCGAGCAATATTGAGTAAAAGGAAGTATGGTATTGCTCAAACCATTCTTATATAGAGCTTAAAACTTCAGATTTTTAATCTTTAGCAATCAGAAGTATAACTTTACAAATGCCTCGAAGCTACTATCAAAAAGTCGCTATAGTGCAAAGTTTTCCTCTTGCTATCTTGTAATTATTTTAACCTGAAAATAACATCCTTGGTCCGCCTAACAAAGCATGCAGCAAATATTCTTCATTAATCTTCTCTCTTGGAAGTTAGATCAACTGATAGCAATTAATTCTCATTAACACAAAATATATATATTATTATACTCATTTATAGCTCGTAATGAAAAGCAATTCACTTCAAAGCGGTTAATCATTAAGTGTTCCTCCTTCCTTCCCAACGCACTCCATATACCTTCTACGCAATTCTTCAAAAAATGGCTGCAGCATTTCCGGTTTAGTAAGTATCTCCCAATTTTTCATTAGGCTCGTTTACAGTTCTCCCTTAGTCGTTGGCATATCATTCTTCACTCTCTCTTTGAGTACTATGCGGAGGCTTGGAATTATATTTAGATCCCTGGATTTGCTGGGCAATTTAATGAGTTTCAGTCTTTGATCCTTTACTATCCACCCTTCATTTACTTGATGGGCTGGATTGCTATCTTGAACGAAATAGAACTCTTCCCCAGCGAATAACTTATCTAGCTCTGACCTATGACGCGTAACTACCTGCCGATAAAGTCCTCCACTCATATTCTTCTCATAGATCTCCAGAGACGTTGCTCCCCTAGCTGAAACTGCTCCCCAGAAATTCAGTCTAACGCCCTCCAATCCTTTGCTTTTGTCAGGTTTGCTAAGTTCCATTTCCATTTCTCCAGACAAAAAGCTTGTGTAAATCAGTTTCGCATCTTCAGCAAGCATACTTTTACAAAAGTCGACTCGGAACATTCTTTCTTGTTCTGTGTGTTTTCCACTGTCATCCTTGGTTTTGTACCTTCTCTTGGTAACAATAGCCATTTTTTTAAGAGACATTTTTTTGGGTGTTGCTGTTTTTCCGTA
>ENA-UOUE01000618-UOUE01000618.1-compost-metagenome-genome-assembly--contig:-NODE-618-length-27943-cov-6.554152_pt1 | contig 27943 bp, 16 predicted proteins | sample MGYA00238146_ERZ747223 | MGnify/ENA primary metagenome ERZ747223 (study PRJEB28781, sample SAMN06268865) | compost metagenome | isolation source: single cell | place: USA: California, Emeryville, Joint...
TTTCAATATCAACTCTCAGAGGTCTCGAAGCAAAACGTTGGATAGTTATGACAAAAAAACGAATTACGTGAAAACCCGCAAGGTACAATGAAATTATGCTGGAAAAATGCGTAAAACTAATGATTTTGTTGTGTGCCGCAGCAATTCTTGTCGAAAGAAAGTCAAGAAAGGTTTGAAAGTGGAGAGAAGTTGCCCCTTGAGGAGCTTAAGAAGCTGGTGCATGAAATAAATCTGAATATGATGACGAAAAATGACAAAATTCAAATTTGGAACGTAGATTTTGTTGAGTCCACAGACGACGAAGATAATGATTCAGATGGTAAATATATCGTCTTGGAGTTTATGTCTATCTTCTGGGTTGATTAGATGAGAGAGACGAAGAGGGAGAAGGCGATGTGTTTAAACAGATCCATTCTCGCGAGGTGGCAAAACTCCAAAGCAAAGAGGTTCCAAGCGTAATAATATTTATATTCTGTTTCTGAATATTCATTGAACCAGCCTGAAGAGAAAAAGGTTGAAGAGAAGAAGAGCGAAGAAAAAGATGTGAACTCAACTGAGAACAAAAGCCCTTCTGTGACAAGCGGTAATAATGAATAGAAAAACAATATGAGACTGACTTAATGCGACCTCAAGGAGGAGAAACAACCGCAATCAAGACACAAGAAGTGAACGTTAAGCAAGAGATAACACCTCAAAGCGCTGATAGCGATATTGACAGCGATGAAGAAGAATGGACATGGTAAGGGCATTTCTTCACTGATCACTTAATTCCATAAAAATAGGTTTGATGAGAATGATCCAGATAATTATTTCGTTTCATGCACTCGCTCCAACATGTGGTAATCAGCCATCCCTCTGCGATATTTTTACACCAATTAATAATTTTTCTGCATTAAGGTATAAAAAGGGCGAGCAAGTTTATGTTCGCTATGGAAAAAGGAGCAATAAATTCTTGCTGACCTGGTATGGCTTTGCTTCTCTGAAAAACAAATTCAACTCTTTCTCTTTCAGAGTAAGATTTCTTTCAGTTAGTCCTTTTTCATTGTTAATATTAGCTTCACATGGATCCTAATTTCTCATCGCGAGTAAATCCAAAGGCTATGATTGTGACTGAAGAAGACGACGAAGTGAGCTTAAGGGACCTGAGCAAAGAGTTCCGCTTGAAGGAGAGTCGACTATGCGAAGATTTGCTCTCGTTCCTAAGAATTAAAAACCTGATGAATTACAAGGATTTCAGTACTCTTATCCCATCTATGATGCATCTAAGCTCTAACGAAATTACTTAGGTGCTGAGATTGTCAGCAACACCCAGGTTTCGTTCCCTTCGTCCGTTAAATTTGAGAAAGAGATTATCAATCTTGCGATTGAAATTCTTTCAGAATTGAAAAACCAGTAAATAGGGTTTTTTATACCGAAATTATAATGAATCTGTGCTAGATTCAAAACGACAATTTCTGAAGATGAAAAGATACTTCAGAGCAAGGACCTTCCCCTCAGAAAGCGTTTTGCAGTATAAAATCAGATGAGTTTCCTTCAATGAAACTTATTAATTTTAGGTAAACTACAGGCTCTGTAATAAGAGAATTCTGGATGAGCAAATGAAGTTATTAAACACCATCTCCGCTATTCTAGCGAAAGTTGAGGAAGGAATTCCGTACCGAGTCGCTTATTTCAGCAAGCTGATCCCGGAGGAGACTGACCTCTCACAAGTCCTCCAAAACCGCAAGAAGATAAGAAATTATTTGAAATTCCTTAATATCGGTATCAGGTCTAAATCGAAGTGAGTTTTTGAGAAACACCGTTTTCAAACTACTCTACCAATGTCTCATGAAAATATTGTGAAGTTTCGTGTTCATCTCAGGGTGTATCCATAATTCAAGAAATAGAAATGTTCCCTTGGTGTTTAGAACCAATCTTGAAAATTTTTGCAAACACTACAGTTTTTCATATGTCAAAGAGAAAAAGCATTAGTATTAATTAGATTGCCTGCCCTGCAAGTCCGAAAGGAAGATTTTTCTTTGCGTTGCTGAGCAAAGCCTTATAAATAAGCATAATATAATGAAATAACTGTTATTCTTATTATATCAGGCATCTCTCTCTACAGGAGTTAAACCCGCGAAATAAATTTACGAATAATTTTAAGACGCTAATATTTCAGTTAAAGCACAAATAATTGAGGTAATAATAATCAATTTGTCAATATTTATCTGATAATGTTAGGAGCACACACTCAGGTTAGACTTGCCGACTTTATCAAGGCAGTCGCTGACTGGGAAACCGGTGTTGAGATTACACGACAAGTGCTTGCTGAGAAAAAAAGTTTTGAGCCACACGCAGCTTTCGATCATCTTGATGTTAACGAAAGAGGGTATCTCACAGTGAAAGACATACTTTCCTTCTTGAATGGCCTTGACGTCTTTCCAACCGAAGAAGAAGTTAGGAATCTCATTAAACAATATACCCCTACAGAAGATGAGATTTTAACTTACGAAGACTTTGAGAATATGGTGCTGCCCGTAACCAGCGCTTACCTCGCCCAGCTCGCCTTATCTCGAGGAGTTTACCAGTTGCGAGGCCTCACGTACACCTCAGCGTGGGCGCTGGCTCGAGTCTTTGATAAGGAGATCAAAGAAATGCGCAAGGTCGATGCATTCAGAGAAGATCTTCTCGAAATGAACGATTGGGACCCAAGAGAAGCTTTCGAAACGATAGACTATAAAGAACAGGGCTTCCTCACCCCGTTCAGCATACTTGAATTCTTGCGAACTAGGAAAGTGATCGCAAGCTATGATGATGTTCTTGCATTCATGAGAAAAGCTGATAAGGATGAGGACGGCAAGGTCAGTTACCGCGAATTCGAGAAGATATTACAACCAAGCCTGAAGCCCAGACGCAAGAGCCCCTCACCTAAAAAAGCGAGCTATGGACAGTTTTCAACCTCGTCGCTGAAGAAATCGCCCGTGAGTTCTCCAGTGAAGAACAAATCTCCAGGCTCGAAGAGCAGAACAGGCTATTCCACTGAGAAAACGAAACTGACGGACCAAGATTACAACGAGTACCTTGAAACCTGCAACAAAAAGAGCCGCCATACAAGGAATGCTTCGATGGGAACGTATGGCAGTCAGGGATCACAGAAGGCCACGCCTAAGAAGCAACTTTTCACTGACTCATGGTCTAAAGGACCCAGCCCCGGAAAGTACCAGAGCACAAGTAAATACGATTATTCGAGAGAGCGTGAGCCAGATCCAAGAGAGCATTTGGAGGAGCTAAGAGCACGCTACACGATTAGAAAAGACTACTATAGCACTCCTAAAGGAGGCTTCAGCACGTATCAGCCAGAATCGAGCTATGCCTCGGGAATAAAAGCAACAGAATCGCAATGGGTCAAGCGAAAACGACCTGAAGATGTCGCTCGCCGCCTTGAGTTCGGAGAAACAGAGGAATACGTGGGTAAGCCTGAAGAGTCTGAGGAGTATGATTTTACGGGCTACAGAGCGACTCTTGGACGTGATACAAGAGAAGGTGGTGAAGACCAAGAGCTAAGAGGTACTGAAGAAAAACAGCCCAGGAGCGAGGAAAAGCAATCGGCCCCTGAAGAAGAAGCTACCATTACGACTCAAAAGGAAGCTGCCTCAGATGATCCTTACAAAACCCCACAAAAAGGTGAAAGACGAGAGCCACGTGAAGCAACAACAAGCGCTAAAGAAGGGACAGCGAGCTCGAGAAAGCGATCTCCAGCAGAATACATTATCTCTCCTCGAAAAGAGAGAAGTCCAGGTCGTTACTCAGGCGCAAAGACCTACAGTGAAAAGTCTCCAATTAGAGGCTACGAGGAAGAATACGTAGCCAAGGCACTCAAGCAGATTATCCAATATGAAAGAGAGCTTCAAACTTACAAATGCGAGCTTGCAGGCCGAAAAGATTTCACTGTGATCACCTCTTTCAGGAAGATTATTAATGAAGCTGGTGAAGGAACTACAAATCAGCAACAATTTGAAGACAATCTGAGAAACTACGGAGTCTTCTTCACACAGACTGAGGCGGAGGCTGTCTTTGCTAAATTTGATCACGATGGAGATGGAGCGATAAGTCTTAACGATTATGAACACATTATAGTTCCTTCAAATAAAGACCTTGAGAGAAGACTCAAGGAAAGAGATGTTACAACGGAAATCGGCGAGAGCACAGTGAAATCGCTTGTCAAATTCATTAAGAAGTTCGCTGAGATCGAAGCGAAGATAGAAGACCTTAGAGTCCGTATCTCTAAAAGGAATTTCAAGCTCGAGGACGCGTTTAAAGCGATTGATATAAAAGAACAAGGGTTCATCGACTTAGAAGAGCTTGAACAAGTACTTACTTACCATGGCGTTTTCCCAACTGAGAAGGACCTAAAGAACATCGTTAACAAAATCGACACTGATAATGACGGAAAACTCAGCGTTCAAGAGTTCATTAAGGGGTTTAGTCCTGTGAAGGGTGCAAAGGCAGAAGGCCATGAAGAGAAGAAGGAAGAGAGCGCGTCAAAAGAGGAACAAGGCGCGGCTAAGGAGGAACAAACAGAGGCTCCAAAGGTCGAAGAGAGCAAGGAAGAGGTTAGTGAGAAGGCTCCTGAGGGTGAAGATAAGGACAAAAAAGAAGCAGAAAGTGAGAAGAAAGAGGAAGCACCAGTTGAAAAGAAAGAAGAGCCTGCTGAAAAGATTGAGGCTGATGTTGAAAAACCAAAAGAAGATGACAAAAGCCCTGCTCAGAAAGAAGAAAAAGCTGAGCCAAAACAAGAGCAAACTGTTGAAGAAGAAAAAAGAGAAGAGAAAGAACCTGTTCAAGAGCCAAAGCAGGGAGAAGAAAAGCCTGTTGAGGAAAAGGTCGTTGAAGAAAAACCAGTTGAGGAAAAGCCTGTCGAAGAAAAACCAGTTGAGGAAAAGCCTGTCGAAGAAAAACCAGTTGAAGAAAAGGTCGTTGAAGAAAAACCAGTTGAGGAAAAGCCTGTCGAAGAAAAACCAGTTGAAGAAAAGGTCGTTGAAGAAAAGCCAGTTGAATATAAACCTGTTGAGGAAAACCCTGCTGAAGAGGAAAAATCAAAGGAAGAGCAGCAGCCTCAAGAAGAAAGCAAACCTGAAGAAACAACTGATGATGTGAAAAATGTAGCCGAATCTGATGAGCAACCTGCGACTAAGGATACTCAAGAGGGTGGACAAGGCGCTGAAAATGCCGATAGTTAATTCGAAACTTTCATACTGAGACTAGAAATACCCATTATTTAGTAAAATTGTTGCTCGATTTATGATGAAATATAAACTGAATATAATTGGTGTCATCACGAAATTTTGACTAAGCTGTAATGAAGGGAAAAACAAAAAATTAAAATGATTCAAGCCTATCTTAGCTTGTCTATGGGTCCGATTAGCTGCTTAATATTATTGTGAAAAAAAAAGGAATCATTGTAATTATAGTTTATTCCAATGATAAATAGAAAATACAAGCCCTAACTCCTTGCTCAATAGACAGAAACCTATCACTAAACAAAAAGCATGTCTCTTGTTACTGTTATAAAAAGAGTTTGAAAGCTTCAAACATAACGAAATTAGGGAGAATGTTGAGATATTTCTCTGAATTCTGAAAATAATGACAGAGCCGTTTCAGAATATTTGTTATGTTCCCATTCAGAGGTCAACGAAAAACCGCCTTTCAGCAAGGTTTTTAAACCTACGACTTCCAAGTAGTCACTATTTCTAAAATAAGACCCCAATTCCTTATTATCGAATAAATATTTGAATAGACGATGCTTCTATGGTTCTACTTTTTCGAGGTTTTTTTTTTTTCACAGGTTGATTTTGAGCATTTATTTTATTTTATCGGATTTACATTACTTTCTGAAGAGTGACAAATTTAATATTATATGTCAAACTCGAAGCAGAGATTTTCCGCTTATTCTTACAGCAAAAGACGTCAAACTGCTGGCTCCTTGGAGATCGACACGAATGCACCACCTGTTTTTACTACTTCCAAAAAGAACCTTCAAACTATTTTGACTGCCACCAACATCGTAGCCTCGCCAATCAAATACGGAACTGACTCTCAGCAGCAAAGCCTTATGAGCAGACTCCATTCTCCTGACAGCACTCACCGCCGTCTGCCAACGGTATCAGCACACGGATCTCAATCAATGAGACCTCAATCTTCAATGATGAAAAATGAATACCATTTCGGTTTTGGTACGCACTCTCCCACTAACACGCTCTCGAGTGAAAACTTGGATAAGATCAAGAAACAGTTTTATAAAAGCGAGATAATGACACTCGATTCGGGCCTGCTGAAAAGTCCTCAACAATATTCATTTGTCTCGCCGAGAAGCAGCACCAATATCGCCTCACCCCAGAATCGGGCTCATACAAGCCATATAAACGAGCGAATGCCTTTGCTCCTTCAGAAAAGGCAGGATATAAAGCAATTCACTTCAAAGCGAGAGAAGATAAGCAGCATAGCCGACACTTTACGGGCCCTATTTGAAGATAACTTAAAGAAAATCATGGTCGACCTTCCTTCTGCGATGGAGAAGGAATATTCACCGTTGCATACCTCAATAGAGATCGAACTCCTTGTTTACAGGATTATTAAGAACTTATCAGAAGAGCTATCAACCAAAGAAAGCGCTCTCGAAGAAGCGCTGAGCAAACTCCGAAAGGCGGAGGAACAGTTAGAAGTGTTGAACAGGCAACTAATAGGTAAATCGTTGCTTGATGAGACATATGAAAGGACAAGAATACAGTTGGAGATTCAATCTGAGCAGCAGCAGAAAAATGAAGTTGCTTTATCTCTCGAAAGAGCGAAATTAGAACAAGAAAAAACCATGCTAGCATCGAAACTAGGAACGCTTAAGCACCAAGAGCAGTTGAATAACAGTTTGATATTGGAAAATCAGAATTATAAGAAGGCAGCAGAAGAGAAAATGAAAAAGTATGAGAAAATTATAGAAAGTCTGCATATGAAACTTACGAAATTTGATATGAAAAACAACTCATTGAATGTTAAAGTAGAGCAACTTATGAAAGAAAACGACGAGCTGAATACAAAATTGGGAGAGAAAGGTGAAATCTCCTTCACGTTACATGAAGAGCTCGCGGTTCTAAAGGAGCAGGTTGATATGTATCGAGAGAGAGCGCTCATGCAGAAGGAGGATTACGCCGGATTGCTGACCCAATTTATCGATTTCCAAGATAACGTTGATCAAATGACTGAGAAAATCCTAGCCAAGCAAGACTCAAAAAACTTAAAAGAGCGCAAAATCACTTCGAAGCCAAAGACTCAGGACGAAGTCCAAAGAGATTTCTTACTGATGAAACACATTACAGATTACTATTTGAAACCGAGCCATAAACTTGAGGACGAGCATCTTATACTCAGCGCATTTGACCATGAACATCACAATATCAAGGATTTCTTTTACAAAAAAGCACCTTTTGATGCTCTCTATGAAGACCTTGAAATTTTCATTAAAAGGGATGTTGAAGTGCGTTTCGATGTCGAATTCTTGGCAACCATCCGCGCTATCTTTGATAGTAAATATAATGAATTCCTCCTCAATCCAGACGATTGGAAAAGTTTCAGTCATTTCCCCGATTTCGCTCATGCTTGGCTCGGGAAATTTTGCGTGGATCAAGTCTCAAGGCAGGTGCGGACTCTCAAGCTGGGTGATCTGGACGTAGAGAGCATTAGAAGAACATTTAAGGAGAATTTAAATCACAAGATGACTTACAAGCTCTGGGACGCGATCACGTTCAGAGAGTGCCTTGCTGAGAACCTTTCCAAGGACGAGCTTCTATTCTATCTTCACGCGAGGTTTTTGCTCTTCCATGGCCCTCAACTGAGAGCTCAAGGCGCGTCATTCGAGTACATTCATTACGTGCTTTTCTCGAAGATCGAAGAGTTAGTAAAACACATCCTGCATGGGTTTTTCGACGAGGAAACCATTAGACTGGTTAAAGAAAAGCTCCGTGAAAAAAGCAAAATAAAAAATAATAGAGTATTGATTGATTCAGCGTTTTGCTTGCGGATCCTTCTGGAATCCTATCGTAAAGTGAAAGAAATGAAGTTTGGCATGATCCGCAAGATTGTAGACACTCAGCCGAACATAAGTACCGAACCTGGAGTTTTTTCAATTAGTTTCCGAAGCTTCCACCTCGTCCTCCAAGGTATGTGCTCCAACGTCACTGAACTCGAGGCTACAGAGCTCTACCGATTTGCTTGGAGAGTCGGGAAAGGGAAAGTCGATGCGGTTTCAGTGTTGATAGCATTAAATGAAAGTGGATTCCTTATAAAAGACCTGAAGCTAAAGGGATGGGTGCATTTTCCGAATCTGAGTGAGGGTCAGAAATTCGATACGACCAACCCTGAAGGAGCTGTTTGTCAGTTTATTTGCGATAAGTATTTAAGCCTCCACTCGACAGTCGAATCAATCAACTATGTGGTCGGAGGACTTGGCATAGAGTCGGTGTTGAACCAAATATATGAGCTCGAAAGGTTTATTCAGAATAAGTTTCAAATGGATGAGAGCGTATTGAATGGCAAAACCCTGGTTTCGATGTTACTCTGCTTCTATTCGACGGCTTTGCGCGTCAATCATCTGGAGATTTATCTCCGTTCGAATCAATCCAAAGGAAAGGACGTTCAATTCCTGGAGAACCAAGTTGCAACGATGGAAAAAACGCTGAAAGAAGCCGTTAACTTCAAGAATGAAGATGCGTTGAAAGATATTGAGAAGATGAGTTGGACGAGGAGACTGCAGAATTTCTTTAGAAGGAAGGCGTCTTCGTGGTATAAGTTGATGGCTTATCTGCTTGAGAACAGAATAAAGAAGAGGCTGATATTTATAGAGAGCGGGGCTGCGTCGCCAACAAAAATAAAGAGCGAAAGTTCATCCCCAAGTTCAAGGACGATGAAGAAATCTGGAAAGCTTAACCTAGCAATGAAACGAATGTCTTCGTTCGGAACTCCGAAAACCAATCCATCAGCAGGAACTCCGAAAAACTATCTATCAGTAGGAACTCCTAAATCTGCGTTTAAGACCAAATTCGGTTAAGGTTTCAATTTTTTTTGACTGATATTGCAAGCAATTATGCATTCTCCGGTGTTGAGGATGCAAAAAGTATTAGATAATTTGATTGTGTCTGCTTATGATTAGCTAGTCAACAGTTAAATAACATTTGAAATTTATTCGACAATAACAATAATCGCGAAGAGGCTATTTTCTTTATTTGATTATGGAGAGAGAGAAAGGTTTTGTTGTCTACAAAAAAAGTTCAATTCATTTGGCAGACTAAATCTTAACAAAGTAATGAGATGGGATGGCCGAGTGGTCTAAGGCGCTGGTTTAAGGCACCAGTCGGTAACGTCGTGGGTTCAAATCCCACTCTCATCAAATTTTTTGAAATTATGCGAACCCAATTTCTTCCTTTTCTCTCCGAATGTGCTTTTCTCGCACCCTTCTTTTCGTCCAAATTGATTTATTTAGTTCCAGAATTTCTTGTGCTTGCGGCATGATCATCCTCAGTTTCTTACAAAATTTAGTTCCACATTCAGAATATTGCTTTCCTCATTTTACCATTGTATAATTCAGAATCCGCTATTTCATATCATGCTGAATGGAGGGCTACTCTCATACTGATGGACTTCATCTACCAATATTTTTTAATTTAAATTCTTCCTCGCTTTAGAAATAAAAATCAGCAATTCAGACAGCACAAATTCAAATCCAATTAGAGAACAAAAACAATGCAATTCATCAACCTCATACTTACTACTCTAGTTTTTTCCCCTTAAGGTTAGTCATTTTTAAACTTACATCCCAAAGCTTCTCATTCTCACTTTCGATGAGCGCATATTTCGACGGAATTTTTGTTTTACAGTCTGAAAAGTACCTACCACTAATTCCATCAAGGATAGGATCTGCCGCACAAAAAATCACCGTTTGCGCACCTTGTCTAGCACTTTTCGTGAAAAACCAGAAAACTGGATAGGTAATCAAACTAATCAACCTCAGCGACCACCTCTTCCACAGATGACTGCCCAGATTTGTCCTTGTCCATCCAGGATTTATCACATTTGTCGTCACATTAGACCCTTGGAGCCTTTTACTCAATTCCTTCGTGAACATCACCATAGCCAATTTACTCTTTAGATATGCATTGATCGGCGAATACATCTCCGATTCGAGTTTATTAAAGTCCAACGGCATTCCAAAATGCATGAACGTCGTCATATTAAGTATCCGGCACGACTCAGATGCCTTAGCAACATCCAAAAGGAGTTGCGTGAGCAAAAAGTGCCCTAAATAGTTTACTCCAAACTGCATTTCATGCCCATCAGCAGTGAGCTTACGCTCTGTGACGAAATATATCGCAGCGTTGTTGATAAGGACGTGGAGCTTCGAGTACTTCTTTTTAAATGTTTCAACAAATTTCCTTATCAATGCGTAACTCGAGAGATCTATTTCCATTAACTCGACTTTGTCATTCTCGCTTTTGCTTTTCACTTCTTCGAGTGCTCTGTAAGATTTTGGGGTAGGCTTGCAGGCCATAATCACTGTGGCGTTCATCTTTGCGAGGGCGATTGCAGTTTCTTTGCCAATGCCGGAAGAAGCTCCCGTGATTATGACAATTTTTCCTGTCATATCAACATGTCCCTTGTACCGAGCTCCACTGAAGTAGCGTTTTAAGAGAATGAAGATCGCGATGTAAAGCAAGTAATATAGAAGATCTGTAATCATTGTTGATTTTGATTTGAATTGGAATCGAATAAATTCAATTTTCAGTTTTCGAAGAATCTATAACTCACTTTCAAGAAAAATAATGACTGGAGAAAGAAATTCGAGAATTTGGCCCTGAAGGGAAGAAATTGGTTTTTGACTGAATACAAAACAGTCTGTTCGAGATCACGGAGGTGCAAAGAAATGCTAAGGAGTTGATTTTCGAGCTCTTTTGCATTTCGTCTAAAATTTTATTGATTTTAGTTTGATATTTAGCTATTGAGGAGAATATTAAAGAATTGCTTATGATAAATGTTTAAATGAGCTGTGTCCATTGTAATTTATACCTGTATCTCAGTGAGCAAGGTCTTACGTAGAGCCTCAAATAGCGGCGTGCTGCATTAATTAAAGAATATTATCGGGCTAAAATTCTATTGAATTAGTCTATAAATAAAACCGGTTTCAGAAAGAGATCACTCAGATTATTCTGATTTTTTTGCAAATAGGCAATTCAATTCGCTTTCTGTAATGATGCTGAAGAAGTCACATCGACACGCAAATTCAATGAGCTCGGCGTTCTCTGAAAAACCAATGGCTTTGCACTCGCCTAATCTATCAGGAGTTTCGACCTTGCAAAATACATGGGTTCAATCACCAACTGCGTCCTTACTCAACCTTCAAACCATCAAACACAACCCAAATTACCACACAATGAGCTATCGAACCGCGCTCAATACCCGCCTCGATAACGCTGGCCAAGATAAAAGCGTTCACACAGGAATTCTAGACAGAAAGAGCTCTCTCGCAAGCACTAGTGTCTCCAGCGGGAAGAAAGTCGTCGTCAAAGTCAAGAAACAACGCGCAAACTCACATAGCATTTTTAACTTCGACACCATGACCACATCTCAGTCGAAAAAACCTGAAAAACATAATCTCCCTCCTGAGAGAAGGCAATTGATCGTCGAAAAGTATATAAAGCAGGCTCAAAACCCTCAGCCCGCAAAGGCCACTCTCGATTTACTTTGGCATCAGACTTTACACGACCACATTGGTCAGAAGGAACCGATGTTGGGACACCATTCACCACCAGACTCTCCTGGGTTGAATAGAACTCCTCCTGATCTCGCTGAAATACCGATGCTAGTTTCGAGGTCTCACACAGTCAAAGGAATCAATTTATTACGAGATTTCCATCGTGAGGACAACACCCCTCCAAAACGCGATGCTGAGACTCCGACTCTTCGCAATCGGTTAGACTCATTGGAAGACTTTCCGAGGAAAAAAATGAGCATGGATTTTGCTCCACGGCTGTCTCATTCACAAAAAAAGGAGCAGCAATCACAACAGCAGCATGTTAAAAAACTTGAGGAATTCAACCACTGTATTCGAGATTTCTATAAAACAGCAAACTATATGCGGAAAGCTCGGGAGGAAATCAATACGGAACAAAAGAACCTACACGAATTCATCCTAGCTTTCACTAAAGAGATAGAATACGTAGAACGGACTCCAACCAAAGACGCGAATAGAGAGAGGTTAAGAATGTTTCAGAATCTAATCGAGAGCAGACTGAATGAGATCTTCTCTAAACAAGAGCTCTTAGTCGATCAAATAAGGAAAATCAAGGCTGGGTCGGTCTCCTCAATGGGAAGAAGTTCATTGGAGATTGAGGACCCACCAGTGCAGCCTGAAATACTCTCTGTGAAGAATGACTTTGACCGTAACACGCTTAATGTGACGATTACCCCTGTAAATTTCAACAGCCGGAAAGGAAGTGTCTCTGACTTAATAAATAAGACTGAGGTCATTAAGGAAGATGTCCTTAGACTACAAGAAGAAAGAAGAGATTTTCTCGATAAAAGCTTGAGACTATACTCATCGCGACACCGAAAAACTGTGTCGAGTATCTTTGGGAAGTCGATGCAGGAGATTCCTAAGACTAATACTAACACTAACTCGAATACCAATGTCAACTCGACGCTTAGAGGCACACATGAGTCTGGGGATAACACTGGGTATCAGGAGATTATGCATCAACTCGCCACATTGCCTCGGATGAGTACGATCTCAAATACTCCTCTGAATCCTGAGGATAATCGCAAATTAGGGAAGTCTCTCTGGATGCCTACCTCTCCTGACTCTCTAATAATACATCGTGGTGGTGGAAGACTGGCCTCGCCGACGTATTTCGCAACGGAGGCTTCTCAGGATTTGCAGGCTGATAAATACTCTCGTGGTATTTCGCAAGAACATTTTAAGTTTCCTAATACCACTTCTGGTGAGGATATTGTGCCTGAGCAAGAGAGTCAGGAAGAATGTGAATATAGAAGCGCGCATAAAGACCTGCAGCTGTTTTTTACCTCTGCGTTGGATAAATTGGAATCACAATTTTTGAGAAATGTCAAAGATTTTAAGGTGTTTTTAAAAGAACTAGACACTTTTCCCAAAAGACGAGAGGCCTTTCACAACAGCAAGATGATCCACATACAATCAAGTGCTTGTGTGGACTATTTGAATGATACTTGCCTGGGGCTGCTGAGAAGCTATAAGATCAAGGGTAAAGCTTACCAAGATGTTACGAAGGAGCAGCTTCAGATTTTCGAAAACACTCTTCAAACGAATATTTTAAAAATCTCCTCGCTCAAAAATCTCATCGCGTCCTCCATAGACACGTTATTTTCGATTCAAGATTTCAAAAAAGCTGCCAACCCTCTCGATCTGAGAGACAAGGACCTCAGAAAATCTTACGAAAGCAAACTAGAAGAAATGAAAGTGAAATTAGCAGCTGATAGAGAGGCTATCGTGTTTATTGCTCAGCAAATAGCGCGCTCGCTTCCCATATACAAAGATTCAAATGAAACCATCCTTGTCGACTTCCTTGCAGTGCTGTGCACAAGAGCAAATAATCTGCTTCGAGGAGCACATCTAGTCCTCAAGCTGCCGCAGATCGATGAAGATACTAATAAGAAGATTGAGCAAGCGTTCGAAGCAATCGATAATGCAAAAGAGTCAGTTGAGAAACTGGAGACAAGTGTCAGACACGGTGACTTGGTGACAGCTAAAATAATTGAAGAGGCTGAAGAGCACTCCAAGGAGCTAGGAGCTGCATCTTCCAAGATAAAGACGCTCGCGAAAGAAATTCAGTATTATAAAGGGTTCTCATTTTTCACGAATCTGCTCACAAATCCTCTCTTCACGATTAAAATCTTGCTCCAAAGGTTAGAAGAGAGTCAACAATGCCTTCGGGCGGTGCTGTCTCAAGCGCGAGATTTAATTGTTCTGAGCTATAATAAAAAACTTGAAGAGATTGCTTCGGTAGAGGCGAGCTTTGACAAATTCATTGAGCAATGTCTGCTTAAGGAAAAGTGTCTCGATTTTGATTCCTATGAAGACTATGAATCCCAAGTCCAAGGCTACAAATCCGAATTATCTAAATTGCAGGAAAGCATTCAAGACTTCTCGATGAAAAAATATCCGCAATCGGTTGCCTTGATCCCGAAGCCAGAAGACCGTCTCAAAATCATCAGCGCGAATCTAAATCGAATGGAAACCGCTTTAAAGCTTATCAACACAGGTGCTTTGCTAAACTCAGCAAATCTCAACAAAATTTTGGAAGATGTGAATTTAAACAACGTCTGTGAGAAAATTGCGGTCCTTAAAGACGATCTCAATCAAGAGATTAGAGAGAAAGAGCTTATCGCCGGCTCACCGATCTCGATTCAAGGAAACCTACACGAAACTTGCAAGAAGATTTTGCTTCTATTGGTTTCTCTACGACAACTGATAAAGCGTCTCTTCGAATTCCGCGAGAAGTGCTCATCCTTCTACTTTGATTTCGCTGTTGCATATGACGCCAATCCGGATGACTACGAAAATCTGATTAATAACCTTAAATTCGATTTGACCAGCGCTTCAAAGAGCTTTTTTGAGACCCCATTCGAAGAGTCCGTGAGACGCGATAAAACTTTCGCAAATATTTTCAATCGCTTGAAGGAAATGAGCGACGCTGAAAAAACCATACTCGAGGGTCTTCCCATCCACTTTAAAATGGTCAAACTCAATATAACGTTCTTTTGTGAGGAATTTGAGCCGATCTCCATACCTTATGTCTATTTGAACATGCTGGACAAATGTACTGAAAGCCACGATAAAGCCAAGTTAATTTGGGACCGAATGAGTCCTGTTTATGCGACGCTCATGGAATTCAGAGAGAATCCGAACCTGGCTCCCGTAGTCAAGAGAAAAATTGATGATTTTATTAGCAACCAACAGCTGATTTTAAATTCTATTGAAGTTTGTATCGCGTTTTTCGAAGCGGGAAAAGTCATCTCAAATAAACTGCTTTCAGAGACACTCACTCCAAGAATTCGTAAGGAAAGAACTGACATCTTAGACTTCATCAATGATTTTGAGGAGTTCATGGGAAAACTGAGACTGAAGGCTCAGAGAGGCAAGGGAAGAGTAACACAAGCTTTTGAGGAGTTCCTGGATGTGATTATTAAAATTTTGGATGAGTTTTTGGAGTTCTTGAGAATTATTCTCGAGAGATATCACAGTATCGCTCACGAACTTGAGAGAGCCAGAGATATAAACTCCAAAAACTTAACAGCTCTCATCGGCATTGCGTCTCAATCGTTGCAAACTCTCGAAGAGGACCTGACGAACCGGCTACAAGGCCTTGATCTGCAGCTCTCGCATAAATGTAACATGGTAGCGGCGATCCGCGGTTTTATTGAAGGAGTCACTGCGAAAGAAGTCCGAGTTTATAAGAAGTTGCATAGTGAAATGCAGACAATGCAAGATTTCATTCAAATCGTCCATCGGGATTTTATTTGTGTGGAACTTGCTCAATTCAAGTACAAGAATTTGAAATCCGTGAACATCGAAAATGTCCATAAATACCGTCTGAAATGCGCCAATTATATCCAACATCTTGAGAATTATCTGCAACTGGAAGAAATCACAGGAAGAGTCGTTATCAAGGAGCAGCTTACCCGTCGACATGCGCTATTGCTGGAGCTCGATAAGATATTCCTGCTTTTCGGCAGGTTTTATGAGCAGGGCAGAGATTATCTCCTCGGAATGGAGAAATTGTTCACGAAGCCAATTGATTTGCCATCGCTGACCAAAGAGCTTGAGGAATTCGATTTAAATCTCTCGAAAATTGCCAAAGAAGTTAAAAAGAACTACGACGCAATAAAAAATCTGATTATTGTAGAGGAGGAAATCTCGGTTATCGATCTAAAAGCCATTGTGATGGATGACATACTGGAGTTTTTACTCAGAAGTCAGAAATGGGTCGCCAGCCTCCTGAAAAAGATGGCAGAAATGAGAGAGTTCGATGCGATGATAGAGGCACAGTTTGATGGTCGCGTCCTCCTGCAACGAGAAGACTGGTTGAAAAGTATCAAGGAGTTTGCTCCTGTAGTAAAAGACTTGAGAATCGACCGAAAAACTTTCCAACTTGGCTACGAAGGCATTTTTGAACGTATGGAGGAGTTTGCAGCGAGCTTACAAGAGAAATTTATTAAAGCTAAGGAATCGAAGGTTTCTCTGGTAAAGCAATGCGTGCAACATATAAACACTTGTTTTCTCAATGAGCGGTTCTTCACAGTCGATAGAACGGATCCAGTTGATAAGATAACGCCGAAGCTGTGGACATTGGCTGAGAATGTGCGTGAGATGCGAATCTCTGACCATAAGATGCATCAGAAGCTGGTGAGATATAATATAAGATTGGCTGATGCCTTAGAGGCGATTGATTTTCTGTCCGATCGCGAGAATCTGCGCATTGCAGGTTTTAAGAGCGTAGAAAGGTTAGATATTATAAAGAAATATGTGGAGCAATATGGGCTGTATCAATGGCATGAAGTGACGACAGCATTGCTTGAAAAGGGAACTTCTGTGGTGAAATCAATAAAGGACCTAGGCATTTGGATCAAAACGATAGAAGCGAGTCTAACTGGACCTCTCTTTGGAAAACAAATGGACTTGTTGAAAGGATATTGGCATCTATATCATGATCACTAATTATATTTTTTTTTTAATAAAAGGAGTTTTGGATATAAATTTGTCTTAAATATGTAATATAATGACGCTCCAATATGTAAATAGTTTTTAGAGTGTCATCTTTTTCGAAAGATATTATCTATTATTCAGTTATTTTTGGTTAATTGTGAACAAACTCATATTTTCATTTTTATTGAATCACTTTAGATTTCGTGATCTTCTTCATTAAATCGTAAGCAGAATATAATAAAAGTCAGCTTCACGCTCTACTCTATATGAATAATACTTAAAGTATGATAATACTTTTCTCTTCTGATGAGAACGAATCGAAAAGATGATTCAATAAAATTGTCGAAATTGTTAGAGCTAAATTTCCAGATTAGAGAATCGCAAATGTTGTCGACAGTGACCAAAAATAAGTCTGCTTCACAGTAAAAATGACAAATTGCACCAAGTTTAATGATTATTTATGTTGTCAATACACCAAATGTTGAATCCTACATGCGTCAGGTTATTTAACTCATTTTTTCTTCTTCTTGCTGCTAGTTTTTGCTGTTGCTTCACCATTCTTTTCTTCTTCCATTTTTTCTTGCACCTGTTTTCCTCCTTTCTTCTTCCCTTTTTTGGGCTCCTCCTCCTCTACTACCATTTTCACGTCATCTGCTTCATTTTTCTTCTTGCTTCTACTTCGACTAGTCTCCTTCTTCTCACTTTTCTCTTTCTTTTCTGCGGCCTCTTCTTTGTTCGCTGCCTCTGTTTTACTGGCTGTCTCCTTTTTGCTTGCAGTTTCCTTTTTGCTTGCAGTTTCCTTTTTGCTTGCAGTTTCCTTTTTGCTTGATGTGTCTATGTTGTTTGGTACCTCCTTTTTCTCGCTCTTCTTTGGGATCGTTGTCGTTGGGTTTATTTTCTGCAACATATCCTCCAATTCTTCTTCCTTGTATCTGGCCTGCCAATTGTCTATGATCTAATTGCACCATAATATGCTCAATAGAGTCTATGATAGCTATTTACAAGCATAAGTTCAAGTTTTGTTTTCGGCATGAGATTCACGATTTGCATTTTTTCGCCTTTGAATAGATTGAATGGCTCGAGAGCAGCGTTAACCTCTTTGCATTTTTCAGCCGTTGCTGCATCTTCGTTCTCTTTTAAATAGCCTATTAACTGTGATTTGGGAATGAGGGTTTAGTCATTGGCGGTTACTTGACGCTGTCTTTTTTGATTTTTATCATCCAAGAGCTTTTCATGGAATTCAGCAAGAGGAGGCTTGAATTTACGCTCTAAGATTGCAAGTAATTCTGCATTTGAGATGACCTCGTGGGATTTGCTGAAGGTGGAGCTCGTTAGGTTGCGAAAGGGGAAAAGAATTACATTTGCATTAGAAACTGATTATTTAGGTGGCAAATCCAATGTTTGTATTATAATTTATTTAAGTGGGATACCAAGGTGATTTTATTATTGGGATATCCAATCAAAACGAGTGGGAAAAATCATTTGAAAATAGAGAAAAATTCAGCTCTGAGACATAGAGTTGCTTGTTAAATGCAAGATAAAAATGCGTGATTGATGAGACCCAGCTTCTTTTATAGTCGTTGTAACCAAGTTTAAAGTGATGAGGTTAAAGGTTTTTTTTCGAATGTTGGTCATCGTATATTTGCATTTAATTTGGTATCGATTTCTCTCAAAATTCCTCTTTATATCCGTTTCGCAGATTCAATTTTTCAAAGGGAAAGCTTTCCTCAAAAATATCTTTAAAATAGTGGAAATCGAGTTGATTTTGGGTGAGACGTATCTTTTTCAACATAGGGTCTCAAAGAATTTCAACAATATTAGCAATATCATTTCTGTATTTTTGTATTTTATACTGTCTTTTACAAGAACCCTAGTAAAGAAGAAAGACGCCATTGAGGTTTTTTGACAATCAATATTCTAGATTTGCTGAAAAAGTAATCTCGATGAAAATAAAATAAATGAAATTGCTATTATCTGTTACTGGCAATCTCAAGCAATAATTTTGCAGTACATTTCCAGAGGGATGTATCAATTATTGTATTCAGAAGTAGTAATCAAGTCAAATTCATTCTAATGAATTAAATCATAGTACAGCAACTGCATAAAAAGCGAATTATCACATACTAAATTCCATGCTACTCTCTTATCTCACTGACGGCAACTTCATCAGCTCCTCCATACTTTATTCTTAGTGGTGATTGCTTAAAGTCCAACTCTGGATCTAAGTCCTTGACTCGTTTTATCCAGCTCCCGAGATCAGACTCTCCCAACAAAGACTTCAATTTGGCATCCTTTTTCACCAGTGAACTCAACTCAATATACTCAGTACCTGGTTCCTTGTAATATTTGTCAATAAAATCATCCACGAACTTGGTACGTTCTTGCGACTCTTCATCATTTGTATTGTCATTTTTGCACACCTTTTTCTTTCCAATACACTCAGCATAATAGCATCTACGAAGGGCTTCAACAAGTTTTTCCTCAAACTTCAAACAGCCAATCGTTTCTTCAAATAATTTCACCAACTGCTGCTGTTCAAGTTTGATGTCGATCTGCATTTGACTCCTCTTCCGCCTCTGACTGATTCGGTTAAACACGACCATTTGCGAGCAATATCCTCTTGACATATCTTTCGACTTATGTACTCCTATTCCATCTATCTCATACTCATACCCATAGAGCTCAGAGACTCGCTTACTCCAGCTCTCAAATTCTTTTTGAGTCATCTCAAATCTATGATCGGGATGTCGAAATGGAGGAGAGGGCTGGCCTGGATGAAAAAAAGAATTGAAATCGTAGTTTGGGGTTGTAATCACGATGATCCGAGCCCGAAGCTCACTGAAGAGATTTTTCTCAAGCAAAGGCAGACTATTAATGTCAATGTGTTCGATAAGCTCTACCAGCACAAGAGCGTCGACTTGTCTCTCTTTGAGCTCCTTACATTCACGGAGGATATCACCGCAAAATATCTCGATTTTCAGAGGAGAGGTTCTTTCTTTAGCATTGATTTTATCTTCGATGTCGATTCGACAGCGAGAAACAGCCTCGTTTTGTAATATGTTTTCATCAATGTCTAACCCGATTATGTGTTCCAGTGTCAGAGACCTTTTGAGCTTTTGGAGCAGCTTTCCATCGTTACAACCGATATCGCAAACCGATTTAACCTTCCATTTGTCTAAGGTTTGGCAGATTTTAGCGTGCCGACGTTCCCATATGCGAATTCCCCAGTCATCCTGAAAAAATTCATTTTCAAAGGGTTTATAATCATCCATTTCTCCTAAATTCTCGTGGATTGTAAGATTTTCTCTTCAGAGTCTAGTAGCAGACACACTAGATAAGTTTTTACACTCTTTTCCCGCGTATATTTGAATTTAAATTATCATGCTGCCCCAGTTTTCTTCCAATCGAATAATAGAAATCTACTGGTATTTTAATAGTTAATAAAAATTTATAGATCTGTCTGGATACGAGATGGCTTCTAAGTACAAGTGCTAGAGAATCCCATTCTTCAGGTTTTTTGAAGATACTAATAATATTCTTGCTCTTTTATTTTTTTATTTTTATTTTCAAGGTTCTGAATCTCGCACGATTTGTTCACACGAATACTTTCGCCATCCATAAATGAAATCAGCTAAGACTTTCAGTCATAATAGTATACGAGATGAGAAGATACCTTGATTAAATCACCTGCTCTCGGAAGTAGCAAGGATCGATCTTCTCCAGATAGAATCTTCCTTCAATCTATTAATCGAATCCTTGTAGATTTCGATATACCAAATAAATCTTGAGTTTGCATATCAGACTTAAAAATTCGTCGAAATTGAGAACCCCAACAATCTGTTTGCCAACGAAATATTATCAAAGTGATTCCTTTGATCATTAATATAATCAGCACAGAAAATTTTTCCTTTCCTACTGAAGCACTCTCTACAATCCTCCATCAGATTTACAAAAAGGTATCATGGTTTATTCCCAGCATTATTGTTTGCATTGCCCTTTCAATATATTTTTAACTACCTTATTACATACACAACTCAAAAAGTCAGCTTTGCTCTATGAAAAATGAAGAGTCATGAATTTTTTTCTTTCTCCATCTCTGTTGCTAAGGGAAAAAATACAACATGTTGATATGATTTCTATTTCCACCGATAACAAAGGTTAGTTAAGGAATTCTCTATTGCGCTAATCAACGAGTTATTTAACAATGGATTTGCAGATATTTTTGATTCCAAAGATTATATAAGAAGATTGTATATATGATAGTCTTCCGAAACCAATTCAACAAAATTGTTTCAGTTCTGACAATCCTACTTTTACATTTGGGGTACTTCAATCAGGAAACCACACAGTAAACTTTTCAAGCCATTTTGCTATACCTTTCTCTAAGGATTTAAGAAACATTCCGTCTTCTTGTTTGAAGATCCCATAAATTTTTCACAGAATGGACTTTGCTAGCATTTTTCCTATCAAATTCATGTACCTTCAGCAATGTCATTCGTAAAAGTTTAAATGCTGATTCTTGACTTCAATAAATAAGACCGAGAAGCACCAGATTAGCATTAACTCTCATCAGATTCGCGAATTTTCTTTCTTAAATCGATTGCCAAAAAGGAATTAAATTATTGTATCTGATTTAAAAGTACAAAGACACTCAGAATAAACAGTAGACAGAAAAGTCGAAAATACAAGAGAAACAACCTCTATCATGAAAATTGAAGAAAAGCATTTCTTGAATTACCTCTCCCGGCATAAACTCACTGTAATTTTCTATTAGCAACATCCAAAAACCCTCGTCCTCACACTCATTTCTCTCAATTTGCCATATAGGAAGAAGCCCTTAAAATAGGCGAGCTCTGTATGAAAGAGGACATATCAGACAAAGACTTTATCAAAGACGTTGAAGTCATCTGCTCGCATTTCTTCAGATCGTTGGACTATTACAACTACCGCCACGAATTGATCATGTTCTATCACTTATTAAACAAAATCGATGCATTAGTCGCAAAGAGAGGTGCCAACTACGCTGCTTCCAACCCTAAGGCGATCCCAAAACCAATCTCTTATGCTATCAATGAAGAAGACTTCATTCTCTACCGAATCCTCGGAATAAACCAATATTTCGTGGAACTATTCACAGGCAGAATGATCTATAATACTCTCGATAGATTCCCCTCGATTCTCAGGCATTTAACACACACTCCTGTAATTCTGGCCAAAATACTTGAATTGTTCGCGGTTCTAGCTTACGACAGCGAATTTAGACGTGCAGGAATGAATAAAAATGAGTTTATTCGCGTATTCTATTTCATTTCTCCTTTCGTCGAGCTATTCTCAGACCTGGGTTTCAGCATCTATCTTCTTGAAAGATTCCTCGAAGGAAAAGACTGGGAATTATTCATGAAGAGAATTGAACTTTGCCCTGAAATCCATAAAATGCAATCAGAAGAACAATTACTCGAACTTGAATCGCAATTATCGCAAACATTTGATGACACCCCATTATGGTATCGAAAGTTCGGCGAAATATTCATCACTAAGTTCCTTTGGTCAAAAGGAGCGACTACTGAGCATAAAATTTCCTTTTTCGTATCTTGCCAGATCCTCGCAGGTAATATTGCCCATAAAATTTAAATTGACTAATTTACCTCAGCACCAATCTTAATGGACGCGCCTTTGGTTCGAGAGGAGCTTAATCTGCTTGACGGCCGGCTGAAGCAACTCGAGATTCCCTTGTTAGACCCTTACGGTTTAATTCTCATCCAAAAAGGACTCCAGAACATCAAAAAAAAGGAGGATGTCGACACCTATGAAGAGTTTCTTTTCGCAGCAAAAGAAATTTCGGTCTCTTACTCGCAGATTGTGAAACTGCAAGGTGTTTACAGTCATCAAGAAAAAATTGCTTTAGTTGATGCGATGTTTGAAACAAAGGGAAGCGAGAAGCCGCTAATTAACGAGATATTTGACCAATGTGTCGCGATTAACAGTATCAACTTTGAGGCGTTCACCGACGAAACTCAATACCTCATCCGCTTGAACCTTATTAACGGGAAGATGAACGCGGATAGGTTGCTGTATCGCACAATAGGCAACCTCGCGATTTTCCAGGACATGAAGCTCCTTGATAAGCAAGACCAGGATGGCTATGGCAACCTCTCCCACAGATTTGATAAGAGATATTTGGATAAGATACTCTCTCTGCTTGATAGCATGAAGAACTTGGTCGTCAACATCGATTTCCACAAAAACTACCTCTCAGTCCATATTTACGCGAGAATCATGCTTCTTTTCTCGTTTATTCTCAAGAATAAAGACTTTCATCATACGAAAATCCTATGCGATCTTTTCAAGAAGCTTGAAGAGTGGATTTTATTAGCTTTCCAGGATGATAAGATGGAGCAGATCATCGGAGATAAGTCCAATTTTCCTTTGTTTAGCACAGTATTCAGATTCTTGATCGACGGTGTCTACGACGTGTTTGATAAGTACGCTGAAGAGGTGTTCATTGACGATGACAATCACCTATATTTCTCCGAAATATTATCCGGAGCAAACCTTTTAAGTCAACTGGAAGCCATGAAACCTACAAATGAAGAGCTATACCCCTTACGAGAGCACGCAGTTCAGAGGTATGTCAGTTTGATGCTAAGTTTCCAGCATTCCTGCAACTTGAACAATGGGACTGTCCTACTCAATAATTCCTCTATTTCCTCTTGTTTCAATCTATTGGCTCAACATACCAAAATCAACAAGAACATCCACGAAACCATGTATAACGTCCTCGAATTAGGACAATACATGGATGAGAGGAAGGAAGCGCTGATGATGTCAGGATTAATGAAGAAATTCTATCATGAACTCTTGCAAGATTATGAGAACTTCTATACCCCAGGCTTCATGGCGAATCAATTAGAGGACGACCTCTGCTCTATCTATAAGGAATTCTTCACAGCCTTGCTCCAGTCAGGGAACTTCGAGGACCGAAAGTCTTATTTCCTAGGTCTCTCTTCTCTTTTCAAGTATCTCCAAGAGTCGTTTGAAGGGATCAACCTCAATATCAAGCAATTTGTGAAACACGAGAAGAACCAAGAGATTCAAATAAACCTTCTAAGGGAATATTCAAAGCTGTTCAATCTGTCAAAGTTAATGAAAGTTGCTCTCGCGATGATTCCGTCTGAAAGTATGAAGCAATTGCAGCAGAACTCGCAGTTCATTTGGTGCGTGTTTTTGAAACTGTCCAGTTTTGTGCTTATTCCACAGAGCGACTATATCGAATACTGGGACTTTATTGCGGAATGGGAGTCAGGCTCTTTCAATAATCCAGCCAAGAACTACATGAGAAGTCTCATTGCAAACGCTATCGACCAAGCGTTTTTATCAATTGAGGATGACACTCAAAGAGAAAGCGAAATAAAGAAATGGTTCATTGATTACAATGAAAATCTCCCCAAAACCTCGAAATTTTCTCCAGAAGTCGTCGAATTCTTCAAATCAAAGGAAAACCAGCTCGGTCTCGAGAAGATGCATTTATTGAAAATGATGAAATATTTTTTCTCGTCCCTTGAGAGAGCTCCTTTTCAACCTAATCCAAAAGAAGACGCCTTGTTTTACCGGTTATATTTCGAGATTGTGTATCTCCAAGAGATTTCTCCAAAACCTGAAGGCGAAAACAAAAGGCGTCGCAGATTCACTCGAAATTATGAGATGTATTTAGGATTTCTCAGTGAGGAGACGATTTCCTTCGATTTCGTCGAGGTAGGGGAAATTGCTGGCGAGAGAGGTCCTTATCGATTCATGAAAGCATTGGTGATATTAGAAGTCTTACTAAAAAAGGATTCTGCCACTCGATTCATGAACCTCACCCCTATTGCAAATCATTTGTCATTGCTACTTGATTCATACTTAACGCCTTGCCTTGAGTACATTGCAGACATCAATAACTACAATTATATGATGAAAGTGCTCCCTAATGCAAGACTCAAGTTGATTTCAGTTCTCGAGAAGCTTGGGGAGTACATTGATACCAGTGAAGGGCAGCAAGTCTTTGCTCTTGGAGACCAGAGTCAAGTCATAAGATCATTTTTCGAGGACTACCTGAAAACTGTCAACTGGGAAATGTTGGTTACCACCACTGCCTTCTATCAAAGCAGGCTGTATTTCGCCACTATGGATAAAATTCTGGCTTTAGCCTTGAAGGTAACAAGCAGTGAAAAAGCAGTGGATGAGTCTGGAGAGTCAGACGATGAGGACCAAAAGAAGAAACATTCCAGAGGTGCTCATAAAAAGAATAAAAGGAAACCTAGATCCTTCCCTAAGAAGAAAACCAAAACCACGAAAAAATCCGAGAAAGAGGCCCAAAAAGTAGAAATGAAAGAAATTGAGCGAACTTTCCTGGATAATTTTGTCTAATTCAATCGCTCCTTTAAGGGTATTAGCTTTCTTCAAAGCCTGATAGATTGGCGTGTTGACCAGGATAGTATTGGTTGTATATTCATTCGAATGGCCCTTCTCCCCGTGCTTTGAATGCTTATTAGAGCCACTTTCGTCTTGATCGTCGTCGTCACCATCATCATCTTCTTTTCCCTCTTCATCATCACCATCGTCACCGTCGTCTTCGTCTGATCCAACGTTTGAACCGGATTCCCAATCCTCTTCATTGTCATCTCCATGATCAGATTTTGCATCTTTTCCAGATTCTTTGTCCTTTTCCTCCTCTTCTTCGTCATCCCCTCTTTCCCACCCGTCTTTATCGGCATCATCTTCTGGCAATTTTTTCGAAGCCACTTCCTCCTTGGGCTGTTCAACTTTGCGTTCTTCAGGTAAAGCCTCGGATTTTTTGTTGTCTTTCTTCACTTCTTCATCTGAAAACAGATTGATTTCTTCTTCTTGCTTTGACTCTTTCTTCTCTTCTTCGTAATCTCTTAGTGTTGGATCTTTTGGCATTACAATAACATGATTTATCTTGCTCATGACTTCTTGAAGCGTGATGGGTTTGTTTCCCATTTTATAATCTGCACTGGTCGCATTCTTCGCATAATTTGCCAATTTCTTCTTAACTTCCACGCTGTAGGCCCTCCATTTCTCATTTAATAGAGTCTCGAACTCCTCATCCAGCAACCCGAGAACGAAATAGAGCTCCTTTTTATTAAATTCCTGTCTAATGGCCTCCTCTAGCACCTGCTGAGTGAATAAAGTTGGATTTTTGGATAATTTCAAACGAGGAAGTTCTTTCAATGATGCTAATTCAAGCCTGTGGAACAGACGCTTTCTTATGTGGTCTCGTATCTGAAGGAAAAATCGACAGAATTTCTGTTGGTTTCTGATGATCGTAGTTTCTTGAGTCAGCTGGGACTTATCGTGGGATTTTCCTTTTTCTGCATCTTTTCCAGCTCCTTTGCCAGCGGTTTTGTTTCCTTCTTTCGCTTCTTGGGTGCTTTTTCCAAAGAATCTTTGAAGAAGTCTATCCCAGCATATTATTTCGCGAATAAAAATTGAAATATCTTACTCTTTAAGCTTATTAGCATCTGTTGAATCCGCCAGAGGCAGCGCCTTATCAATGAAATCATCGATTTCGAAGTCTGTCTGGTCTTTGATGAAGAGATGCTTTTTCAAGCTTTTATTCCATTCGCGAAAGACTTTATATGATTCCTTTATTCTTTTGTAAAAGGCTGAATTTGGCTCAGCCTTTTGGAGGAGGTCGATCACTGCGTTGTAGATATCTTTTTTAATTTCTTTTTCGCTGTCGATTGTGTATCCTAGATACTTCAAATCAAATTTTTTAGGAGTCTCATTGCTCTTTTCAAGCATGAACTGCCCTCCTATGAAAATTATTCAAATTAGTCACCAAATCAAAGAAAGGGCATTCTTTTACCTTTCGACTCTTCGAACATGATAGGATCAGTGCCTTTCTTCATAACGATGTTGATTTCTTCTTCTTTGCTTTTGAGGGGTTCAGAGAAAACGTCTTTAAAACCAATAGATTGCTCAAGCGGTCGGCTTTCTTCGGATATTGGTTCCGTGCTTCGTTTAAATGATATATATGTAAGCAGGTTGTCTAATTGGTAATATTTCAGCGGTTTTTTATCGGCATCCGAGCTTTTGAACGCTTTTTTCTGAAAGCGCTCTGATAAAATCTTTGCATATGTCAACCAAGCTCTGCATTCTCGCATGCTTATACATCATTACAGTGTTATTAGCAACCGTCCTCGAATCCAGCTGATACTTGAGGAATAGAGAGGTTGGGAAATAGCTCTTTGATTTTAAGATGGGGAAAGGCTTTTTGACCTTTGGTTGAAGCTCCGTCAGGTGTCCCAAGATTATTGAGAGGAAGTTAAGAATCCATTCCCTCTGTGTGACGTCATTTTTTGTCATGATCCAAAGCACCAGATTTTCAAGTTGCTCGACGAGTTTCTCCCAGCAAAATTCTTCGACCGAAATGCACTCGTTTCTGTACCAAACTGGAATAGTGAAATCCCTTTCCACGTTGCAGGCGAAGAAGAGAAAATGATTCGAAAGTGGGTAGCTCAAGGGCAGAATTTCTGTGATATAGAACAAAAAGAACGAGATTTCGTTGAGTTCGGTTGGTAGAGCTTGCGAAAGAGGATTGTTTCTTGGATTTTGCACTTTCAGCTTCATTAAGTAAGGAATGACTTCAGGATGGAGTGTGGTGATCGAAGAGATAAGTAAGAGAATGGATAACAGTTGGCCTTCATATTTGGAAGAGTTTTCTGTTTGATTGATAAGGTTGTTGGCGTTCTCAATTACTTTTTGAACCAAAATGTCCAGAATCTGCTTATTCGTCTGGGGATAATTCTCCGCGAGATAACTAAAGCTGTCAAAGGAACCATTTTCAGTCTTCACCACAGTAAATTCTAATGGTTGGAATTAGTAAATCATTATAAAATCAAGAAATTTTGAAAAAAGAAGCATTACCTTTATTTTTTCCAGCTTCTTTAATGCGGTGAAGAATACGATCCGCTTCCTCTCCTTGAGAATCTCCATTTATTTGCTTAAGTAACTCATCCACTCGTTCGAGCTCTTGAGAATGGTTGTTGAGTAAGAATTTTAGATATTGATTTGAACTCGTGATCTCCTTTTGCCTTTCAATCGTTTTCGGTGAAATAAACAAACTTTTTAAGTAGAGTTGCGTGACTTCGCTCATGATCGGCGTTGAAGAAAAGGCGTAAT
>ENA-UOUE01000619-UOUE01000619.1-compost-metagenome-genome-assembly--contig:-NODE-619-length-27921-cov-8.969365_pt1 | contig 27921 bp, 18 predicted proteins | sample MGYA00238146_ERZ747223 | MGnify/ENA primary metagenome ERZ747223 (study PRJEB28781, sample SAMN06268865) | compost metagenome | isolation source: single cell | place: USA: California, Emeryville, Joint...
AATGATTTAAATTTTAATGGCCATTGTGAATTGTAAATAGCGCTTAGTTAAGAATTCTATAATACGATTTAATTAGGCATTTGAAAGCCAATAACGCATTCGCTAGCCTCACGGAAAATATTGAAATTTTCCAAATAGAATAATCAAAAAAGTTTTAGGAATCACAGAGCAAAGAGAAGAAAAAGAACAGCGGTCCTAATCAATTTCAAAAAATTGTATATTCTGAAGCTGTAACAAGGACTTACTGCCTAAAGAACTATAGTCATACATTTTCCGATTTAAACATTCCATCAATTCACGAAGCTTAAGATATATCACCTTTGAATGCTACATGTAATCCGGAGTGTTCACGAATCTTTTTACTTAAATGAAGAGAGAGAACCATCACTGGAGGAGATTCCTTGAGTCATAACTACTGGCTCGCTTTAACTGTAAAAGCTATGAAACTAGATATTTGAAAGCGTTCATAAGTATTCTCATTCAGTTATGAGTTGGCTGTGACTGCATGCTTAAGTAACCTCCTCTTTTTCCCTATTCCAACAGAACCTCCTTTAGATAATTTGTTTTTGATAACCGGTCCAATCTCAAAATTATTTTATATATCAACGCTATGTATTAGTTATATATAGCAGCTCTATGCATTAGTTACTTAGATTTAGCAGCTTCATTGTCGACCGCATCAAAAACTAAATCATGAATTCTACTCCTTGTGTCTAAAATTTGCTTGGCTCCTTCGCTGTCTCTCTTCGGATGTACTCTGTTCGTGAGCAGAATTATCCCCACCTTTCTCTTTTGGTCGACAATAATCGACGTGCCAGTGAATCCTGTATGGCAAAAGCTGCCATCGCTTCCCTTTTTGCCAAACGACGTCGAAAAATCTGAAGGTTGCGTGTCCCACCCAAGAGCCCTCGAGTTTGAATGAGGCAATCCTTCAACTCTCTTTGTGAAAAGCGCAATGGTCTCGGGCTTGAATAGCGTGATGACTTCTCCCTTTGAGTTCTTATAGCTGCCGCCATTGATGATCATAAACAGGAACTTCTGAATGTCCTTCACAGTGCTAAAAACCCCTGCGTGTCCAGCAACGCCTCCAAGCAAGTCGGCGGTCTCATCATGGACAGTGCCTTGTACCAATCGCATCCTGTAATAATCATCATCTTCGGTAGGAGCAACGCGTTTTAGGATCTCTTTAGGAGGCTTATACATCGTTGAGGTCATCTCAAGAGGACCGAAGAAGTTCTCCTTGCAATAATCTGAAAGAGACTTTCCGGTTAATCTCTCAACGATTTCACCAAGTGTAATGAAACAGTAATCACTATAGACGGTTTTAGTCTCTGGAGGGTTCTCAAATGCACTTTTGAATATCTCGGCCTTGATATCTTTAGGGTCGGTGAGGTATTTGTAAAAGAGACTGAATGGCTTGAGTCCAGCGTTATGAATGAGGAGGTTTTTAATTGTGATGCGTTCTTTTCCGTTTTCTGCGAATTCAGGGATGAATTTGCAAACTGGGTCGTCAAGAGAGAATTTGCCTTCTTCGTAGAGCTTCATGAGAGCTGAGGTGGTGGCTATGACTTTAGAGAGAGAAGCCACGTCGTAAATTGTGTCGAGGTCAACAGGGAGCTTTTCGGCGTCGTAGGTTGTGTATCCAAAGGCCTTTTCATAGAGGATCTCGTTGGAAAAGTTGATGATTGAAAGGACTGCTCCAGGGAACCTTTTCAGCTCGATGAATGACTCAATGAGCTCTTCTACGCCTTTAAGGTTCTCTTTGCTTAACGATTTAATTTCGGTGCTGGTCTCAACCATGTTTTCTTGCTAATTTAGATATCGAAATTAATTAAGATTCATCCTGATTCTCATTTCTTGTATTGTATTAGCAATACAATTAACAGAAATACTCAACGTCAAATCCATATCTTTCAAAAGGAGGCAATGCAATGAACTCAACTGGCCTGCACTACTCCATCCGCACTATTTAATAAACTAAATCGTCCTTCTCATCTATAATAAGCAAGCACCATGAATAAGTCTGCCTTTTCAATGCTAATCCCTACATTATTGTTTTTTTATCATTTTCATTGAAGTGAGTAAAGGAAAGTAATAACACTTCTGATTTAGGCATATTGCATTTCTAACAACAACCAAAAAAAAAAAATCAAGGAGAGAAAATTGCTATATATATATTGGTCCCTTTATGAATCAATCATATTGAATGTTGATCTTGTGCAGTTGATCGTGTAGTAGATTTCTCGCTCTTCCATATGTCACATCGCTAATTTGAACGTATTCTGGTGTGGTTTGTTCCATAATGTCCTATTATTGCAAAAAAGTTTAGCGATGGTCATGGCTTCGATTATTACCTTCAGCCTCTGAGCATAACGTTCTTCCCGAGCTCTTTCGGGACTGCTCTTTTGATTTCTTTCTGCGATTTTCACTCGTGAGGATGAAAACTCATTAAGATATCCAGGGTTCAAGGGCTAAATTTTAAGAAATTTTGCTATTTTCACGGGTGACAGCAAGCAATTTACCTTATTCAGCGACCTGACAGTCTTGCCATCGAGCTCCACTGCTCCAAAAAATGGCGATCGAGGGATCGTGAATCCATTGGCGATCCTAGACACACTCGCGCTCTCTATCATACCAACAAATTACATTACATTTTTAAGAAACCACTCACTATTCAGTGATTTAGAGGATTTTGCCAGTGGATTGTTCTTAACCAATTCCCTTTCCTCCTTATAATTTCTCGCCATGAGTTGGCGCCTCAAGTAAGTGTCGATTCCCTTCGCAACTATAGTAGACGGTTCTTGTTTCACTTGATTCTAATATAAGTGGTCAATAATTGCTTTATGGCTTAAAATATACAATTTCTGGGTGGAAAGTGCATCCCTCGAGATCACGATTTTCATCTAGCTTCCTCTTCAGTTCAATTTGCTGTTCTCTATTCGCGAGCCAGGCTCGATTTCGTTCCTCAAAAGACGGAAGGTTTGTAAATTTGAATCCGTTTAGTTTGGGTTTGAACGTGCACTCGGCATCAAACTCGTTCTCCGTCTCTTGTTTTCTCTGCTCAATATGAGCCCTTTTGACTTCTAAAAGTTTCTCATTCTTTAAAAAAAACAAAAGAAAGCAGTTTAAGCATTCAAACATTTTCTAGCACTATTTACTCTCAAAATAATTCCATCCCACTTTTTATTTCCCGACAGTCTACCATAAAACTCAAGTGCGACTGGTCTTCCTTCTTCATCAAATTCCATCTGCGATTTCTCATCGCTTATTGGTGAATAGTCTCTTTTCTTCCTCTGAGACTGAGGAGTAACGTGAGATTGAGCATGTTTTGCTACATCCTCTGGAAAAATCGTGAATGAGTAGGCCAGAAATGGATAAATTACTCCTTTGTTTCACAGGACTCTGGCTTTTTGTGACAGGGGCCCCCTAATTAAGATAAGAACCTCACAATAGAACTGAGTTTACCGCGCTTTGGTTTCTGCGATGGGTGCCTCTCTCAGCACTGATAATTATTTTCGCTCCGCCATTAATATCAAGGAAGTCCTCATCTCCCTTCTTGCCATCAGAGCGGCTTCCATGGGCAGGATTGGTGGGTTTGTAAGGCTGTTCTATCGGAGTTGACATATTCGTAAATTCATGGAGCACTTTTTCAGCGTCAGTCTGTGAGGTATCAGCTTGAAATGAAGGATCTTCTACTCAGCTTTAATTAGAAATTGAATTAATGGTATTTATTATTACCAGCACCAGGCTCCTTACTGCCGATCTGTTCCTCGAGCCATTTTTTATGACTAGCGAGCTTGTCTTTGAGTTCTTGGTTGAGTGCTCTGCTGGTCATGTCAATTAACAGATAGAATTAAATTTTATTGTTTAGACTTCGAAGCGCGTAATTTATTAGAAGTGTGCTTTTTTTTTCTCTCTCTAACTATACTCTTCACTGTAACTATCTCCTCTTTATTGAATATAAGCAGTCAACTGATGTTTATTGGGATCATTCTACCCAAAAAATTTTAGTTTGTGAGGAAAACAATAGAATAATTTGTCTATTGTCTTGTGACTTGGGACTTCTTTGTTAAATTTCTTGTAATAGAATAACGATATTCACCTCCATACAAGCTAGCTCACATTACACTTCAAAGCGAATTTCGCTTACGGATAACTCTTAAAAATCCTCATTTTCAATAAATACTTATGAATATCTTTCAATTATTCTTTATTCATTCGATAGTAGCCCAGCCAGTGAGCTTCCGAAACAAATCATACCTGAAATTACTCCAAACACAACCATCACCCAGCTGATTTTATACCACCTCTGCTTGGTTTTCGTCAATTTAAGATAGAAAATAGCCGGGAGCAAGAACGCTATAGAATTGGCTGTAATCGCGCCGATCAAGCCTAAGAGACTCGCGATACTGTTGGAACTAACGGAGCAAATAATAACCACCGCATAAAACACGGCTACGTAAAGCGCGTAGACCTTCCAGCTAATAGTAACCGTGGTTTTTGGCAGCGTTTTGAGAATCTCTTCAATTGCCAAATGCGTGTTCCTGCGGGCCTCTTTGATGTTCCAGTCTTTCTTATACTTCTTACAAACTGAAAGCACCAAGGACCACATATTATTTCGTGCTCCGAAGAAGATTACAGGGAAGCTGAGCGTGGAACACGTAACAAAAGCGAGCATCAGCACACAATAGAGGAAGCCTCCGAGCAGCTCAGAAGAGAAGTCGAAAATGAGTCCTTTGTTGCCGGTTTTGCTTCCGAAAATCAAGTAGCCGCTGAACCCGATCAGAACGCATACAAAATATACTATTCCAAGAGCAAGATGCGAAACGGTCCTCATCTTGGCGTCAGTCGCGTGCTGCAAGCTTTTGTATAACGGGAAGAAATTGAATTGAAAGGTGAAGCTGAGGAATGCAGTAGGCAGAGTACTCAATGCAGGGACAAGCTCGAAGTCACTGCCAGGGAGCCAATTGATGTTAGGGCCAAAGTTTCCGGAGAAGAGTACCTTGAGGAAATAAATAAAGGTTATCAGCGAAAAAATCGTAATGCCGCAGACTCCGGCGAGACTCGCAAATTTCAAACGATCCATGGATTTCGCAAAGGCAAGTGGAACCAGCAACGTTGCGATCATGATGATTAAAGTCCCCGGAGACGCGATAAAGCTACCCTCCAGAGCCGGACTGATCAAAACCAAGATTCTGTTCATAGAGTTTCCGAAGATGACAAGGTAGACCATGCAGACTCCTGCGTTGTTCAGAACGATGATGACTTTGATAACTCTTTCTCCCCATTTACCCACCGAAGACACGCCGATTGTTGAATATTTGCTGTGACCACAGAGATTTTTCGCCTTTAGCAAGAGGTAGCAAGACGCCAGGCCAAGTAGGTAGCTGCCAGTGATGATGACAATGGCCAGGATAATTCCCCATTGCTTCATAAGAAAGGCAAGAGCCAGAAATCCAGCGCCGAGACACGTGTTCATCAAAGTGACTGCGGAAGCGAACACGCTTGATTTCATATCTTCGTTTTCATTGTGGCCGTGACCCTCTCCTTCCTCTCCGCTGAGATCTGCAGGGAGAATGTCAGTATTTTCTTCAAATACCTGCTTTTTTGGTTGCACGGGCTCTATCAGAGTGCATTTTAGGTCCATTTTGAAATCATCGATAATGGTTGACTTGTGCTTTCTATTCTTTCTTTTGAAATTGGGTGGCGGGCTATCGGTAGAACCTTTCACAATGGTCTCGAGAGGTTCTGGGAAGGATTTCGCCGCATCCTCAAGCAAATGCCTTGATATCACGTCTTCTCCGTCATTAAAGCTGCTCATTTTGGAGCTGGTCGTAAATTTGGCTCTGAAGTCTATTTTATACACGATTAATTACGGTCTTTTTGAGCGAAAACGCCTGTGTATTTCTCATGGTCAATACATTTGCGAAGTCAGCCCAAACAAAAAATTAAAATTTATCTTTAGCATTTCATTGGTATGCCTTCTTCAACTAGATGAGCACATATGAAGCTTTCTGAGCGAAATTTAGTACAGGTGTCTAATATCAATACTTTTTTTCATTCTTTAATTCATGAAAAAAATTTTGTGATATAGATAGAAAGGAATCCATTGAATAAGTTAAGATAAGCAGAAATATATACACATGGTTTTGAAATTAAACTTGATTGTTTAATAGTGGCTCTTGAATATTAACCTCACGATTTCCTGTAATAACCCTTCTGCAGGAAGGACATGTTGGATTTTTCAATACCCACTCTTTTATGCAGTTTCTATGGAATATATGGCTGCATCCATCAAGATAAATGACTTTGTGCTCTGGAAGGAATTTATCCCAGCAGATCGGACATACAGCTTTCTCTTTAAACGATTCTGTATGGGCCTCAGGTTTGAAATACTCGGAATTAAGTCTTTCAGCCAACTCGACGTTCCTTTCTTGCTGCTGTGGGTTTACAGGAATTTCGAAGTCCAAGGTAAACTCCATTTGTAAATCTGGTCGAAAAATATTGGGAGAATAGACTCTGCGAGTAATGATAGGGAACGACATCATCAGCGTGCAGAAGAAGGAGTAGCACACCGCAACCTCATGGATCAAAATCAGCATATAGAACCCTCTTTTCTCTTGTAGTTGTCCGCTGTTTTCCGCCGTTGAAACCCAGTCGAGCCCTCTGATGAACCAATAATTGATGAATGGGAAGAGAACAAATGCCAGGATCATACTAATGATCATTAGCTGTTTATGAGAGAGATAGTTGCCCGGGAGAGAGACCATGTAATAGAAAGCGGAGAAAAATATTATTAAGACTGGAATGCTCACCATAGTCCACATCAATAACGGCTCCTCACAATTTTGCAAGTCGTTCAAAAAGACTGCAACCATCGCGCTAGCGATGATGATCAAAGCCGTGACTGATGCTACAATGGCAACGAATTTAAGCCTTTTGCGGAATTGAACCAACACAATTTGAACAAAGGATGAAATGCTTAGCATCCAGAGGCAACAAATCAGTAAAGTCGTGATCATAAGAGCAAATAACATGGAAAAATTAAGCACCCAAGGCGTACAGTCCACGGCTATCGGATCCACGAGATTATATAAGTCCATGCCGTTGACACTGATGATTAGCCCGGCGAAAATATATGGAATTTCTGCGGTAAAGCTTGCTGTGGCAAGAGTGCGGGCTCGAAGGTGGTTGAAGGGCACGAGAAGTAAGCTTGGAAGGTTGTGCCAAAAAGGAAGCTGAATTACGAGGAAACTAGAGCCAACTATCAAAGAGTTTTGGTATTTTTGGCAGCTTTCCCTTGAGTCAGTGGTGAAAAATGAAGCGATGCCTGGAAATAGCGCCAAGGACAAGTAAATGAAAATGAAGAATTTTCCTGCGCTCATTTTAAATCAGTTTGTTGATTAAAATTAATTCCACTTGCTGGCACAAACTGCCTCTATTTCAATTTTCCAGCAAACGCTAATAAAATTCTTCGTTGAATTTGATATCGATTTGTAAGCAGAGCAGAAAACCCTATTGGTTGAGATAAGCCAAAATATTACACGGTTATTTGATATCTTAAACAAGCGACAATGGCAATTGTTATTTTTTTTCATCCTAACAATTCTAACAGCAGATTAGATATCAGCATGCAATCACTGAAAAAATGAATGGCTTGCTGTATAATTAATAGTAGTAGCTTTAAGTTATTAATAAAAAACTGCCTAGTGATTATAATTTAGCATTTGAAGTGTTAACAAGTCCATTTTTTGACTCGAAGAACAAATTTTTTCTCAATAATTAAATATAGAGTATATAATCTAATGCAATGCAATCCCTTCACTTCCCCACCTCGAGGAGCAAATATTCCATTGCTTCTTGGAAAGCGTCATCTGTTGTTTTCTTCAATTCATCTCTTAACTGCTTCACAGATTTATCCTCGCAAACTATGACGCATGGGATAAGTTTTTACGACTAAATGATAGAGGTAGGAATACCTGAGCTTCTGTTAAGAACTTCCAGGACATCTTCATCCTCAACTCCGAACTGGTCATAGATCAAGTCCGATTCTAACATCTCGAGCAACGTTTCTAGGTTAGGAGGCGCCTATTAGAAAAAGTGCCAGCGGTAAGTTTATAATGATAATATCAAAATATCTCACGATGTATTTCAAATAAGATCTTAGATTTTCAAGAGCGTTTTTTCGGAATAATATTCTCCATTTTATAATACTCTTGAGTGTCTGCAGATCAAGAGTTTTCTTCGGTTTCAATGGACATCTTATATGTAAGCACGATAAGATAAGCGAATATCCAATACACTTACTTCAGGCCGTTAGGCAGAGTATTTATCACGTCAAATAGGTCCGGATTATGTGCATAGTATTCGAACGATAGCTTGTAAACTTCCTTTGGAATCGACAGTCTGTCCAACACAGAGTACGTCGTCGTTTCAAACACGCTCTTGAGTTCGTTGTCCATATTCACCGCTATTCTCGCATATGTCTCCCTGAATTGGTTGCAAATTGCTCTCCTATCTATCCGCAGTGTAATGACAAGAAATACGTTTTAAATTACGGTTCCTGCATTCATAAATGATGTCTTCGCTCGCAGATTTCGATAAAATCGGAATAGAATTCGCGATTTGTATTAACGTGTTAAGTGAGAGAATATCACCCTCGCCTTTTAATTCCTCTTCGTAATTTACCTTGATTGAAGGCACCATATCCACAAACAGCTTTCCAGTTTTACTTGCAGGGTTTTCTAAGAGTTTATTCAGCTCGGATTTGCGATTGTCTGCTTTCTCTGAGGCATTTATGTGGTTCTTTCCTAAAGACTGCTGAGGGCGTCGGTGATCACCAAGTTGCACATTCCACAGCGTATTTGATCCTACTTTTTCGATCTAAGAAAAGAGTTGAGAGCATAGAGGTCGAGGAGAAGAAAGAAACCTCTAAATTGATTATATTCCATGATCTTTGCAGTGCGTTCTCGAAAGTTTTAGAAAGATTTGTATTCTCTGAGTCCAAGGCTTCAGCGACTGTTTTAAGGTATTTCTCAACTTGATATTTTGCATCAGTCAATTGTTTGAGGGTATTTTGGAGCTCCATCTCTATGATGGGAGCGTTTGGGTTTTGGTTAAGCTTTTTCAGTTTCATGAAAACCTCGTTTTCGCAAAATTCTAGCTTGTCGGTGCTGATAGTTTGTAGTATCTGATCAGGGATCATGTGCTTGATGTTATTCACAATATCTTTGCGAAATTTTTGTGTTGTTTCTTCAATTTTCGCGAATGTTCGATCAGCCACATCTATCAAGTGAGCAAAAGCTTCAGAATTCTGGAGTTCGTCAGGTGAATTCAACTTTCGTAGGCCAGCGAAGATGGATTTGAAGTTCTCTTCTGAAATAGTTAGAGTATTCATATAAGTTAGCCTTGTACAAATTCTTATTTGATTTGAATGAGATTTCTTAATAAAATTTTTTACTGGATAACTAGCTTATCATCTCTGCTTGTGTTGTTTACGTTTAACTTCGGTGTTCTAGTTTTCAGGTGATATAGTCTGGCTTGATGACATGAGAGATCTTAAGCAAACACTCAGTTTCTTGATAATGACGGGGTCTAAGAACTTTCATCCTTCGAGGGAAATTTAGGCTTTTGATCTAAATACACTGCTTTCAACATAATATTACAGCACACTAAACGATAACAATCTAAGCTCTTTTCGTTCTTTTTCGCAATTCATAGCACCTTTAATTGAGTAATTTACATTGATTGTGTTAGTAAATTTTGTACCCACTAAATCCACGTGATCTAACCAAATCTCTACGCTTGAAGCACCTTATATCTCTCTTCATTAATTTCTCTTTTCTGCATATCTAAACTTCTAAAAAATTTTAAGCAACGCCCTTCAAAACCTCCAGCGTCAAATCAAATTTAAGCGACTTTTAATTTATTGATAAGAAAGTTACGATAACTCGGTTTTATTGAATAATTCGGAGAGGAACCTCGAAATGTCTTACACTAATACTTCTCACTACATGGCAAACATGCCCTATAAACCTCAAGTCTCTCCAGGAAAATCTCAGAGTAACCGCACTCGATTCCCTCATCCCTAACTGTTTCATAGATTATAGTTCATACAACTATGAGTCTGCTAGCGAAAACTTTACTAACAAGCCTCCTGTGAACCAAAACAGTCAGCCTTATGACGAGGATTACGAATACTGTCCGAATTGCAACAGGCGCTTTTTTGCAGGGAGACTGAAGCCTCATTTGAAGAGCTGCAAAGAGGGCAAGCCATTAAAGCCGTTGAAAAGTATTTCAAACGACTACGACAGCACTACAGAGCAAACAGACCAGCTGAGCACAATTGAAAAACTCACAACTCGAACCAAAAGCTTTAAAATTACGAATCGTAACAGCATAGTTTCAAGGAATACGGTTACAACTCAAGAGGATCTTCAGGAGAGCAGGCTAACTTCTAAAGTTTCTAAGGAAGAAGAGCAGAAAACAGAGGAGCCTGAAGAGCCAGAGTATCAACCGGAAAAATACTACCAATCTGCTGGCAATGAGGACAATAACCAAGAAGAAGATGGAAATGGCAATGCGAATGGAGAAGAAAATGAGCAATCTATCTCTGGAAACGTGAGATTTTCTACATTGGATTGATATCTGATTCGTTTTCTAATACAGATGGGAACAGCTGAATGTAAAATATGTGGAAGATCATTTTTCGTAGAGAGACTGGCCAAACATGAAAAAGTTTGTGCAAAAGCCACTAAAAAACGACCTGTTTTTGATATGAGCAAGCAAAGAGTATGCATACAAATTACTTCGCTAAAAGATCGATTGATTCAATCCGCTTTAGGCCATTGTTGATCCAGTCACTGGTGTCAAGTTAACACAACCTGTTTCCACTGTGCCCAGCAATACGAAAGAAACCTCTAACACGAAGGCAGGTCCAAAATCAACAGCAAGCACAAACAATGAGACCGAAGATTCTCAGAGCACGAATAAACCGGTTCCTAAATGGAAGCGAGATCATGAAAATTTTATCAACAGTATGAGATTTAATAAAAAACTGAAACAAGTAATTTCATTTCCTATTGTCGGTCTGTTTATCTTATATATACAACTTATAGATGGAAGAAAACGGGGAAGATACCAGCAATTTGAAACCACCAGAAACAAATAACAGCGACTATGTCCCATGTCCATATTGTCAGAGAAAATTCGCTCCTCGTATAGTTTGGCTCATAATGCTTGATTATAATGGTATCCTGGATAGACACCGCTGAGAGACATATCCCAAAATGTAAGACGATTGCCAACCGTCCTAAACCTCCAAAATCTTCCATAAATGAGGAAGCTCAAACCACTATGTACGAGTCTAAGGCGAAACCGCCTCGACCTTCGAAAAAGATTGAATCGCAGTCTAATCTTGATGACGTTCAAGACTCTAGACCCTTAACTCAATACACCGCGCTGAAGAGCAATGAAAAAGCGTTTGATATGCGTTCAGCAACTGCTTACCAGAAAACTCCTAAAGGAGGCGCAGATGGTAGCACTCAGAAATTGTTTGGAGCAAATAGGAAGCCTCAACCACTTGAAACTTCTGAAACTCACAGATATTCCCGAGAATATTCGAACAGTAAGCATGATAATGGCTATCCTGAAATACTAAACATGCACTTTTTTCAAAAGAAGAGCAAGGTCTCAGAGACATCGACGAGCGAGTCTCTCGAAACGGCTTTGAGAGCGGAGAGAAATCACGCAAAGAAAACGGTTTCCTTAGTACATCTCCAACGAACGGTATGAACCGATTCCGGAAGACGATCATCAGTGAGCCTCTCCCAAAGCGCGATGAGCTCCTTAGTAACTATCAAGACCTGCAATCACGACTAGCAAGCCATTCGAACGTGCAATGCCCGCACTGCTTGAGGAATTTCGCTCAAAAGGCTGCAGAGAGACACATTTCGATCTGTCAAAATCTCAGAAATACCAGAACTGTTAAGCCTACGATCGAAAAGGGCCGAATTGTCAGAGATACCAAGGCAGGTTTCGGCTTAAACCCTGTCCAAAGAAAGTAATAGTATCGCTGTGGCTCTGGGACTGACTTTGCATGAATAGGGGAGTGAGAACGAGTACTGTGGACCCTCATATGATGAAAGGCGAAAAGGAATCGAAAAGTATTGCCAATCAAGCATTCAAAGTGTTATAATCCGTATCCTTTGTTAGATGACTATGATATGATGCCAAAATCAGCGAATAAGCACGACAGATTCAGCCTTGTAAAGCAAAATACGGGTCTAGGCATTACGAATACGCGCGTGTCGAAAACTACTACTGAACAGTTCCCTAAGCCGAAGGGCAACCGAATAATAAACGAGCTTATGCAATTTTGCACGTGTTGCGGCGGCAAAATGATGAAACAGCATAGATTCTGTGGGCATTGCGGAAATAAAAGGGAGGATATTGCATAACTTCTCTGTTAATTTTTTCATGTGTTATTTTAATCGCTATCTCTAAGAATTCTATTCAATACTTAGTTAATCTCCAATTCTATGAAGGAAGATTGGAAGAGACTTAATTTTAACTAAGAGGTCACTTCGCTCTCTAGAGAAAAGATAATTATGAAGCAGTGCTATATATTTAGCTAAGATACCAAATTCAGTTAGGAAAAAGATACAATTGGCAGCATTATCATCCATCAATAAGATAAGAACGAAATGATTGAGTCTCCCTAATTTCAACTCAAAGAAGCTGACTAAGAACTTCTTCAACAAATTCATTGTTTTCTATTCAGATTTTAGGTAGTTTCTTACTGCACGAGCCGATTGTTCCACCATTCTCCTGTAACTTGTCTGCCATTAAGGAAAATGTACGTTCCATGTCCATGAACCATGTCAGCCCTAAATTCTCCCTCGAATCGGTCTCCGTTGGACAAATAGAGGACACCAAGACCTTCTTTACAATCGTGTGAAAATTCTCCATCATACATCACCCAATAGTCGCCAAGGTTCTCAAAATTTTTATAATCGTAATCTCCGATCAGTGGCATCGGATTTTCATTATGAACTGCGCCTCGCCCGTGGAATTTGTCTTCGAACCATTCTCCTTCATAAGCAACTTGACCGTTTCCGTAAAAAAGCGTTCCGATGCCGTGCATTGTGCCATTCCTCCAGTCGCCGTCATAAAGTCCTCCATCAGAGTAGTAGAACCGTCCGCGTCCATGGCGGTAAGGTCCCTTTTTCTCTCCTTCATAAATCGAACCATCAGCATAGGTTTCGGTTACAAACTCAAGCCGTTCTCCGTTAGAATCTAAATTTTAATAATAAGGCTATCAAACTATAATATAATATATTTACCCATTTGGCGTGGCGTTCTTATGTTTGGGTTTGCGCCTCGGTTCACACCTTGCACGTCAGATCTCACAACAGAGTAAGGGTCAGATGCTGGATAACTTTTTTGAGATTTTTCAGTATAGTCAGTTTTGTAAGGATCGATCCCAAGCTGAGGTTTACCGTATTGTTGAGTTGGGTAGGCCTGGGTTTGACTGAAAGTACCGAGAGTGTAATTCTGTTGAGTTCTAAGAGCAGTATTTCCACCAGGGTGTTGTAGTTTAGATTCTTCATTTTTCGTAATGTAAGCGTTGTAAGTTCCAGTATTAGTTGAATCAAAACCCGAAGTTCCAGGATATCCTGACCTCTTCTCAGTCTCTAATGGTCTTCGAGACAAATTTTGAGTGAGACTGTCGCCTGTTTGGAATTTATAAGGTACATATTGATTATTTTGGATTGACTGGCCTGATGCTGAAGGCTGCTGATTAATGCTTGACGTAACGTTTGAATATGACTGAGTTGTTGTCGATATGGGATGGTATTTCTCAAAATTGTAAGTTGGATTTGAGCTTAGCTGAGTATGAGTAGCTAATGTTGACGGAGCTTGCTGTGATTGATAATTAAGCGGCTGGTATTTAGTGTACTGGCCTGCAGGATTTATTTGATTATTCACTGCTGAGTCGGCATAGGAGATGGTCGCTCCAGATTGGGTAATAGACCCCGTCAGCCCTCCATAGTATGCTGACTTTGTGCCTAATCCACTCGGTATATAGCTACCAGTAGTTGGCTGAGTTCCAATTCCTGCCATATAGCTTTTAGGCTGATACTTAGAAACATATTCGTTTGGGTTCATTTGACCATGGCTGGTAGATACATCGATTGCGGAATTTCCCTGACTCCGGTTCAGTCCCACTATCGATTGAGATTGACTGGTAGCACCTGACTGCCCATTTACTGAATTAACACCCGAATTTGTATTGTCATTAGTCTGCGTAGTAAACTGCTGAAGGAGTCCTCCCAATTTTGAGTGCGCATTGCTTATTTCAGAAGAAACGTGCTCTTTCTTCGGCAGGCTTATCTGGATCGGATCCGTATGGGATTTATACGACTTTTGATCACCGTCGGTTGGCTTGGCTGACCCGTCTGTCTCCATATCAAATTGAACAATTTCCGGAAAGGCTTTCCCACTCTCACTCCGCTTTTTCAAGTCCTTTTTTTGATCCATTTCTTGCGCATTAGGGTCCTCAATCAAAAGCTGTGGTTCTTTCTGCGTTTTCTCTTGGACCTGAGGACCACGATCTCTCTCATCGTTTATAATATCTAGACTCTTATCAAATCCTACCGTATCTTCCCTCTCACCTCCCTGTGTTAGCATCTGGTATTGCTTTTCCTCCTCAGTGTTCTGCTGGGTTAACGTCAGCTTTACTTCAGAATTCACCGGTTCGTCATCTCCAGCAATACCACACGTAACTCTCTTATTTTCCTCTGTCTTTACGCTCTGAGTGACCTCTGCCCTCTCTTCCTCCTCCACGATAACATCTCTGTCATGAGCACTATCATTTTTTCTCGGGATAAGCTTGATAAGTTCAGGTGCTGAAAGCCGCTGTGTTTCATCAAGGATCAACATGCTCTTCACCAACCTCTGGAAGTCATTTGAATAACTAATCGCTAAAAAACCCATTCGCTCATTCAATTCATCGAGCTTCAGCTCATTTTTTCTCCCAGTCGTAGAGCTCCTCGCAGTTAGAAAGCGTCGCAGCCTGCAATATCGTCATTCCAAGGGCAAAAATATCCGATTTATGCGCGTTGTGCTTCGGCTTGATTTCGCCTCGCGAAAGCGCTTGAAGCAACTCCGGAGAAAGATATCCATGAGCATCAGTTACACCGCCCACCCTCTGAGCGTAAACAGGCACTCCAGCTGTAATATCTTGCTCAGCTATCTTATAACAGCCTATTTTCGAGCGGAAAATACTGGATGGTTTGATATCTCCGTGTGTTACTCCTCTCTGATACAGTATATTCAACCCTTGGATGACACACTCAAACAGATACCAAAGCTGCTCTTCAGTATACCCTTCCCCGTTCTTAACGCGCTCGCTTATCTCTTTTTCTAAGTCGTTATCGTTGTATTCAATGAGAAACTGGATTCTGAAGAAAGAAGAGCAAACTTTGTCTTCAGCTTTCGCATTTAGGGATATCAAGCGGACGATATTGGGGTGTTGCAGCAGTAGCTTCTGGTTTAGGCTCTTCATGTCGTGTTGGAAGTCAGAAGCGCTTTTGGACAAAATTTCTTTCAAAGCGACGACGTCGTGGGTGGTTTTGTGTTCTAAAAGAGTGACGTCGCCGTAGTGAGGGTCTTTTTCTCTAAGTAGGATGGTGTAGTCGGTAAGCAGAGTCTGGAAATCGCCATCTGTATTGTTCGAAGAACAAGAGCTTCCCATGGTTATGTTTCGTGCTCAAATTGATTTAAAACTGGATAAATAAAGTATTGCAAGGGTTGATTTTGTTGGTTTAATTTGGAGGGAGCTTAACAGTTAAGAGCTTTACAACTTGCAGGAAATTTTTTTTTTTGGGAAAAGCAAACCATGAAAAAAGCTTGTCCCAATCATCTCTCAGTGCGATCGCGCAATGTCGCATCAGAAAACGACAACTCGATCTTGGTAAAATGAATCTTTTGTGTAAAAGTAACTGATTCTTAAATGGAATAACTCTATGGAGTGTGCAGTCAATTTTAGTGTCATATTCTCAAGAGCATAAATCAATATTTTTAAAAAGTTGGGTTCAATGAGTTTGCTACTAATTCTTGAAATATTTAGGTTGAGACTGAAATTATTTAAGCTGTTGAAATATTACCTAATTCTTATAGAACCGACAGACATCATTTGTACCAGTAACAGTAGATATGTTGATTTCACGAAATTAATTTTCAGTGCAGCCTCAAAATATTTCAGCCAACATAGCAACAAAGGCTTCACTGTAGAGATAATAATCTTGATATAACATCAAGCAAATCCCTTAAAAAAGGGTTTTGAGTATATATATATTAGTATTAGGTAGAGACTATCATATTTGTATCAAAGCATTGAGTTACATTTTGTAAGAAAAAATTTTCAACGTTCAAAAAGCCAGTCAAGGGTTACCTATTCATTCTACCATTTGTTGTTTATATCTCTCAGCTGGTTTCATAGCTATAACCATTCGCCAGTTTTGCAAACCAAGCACTCCATTACAAAAACTGTCAGTAATTAAGCAAAACCACTCAAACTATTTACTACATGAAAATTGCACATTTCTAATTGACAGTACTTCTCTTCAGTGCCTGCAATATTCGCGATCACGTCGGAAGTTTTTTGAATTTACAAAATCTCTGGCTGAGGTGAAATATTACTGATTTGGAATATGAGTCCAAAGTTTTTGAAAATTGTTCAAAAGCCAAAAGACTCAAAATCTCTTCTCATGGAAAATGAAAGAAGAAGTACTATCCGATAAGTTCATACGAAATCCTATAGATTAACTTTGCAAGCTCGATTCCAATTATCTTTATGAAGACAAAAACAACCGTCAAATGTTCAGCTGTTAAGAAGGATTTCTAGAAACTCAGCGATTATCATTTCGCCTTAAAATACTACTACAATTTTAGAGTTCGTAAGCACGGGTGGTAACTAATATCAATTAATAATAAATGAGGTACAATCATCTAATTTGTTTGCTAGCCATTGTGACACATTAAACTGGTGATTTTCCAAAACATTAACGATTAATTCCTCTCATAATGAATATCGAACACACCACCTTTATCTATAATTTCGCTCTAATATTTACAAATGCACGAAAATCTCCAAAGTTCATCGAAAACAACCCAAGCATCCCCTGATGTAAAACCTTCTGAATCAACCGACTCTATCCTTCAGATGCGCAGATCACCAATAAAACTAGCCATTTTGAAAGACGATTCTAAGAAGCATTCCAATGCGTTGAAAACAGGCAAACGACTGCTCAGCTTGGAATTAGAAAGCTCTAAACCACAGCTGAATTTGGTCTTTGGTGCTCATGAGATTGAAAAACCATCCCATAATAAGCTGCTATATGATGAGGATACTGAAATGACCCCCGGGCAAAAAGAACTTCTTGCTAGGTACGATCGAGCTGAAGAGTTCCTCGACCAGCAGAGAGTGTCGATCATTGAACCCCTTGAAGAAAGTCGGAAGTTTTCCATTTTAAAGTCGTATTCAGATCCCGGAAAGCTCCTGGAGTTTAAACCGTTGATCCTGGCTGACGGGATTTCGTTGAAAAAAGTTACAGATTCAAAACTAATAAAAAGAAGAGCTCTTTTTGAAGGTGACAAGAAGAAAGGAGCATTGCCTTTCGCCAGTTTCCTTTTGCCAACAAAATTTAAAAATACTGATGCGATTTTTCCTAATAACGATCCAAATTAGAATTAATAGCGTAATTAATGTATGTGAATTAGTTGAGTTATCTCTTAGGCAGTGATGTTGCCTTAGGCGATAACCCCTGTATTTATCGGATACGTATGTGCATACAAATTTCAATTTCTGTATTTTTTATGCATCATGTGTCCCTGTTCGCTTTAATTACTCTCGTAGATCAGAATTTGTTCATGATTTTCATAAAGAAGATGTTGACCTTACATTCTCAATCTCTCCCACCCTTGCAAAAGAAAGAAAAAGACTTTTTTCTCTAAAAGTTGTTTGATATGAAGAAAAGCAGTGTTTTTTTTAGGACTAAATCCGTTTGAGTTCAGCACAAATTTGGTATAGGTTGAGTAAAAGATAGAAATAGAGAGGGTCGGTATGATACTCTCAAAATGAAAAATTTGGTGAAAGAGCAGACCTTCTGGAAACTATTCATTCAACGAAACCAATAAGGTTGCTTGCGTTGAAGGATGGTTTATGAGAAACTTCTAAATAGATTAAATTTGAAATCATTCTTTGGACTTCTATAATTAACAACCTAAAAAATTCCCAAAAATTTCTCAAGCTGAATCGCATATAATTCACCTAAATTCTCCCATGCATTCAGGGTTCTTAACTCATTCCATTAAATTCTCCTATCTTTCTTGCTGTTAATGAGCTCTTATCTAAAATGCTAATTTCAAAATTCAAAAAAAAGTGATAATATTCTCTTATGCTTGCAAGCACACCTACCAAACTTAGTGTTCGTTTTTGTTTTAAATGCACCAGATTGTTAATACTAATAATTCATTTAGCACTAGGTTAGTTCGAATTAAATGGCAGACTTGATGGTTAGTGTCTTTATGAGAATATTACAGAGAGTGATAAATAACGTGCACCGATAACTAGTTAAACAAAGAAGTATATATGATATGATATATGATATAGTTAATGCATTACAGCAAAGCAAATGATAATGCTAGTCTAAACTCTCAAGTACTTTCTGGATGTTCTCGATTTTTGCAGCGTACTTTCGAAAACTCAGCGCGCAGATGATGGTTCCAACATCGATCAGGTTATCTATAGTTAATTGATGGAGCATGCTCTCTTTATGAAATGTATTGTTTAGACAGGAAGAGAGAAGCTCTTGGGTTTCATCGCGTAAGAAAAAGCAAATTATATCTCTCCAGATAAGCGATAGGATGCAGGCGCCTGCGATCCCTTTGTATATTCTCGTTGAGCATCGAGTGAAAACAACAAAAAGCCCGATTAACAGAGTAATGCACTCCAAAGATCGAACCGCTGATAAATTGAGCGAGATCAGCAGAATTGTGTTGCAAATGAGTGGTTTATCGCCTAAGGGGTCTTTTCCGAGCTGGTCTTTCATCATCGCGAAGCGTGACGCCTTCCAGAGCAAGATTACGAGCATCCAAATGATTGGAATGATCGCGAGACATGTATATCTGCTCTTATATTTTTCAAGTTTCTCGTTTAGGGTTCCTGGATAGCATTCCAGGAACGATCCCGTCTCGGTGAATCGGATAAAATTTCTCATTGATATAGAGAAAGCAGCTTATTTTCCAAATAGCGAAGGACCAGGTGATATTGAAATAATTTTAAGAGGTGATCTTAGATTCTATTGAGAAATTAATTTCCTTGGAAATACCGAAAGAATTTTGCCATATAAGCGCCTCTGTTATGTCTGATGGTAAAATGAAATTTCTCAGGATAACGAATATAACCTTTTCGATGTAAAAAGGCGGAATTTAATAGAAAACTTGAGTCGAAAGATAGGGATATCATCATCATTGACTCAGCGTGGTTGCAACTATTGAGGTGAAAGAATGAGGCAACAAAATAGCAACAGTCCCATACCGCTTCAAGATAGAAAAAAGCTGTTTGCGTTGAAAGGAATAAAGACACTTTTCGAATAAATACACCAAGAGATTTCATTGAAAGACAGAATGAGCGAAAAAAAACCCAGCAATTTTATAACCGCACAGTAAACAGAGTAAACTATCAAAGGCGTCGAGGATTTGAGATATTAGAGTATTATTTTTTCCAGCATTATTATCAGAAAGCTGTTTCATAATGACTCAGGGATTTTTGTTTTATTATCGCAAATAAAGTCTGTTGAGTTGAATTTAATGTTAGCAACGAGCATGAAAACCGGAGCAAAACCAAAGGATCATCTCGAGGTAATATTCGATAAATATCACTCAGCTGCAATGTGTCTTTAGACTCTCATTGATATCTTTCGCATGGGCTCTTATGAACGAAACATGCATTATCATGACAGAATGGTTGAATGCTTGAGCAAATTCGATTTTTTTGCACGTCGCACAGATTTCACTGATGATTTCAGAGTCATTTCCGAGGTCTCTGGCTTTTTGGAACTCAAATCGTATAAAGCAGGGGATATCGTCTATGAAAAAGGTAAAACTTCATTCGATGTGCGTATTTACATTTTTATCTTTGGCAGACGACAACAGTCTTTTTATTGGATTTGTCCTCAGTGGCAGTTTTGGCAAATACGAGCCCAATACCCATATAAAAACAGAACCTTCACATCAAACTCATTCACCACAAAGCAATTCCCATGAACGGCCGCAAGCTGTCTCGACCACTGATACTTTCAACTCAAAGCAGCTCGAAATTAAGAAGGCATCAACAGAGTCGATTGGTTCAGAAAATGTGCGGCAGTTCAGGTTACACAGCTCAAGGAAAATTTTTGGTTCAAACACTCCGATCGTATTCAATAATTTCGCCACTGAGCCAGCTGAAGAGGCTTCAGGCAGGTCTCCGACATCTTTTATGAGCAACTTGTCGCCCAAGTCTCAATCAGCGCAAAGAGTCCAAGGAGCATCCATTCGAATTGTTAAAGACCTGCAGAATGAATTGACAGCCTTAGTGAAGAAAAATAATAAACTTTCGAAATTTTTTAGTGAGGGGAGCTGTTTGGTTAATAGAACTGGACTCATCAGCCCAGGAGAAACGTTTGGTGAACGAAGTGTAAGCTTAGGAGAGCAGAGGAGGAATTCAATGGTCTGCTTGGCTGATGGAAACGCTTTGATTCTTCCTTCAGAATACTTTAGAAAGTATTTTCAAAAGGGTCCAGTCGAGGTCGAAGGAGACAAAGTCTATTTCCTTAAAAGCCTGCTCAAGGACATCACCATTGAGAAGGCGAAGCAATTAGCACAGCATCTCGAGGAGATTACAATTCAGCCGAGAACGGTAATATTCTCGGCGACAGATACTCCAGATGCGTTATATTTTGTAAAATCAGGCAAAGTCCATGTAAGCTTTTTAGTGATGCTATCAACCCTAATAATATGCAACTATAGCTATTTAGAAGCCAACCGCAAGGAAAAACTTTTGAAGAAGATAATTTATATGGAGGTAAAGTGTCTGATCATAGCTCAGATTCCAAGCGAGAGCAGCCGAAGAAAAAGAAACTATTTGCATTCTGCTCGGTTGGAAATCTGGGGTTCTTTGGAGAGGAGACGCTGTATAAAAGAGCTGTAAGGCAATACACAGCAATATCAGAATGCTATTCTATTCTCTATAAAATCAGTTCGAAGGTTGCTATTTTTAATAATGATTCAATATTAATCATGTTGGCTAGGCTTTCAAAAAGTGTGAGGATGAACTAAAGGAAATAGGAGAGTACATTCAATCGAAGTCGACGATGCAGACTGGAATTAAGAGCGGAAAATTCAAGGAAAAAGACTCGAAAAGGATTCTCAAGAGCAAGGACACTCCACTAAAATCAGCAGGAATATTCAAAACAAACGTTAAACTCCAACCCAACCACTCTGATCAATCGTCGCAAGAACCGTCCTACTTCAATTCAGGCAAAAATCCGATTCCCGAGGAGAAAGTCCTCAAAGGAGATAATATCTTCGGTTCCCCACTACAACAGCACAGTAAATGTAAAGCAGAACCCGAGAAGCCAGATTGCTCATTCTTTTCAAATCCCAATGACAGTTTCGTGGCCCTTATCCACAACACTGAGAACAGCATTGGCGAGTATCCGAGTAGTAAACAACGAGCAAATACCAGAGAAGACCTAAAGGATGATTCACCCATTAATAAAATAACCGCGTTTTGGGAGTCTCACCTCCCTCGAAAGCAAATTTCGCCGGAATTTCGCAAGACTGACTTTAATTTCGTCAGACCTAGCACAAAAGCGGCAACCACGAAGCCTGTATTTGAGTTTGCCACCCAGCGAATTGGGACTGCTGCCAAAAGCACAAGGATTCATTTTAATGGAATGACGAACTCGTCTCGTCCATCGACTTCGCAACAATTTATGGTATCACCAAGCTCGAGAGATCTTCAAGGACAGCGTATTATGACTTCCGCTCTATCGAGACGAGGTGAAAGCTCTAACGCTCGAGTCAGCTCAATGACTAGGACCGCTGGAAGCAGAGAAGGCTTTGGTATAAGGCGAAACCCAAGCGATAATGCAAAAGTTTCCTTGGTTATAAAGTCTTTTGGGAAGTCGGCAAGTGTGAAAAATCAAATGCAGGCAACCACGACAGAACATTTTGCAAATTTCCAACCATCAGCATTGAATAATCCATTAGAGAGTGGAATTCCTAAGCAGCTAGGGCAAAAGAAACTGATGAACGTAGATACTCGAGAAGCGTATTACATGGGAATGATATCTCCGAGTCTCACGTATACGAATCAATTTTTCCCAAAAACAAGCCAGTCGAATACAATACATTTCACCACACTAACGCCAAAGTCGCTTGATACGAGGCTCAAAGCCGTGTTGTATCGAAAGATTAGATAATTTGTTATATCTTCCGTAGAGTGCCTAAATGAACGTGTATAGAAATAAGGGATGAGATAAGTATCCATAGTGATCAGCTCATATTGCTTCATGTTATTGTGCCTTCTGGTTTCAGTTAAACCCTTTAATTGCTATTAGAAGGACATTTTAATATAAAAAATGAGATTTAGCTGAAAAATGGTTCATAATTATTTCTATATTATCGATTTGCATACAGTTTCCTCTTAGTAAGCATAATAGAAAAGACATACTGGTATTGGTTATGCCTAGAGGAACCCATTCTACACGTCAAAAAGAAATAGGTGTTGAAGAAATGCTACAGTTAACAGGAAGCACATTTGCTGGAATCACTTTAACAAAAAAAGTGCTATTGTCGTCCCTCATTAAACCGAGAGAATAGTAAATGAGATACCTAAGGATAAGAAGGGCTTATAGACAGAACCTTATGATACAAATTATATTGTACTAAAAGATCAAGAATCTTGATTTTAAATTGGGAATTATCAAATTCCCATTCGGGAATATGGTGGTTTTAGCTCCAGTACAAGAAGTATGAGTTCTAATAGGGCAAATTATAAGTCCGTTTCTATTTTTGAGATAAATAACCACCGCTCTCTTAGGTAAAACGGGTTGTCTCTCCTTCAAAGAAAAAAATTGGATCTCTTTTGTGTTTTTCTCAAGTCTTCCAACGATTTTCCTCTATGCCATAAAATGACACCAATTTTTCGATTTGCTACAAAACTTGCTGATACTATCGAGAAGATAGAGACACCCTTGAGACTGGAAGCAATATCCTCTCGTTCAGAGTCTGAGTTGAACTTCATTTCAGAAACTTTTAGAAACTCAAGAAGCTTTGCCTCATGAATATCGTGAGATTTATCATATCTTTTGAGCGGATCAGAAAAGCCCTCTAGAATTAAGAAATATTATCATCATCACGATATCTCAACTATATCATATCTATCAAGATCTCATTTTTTTTTATATGGTATTTTACGGAATTCACTCTTGAGCTTTGTTTAAAATTCAAGACCGGTTATTTAAAGAACCAAATCTTATCAAAATCTATACAATTAAAACCAAAGCACATCAAACTAAATCAAAGCAAAGACATGGAACCAGCAGACACAAGAGCCGACGACTTTAAATTATACCTTGAACTTTCCTCCGAGGATGTTTCAACCTGGACCAACGTCCTTGACAGTAATTTTTATTATTTTCAGCTCCTTAGACTAACACACCCTTTTAGAACCGGACACCAAGTTCTGGTACAAGGACATTCCTAACACCGACCTCTATTACATCAGAATCGAAGGGTATGTTGACGGTGACTATGACTTCGACCAATTCACGCAACTCACGATCGATCTCGATAAAATGAGACAATGGGAAAAGAACGCAAAGCTTTTGGAAACTCTTGAAAAGATTGACGATAACACTGATGTCATTTACATGGAAATCAAGATGCCATTCCCATTTGAAAACAGAGATATGGTCCAGAAGCGTATCGCGATTAACAACAAGAAGAACCCTGAGTTGATAAAGAAGTACGGGCTTCCTGAGAAAGACGTTGAATATGTTATTATCCAAGCTCAGTCTGTGGAAAGAAGCGAAAAACCCGAGATTAAAAAAATTACTAGAGCAAATACAGTGCTGTCTGTTTGTGTGATGGAGAAGGACACTACGGTCCCAAATCGAATCCATATCAAGATGATTGTGTGCAATGATATTAAAATGAAGGTACCACACATTATGAGGAATATGATGCTGAAGCAGATGGGAAAAATGATGATTTCAACCCTAACTGACGCTTACAAGAAGATCTATAAGAAAAAGTGAGTAATTAAGTTGGATATTTAGGTAACCATCGCTACCTCGTCTACAATATCGGGAAGAAATATTGAATCTGGAAACATAAGCACATGCTGCTGCTGTTATACGTTTGCCATTCTACATATTCTAATAATCATACCGGTTTATGAAATTATATGAAATGATTTGAAATTGAACAAGGAACTTCATTTCCATTTTAGTTGGTTGGTTAAGGGTTCAAATCGAGCTCCTTTTTAAAAGAAAAGGACCCCTTTAGCCCGTTAGTGTGTGAGTAAATTCGTCAATTTTGGTAATGACTTTTCGCTCAATGAAAATGATAAGTAAGCAATGGTCAATTTTTGTATTTCGTGAGAATGTGGCCACATATCTTTCGAAGGTAAATCACTTTCAGCGATGCACCTCGCTAGATATTATCCCTTGCTTGCCATTGCATCAATTGAAAATTTCTCTGAATCAACAAGAAATAAATAGAAGCATTCTTAAGAAATGGCAAAATCCGATATATTGAGATACGCAAAAATTCAAATATCAATCAAATCCGTCAAGAAAGTCTTATATTTCTAAAAATTTCAGTGATAGGCAATTTATTTCTCAACAATGTTTCAATCATTTCGTATGTGTTTGCAATTTTCTCAAATTCCAAGCGATAATTATATAAATACAATCTATTTGATTCCTTTAGGAGTCACGCCTTTTGGTATTCAAAATAGTTATTCCTTGACCTGAAAGCAAGTTAATAACGTTTCCGATTTCATACAATAAACCAAATATAGTATTTAATTTATTTTTTTTTTCTCTTTCGACTGCTTAGAGATATAATAACCCCAGCGAGCGCCGTTTCCACTACAAAAATTTCCTACTACTGTATCTGAAAACACATAAACGCAAAATGTTGCTTAACTTCCAAAATTACTGTAGTGAATGATTAAATTGGAGTCAGTATTGATAAATTAACTCAGGAAATTAATAAGAGATTTAGAAGCACATAATTTACTTCACAAAAGCAAATTTAGAAGCCAATGATAGACTTAACCGCAGAAAAGGCCGAGTCAGAAGTTATTCGGTCCTTCAAAAAGCTCTCCGTGTATGAGAAGGCTGAAAAGCTCCAACAAGTCAAGAAAAGCTTTATGTACAACAAGAAATCGAGCAGTCAGATCATATTCAACACATCAAACACTATGGTCGGCTCAGCAATCCTCGTCATGCCCATCTATTTCCTACAGACAGGAATTCTAGCGTCTATCCTCAGCTGCGCTTTTGTCGCCGCAATCTCTCTGGTGACCGTAAATCTCATCGTAGATAACTACAAACACGGAGAATCAGACCTTCCCGAGCAGATCGAGCGAATCATGGGACTTAAATGGAAAACCTTCTTCGCCGCTTCCTCCACACTGCTATTGGGCTTTGCCACAATAGCCTACTTCCTGCTGATGGCCAATCTTTTTTATACTGCACTTGAGTCAGTATTCGAGGGCCTTCCTGCCAAAGATGCTGGAATCATCTTCGGCCAGTTCTCTTATCAATGGGCTGGAATCATCCTCGCCATCATTTCTTTCATCATGTTCAATATTAAGGCGATGAGCGTGATCCTCAAGATCAATGCATATGGAATTTACGCCATAGGAATCTACATTATCTTTATGATATATATTGGAATTGAAGCCATGGCCACTGGTAACCTCAAGTTCGGATCTGGCGATGGAGGAATCGTTATGTTTTCTGGTAGCATAAGCGATCTAATCACCCTTCTCGGAATTTTCGCTCTGGCGTTCATTTCGCACAATATCCTCATCCCGATCATCAAATACAACGTGAATTTCAAGAATAACAAGAGAGACGTCGGAATAGCCTATGTTGTAACCGCGATGATCTACGTAATGATCGGAGTGTTCGGCTCTTTTGGTATTGGTTGGCGAACAGCGTGCTTTGATGGAAAAACCCCTGCGACCGTTATGGATTGTCTCAGAGACGCCGAAGGTTTCACTTTCTATTTTCTAATGATCGCTCAGGCGCTAGTACTGATCCAGCTGACAGGTGTGCTGCCAGTGTTGAACTTTATCACAAGATCCCAGCTATTTGGCATCTTCTATAGCGAGCTCGATGAGATCCCTCAATGGAAATCCCGTGTTTGGAATACCATCATCATCCTGTTATGTGTGTTGTTCGAGGTATTCAATGTCAAACCAGGGCTGCTGATCTCACTTTGTGGAGCGGTTTGTGGATTCCTTTTGGTGTACGTGATCCCAATTGCGATGCATTTTAAAGCAGTAGGCCAGCCCCGAAGCAACAGTCAACAAAACTTGTTGATTGAGGAAGTAGAAGAAAATTCTGAGAGCGCGACCTCCGTTGTAAATAAAGGTCTCAATGGAAAGCAAGAAACTGTTGTTACTGGCGATATAAATTTTTCAAAGCCTGAAATCACTTTGAAACAGAAGGTGTTCTATGGTGTGTTGTTGGTTTATGGGTTTGGAATTATGATCTCTGAGCTAGTGAATATAGCTTTGGGTTAGATCTAAGATTGAGTTGTACGCAATTACATGAATCTAGGTTGGAATTATTTGTATAAAGATGTAATTGCTTCATTTATTCCATCTAAGATAGGTAGATTCTTCTATATTCGTATATATGGGAAGAATATCTACTTTGTATGATGAAATAAATCAACAAGGAAACTTAATTTTCTTGAGTTATGTTTAGAATAGAAGATATAGAAGATGAGAAGACGGATTATGCTGAATTATGATGAACTTTTATGACAACGTTCCTTATAGAAGCGATGAATTGGTGTTTGAGCAAAAAAATACACTCGTGAGTTGTGACTGTTTAAACTGAGGTGTTTTCTTTATTTTGTTAATTAAATGAAAGAGAAAGCAGAAATCGGTTTGAGAATAGAAAGCAGTGGGTATTTCTCTACATTTTGTATGCCAACTACAACAAGGCATGAAGAGCATCGTAAATTGTTACCTTTGGAAACCATGTGTAGTTTGAACGAAAACACCGCTTTTCGAAGAAGTTTTTTATTGTCTCCATTTTTTAATCTCAGCTTATTTGTCACATATTCTCTCATTGTTTGCCATCCTAGCTTGAGAAAAGTCTCAGGCTTAATTCGATTCAGCAGTGCAACAATTTAGGTTCTTTAAGGCTTGCTCGCTAGCAATCCGCAAACTAAAAAGTTGAATTTTTTATAGAGGGTTATTTCTGATGTTAAAATTTTATTCTATGCTTCTCAACTGAACTCAATTATTGGTTTTATATTTATGGTTAAGACAATAGGTTGCTTGAAGCTGTGCTTTTTTTAAGTGATCCAGCTCGTAATTACATATATAATGAAGAGAAAACTAATGAACTATCCAGAACTATTGACTATCACTATCATTCTCAAAATCATTTTCATATTTAATTATTTGATTAATCACCTATCTACTTACTATGAATGCGAAAAATGCAATTCAAATATCATCACTAAGGCCAAAGGCATCTAACCGGGGGCTTCTCTGTAGTCCGGATTCTTTGAAAAAGACTAGTGCTTTTTCCCATTTTGAAGCGCCTTAATCAATAA
>ENA-UOUE01000621-UOUE01000621.1-compost-metagenome-genome-assembly--contig:-NODE-621-length-27879-cov-4.755845_pt1 | contig 27879 bp, 13 predicted proteins | sample MGYA00238146_ERZ747223 | MGnify/ENA primary metagenome ERZ747223 (study PRJEB28781, sample SAMN06268865) | compost metagenome | isolation source: single cell | place: USA: California, Emeryville, Joint...
TCTGTCTGATTCAACAGAGTCAAATCGAAGTAACAAGTTCAAGGTACGAAATTCCATCAGATGGGGTTGTTATAATTTATATACCATAATCAACACAAAGGTTGGATGAAATATTGGAGCTCCTTTCCCAGACAATCAAGATCGATCAAGAGCTTAAGAAGAACGTGTCGAGAATCATTGACAGTTTGCTGCATATGGGAAGAGCGAGTTTATGTAATTTCGTATTTTGCGCTCGTCAATAAGTCATCGCGTTATATCATTAAAGTCGCGGAGAGATTCTACGAGGCGCAGACAAAAATCAGCGATGCCGAACAGCGATTGAGGGTAATATATCTTCTAAATTTCAGTTAATCGATGGGATGAAGGGTTACGAGCAAGATATCAGTGATGGATTCGAGGAAGAGGGTGATGGAACACCAACTGATATTCTTTGGCAGAGACTCTTTTTCCTTAGGTAGATTATCTCTCCTGCGAATCGAGATTATAATTTTATCGACTATCAGAGGTTTATTCCAAAAAAGAATCGGAAATATCAGAGATGGAGCTATCTTCCTGACTAAATCATTGGTAAGCATGGCAGTTAAGATTGAAAAAGCTTAAATTTGAAAGCAATGTGGAAAAGTTTTCGAGCCGTATACAAGAAGACAGACTTTCGAGGAGCTTCTTAAGATATTTGAAGTAAGAGACTCGTTTATAATTCAGCTAATCTCGTTCGCAATTAGTCCCAGAAACTCGGCGACAGGGTTCCCACTCTTCGCAAGCTGCTCCACAATTTCGTTCCTCATCATAAAGATATCATCTTCTTGCTTGATTACTCGCAGAGTATGGGTGAGGGAGCTAGAATCAAGCATGCGATATCAAATATATTGAAAGTAGCTTAGCATCCTCAGGCTAAAAAGCTCAATAATCTGCTAGATCTTCGACAAATATCTTCAAGAGAAGGACCGTGTCGGCTTCATGAGATTTAACATGAATTGCGAGGTCGTATTCGGTTTGACGAATCCGAAATTAAATCAGGTCCAACTGAGAAAACAGATCGAAGAATCCATGAAACCTATTGGAGGTACCGCGTTTTATAACGCACTGTACGAAGCCATCAGACTCTTTTCTAAAGCATGTAAACCGCATTTTTGGCACTGGGAATTAATTACTTTACAAACAAGCGAAAACGACAAACTCTAAATGGATCGTTGCGTTAACCGACGGCGATGACAATGACAGTAGAGTCACTTATGACCAACTCCTGAAAAAACTTTGGTATGCTTTTCTACCTTCCAATCTAAAGCAAAAATACCCTTATAGTCGATCCGAGGTCAATCTAATCATCATTGGACTTGGACTTCATCCCGCCGTGCTTCCAAAATATTCGGTGCTTTGTCGTTGCACAACAAACGGTAAGAAAGACTATTCTGAACTTAGATTGATTAACTAAAATAAGGTATCTTTATTCCAAGTCCCACACAAGAAGATATTGATGCGTCGTTCCAAACGGTGTCGGATGTTATCTTTACCGGAGATTTCATATCATTGGAAAAAATTTCCTTTTAGAAAGCACCATTTGGTTCAATGGCTTATGTTGATCTATTACTTCAATACTTGCTGATTTTGGTTGCTTAAGGTAACTATTTAGTAAAGCTGTAGAAGTTTAAGAGAGTATTTTGAAAATTTCTTGGCCCTAATAGGATATAACATCTAAATTTCTGTGTTTCGACATGTTCTTTACATTCTCAACAAATATAACTATCATTTTCGAAAGCAAAACTGGGAGGACTTAGACCTTGAATGTTTTTTGTTTATAGTACTGAAAAACACTTTTAATTGATCAAACACCAGCCGACTCAAAGGTTTCAGAAAAATTTAAACTCTCATTATCTCAACGAATTGTCCAATTGAGTTAGGATAGACAGTTAATGAATAAGAATTATTGGGTTATTTAACGAATGAACGAAATTGGAAACGATAGCGCGCTCATATGAGGCTATAGCTCCTCTTCGGAACCAAACAATAAACAGTTCAACTTTGGCCAAGCTGCAGATTCATTAATTGATTTGAATTAATACCTTCCACCCATCTCTTTATTTAATTCTCTGAGAATCATAAATTAATCATTCAAGATTTAAAACGGACTCATTCATATTCGCTGCACTTTCGCATCTGTCTAAAATTCGACCTAAGAAAACAGTGCACTGCTCGGCCTGCTACTAAAAATCGGGAGATTGGCTTAATCGCTCTTAGAAAACTCAGTTCTTTTATTATTTTAGCGACTTTAATTTCTTCTAGAATAAACAGCATTTTGAAATTCGAGCTAATTTCAGAACAATTCTTTCGAAATTTGAATGAGATTCAAAATACCAACCACTCTGAAAATAATAAGATTACTGAACTAGTTTTCGAATTTATATAGAAACAACTCATCCCCCGGCAAATATATTTTTTTGATTGAAAAGTTTGATTTGAAATAGCTTATGATCCGAAAAGCTGCATTCACAATAGCAAAGCCTTCCTCAGCACTGATGATGTTTGAAGGGATGCCTAATAAAGCGTTTTCAACGGCGCGAGATTTAGGGATCCTTATGACAGTTGGTTCAAAAACCAGAAGAACTATATACGCTTTAAGGCACGACACTTTAGACAAATTCAAATATTATGCATTCAGCAACTTCTTTGAAGGTGCTTTGTGGTTCTCAGCCACGGGATTCACTTTCTGGATGCTTCCTTTTCCGTGGAGCATTTGTGGACTAATTCCCGCCTCGTTATGTCTCAAGTCATTGATGGCTGGCACAAGCGATTATTTGTCGCATATTCAGCTTAATCGCAAGGAGATATGCCATAAAATCACCGTGATCGACAATAACAGACTTTTGTTTACGAATGCTGATGGGGTGCAGTATGTCGCTGATTACGATTACGACCATCTCACACTTGAAGGCGCAGATTGGAACCAAATCTATCGGCAATATCATAGAGGCACATTGAGATTCTATTTCACTAAGATGAATATAAAGAACCCTCTCACCAAGACTACTACCTATTCTGGGTATCTACTCTTTGATATTCAGCATTCAGCGATAGGGAACTTGGAAATAATTGATGATGTATTCAACAAGAACGTAGAAAATCTCATGGAGACGGTCGCTCCTTCTGAAATTGTCGAGGGAGAGAAGCGATCGTTGACTTATACTAATAAAACCGTGTACAGGCGCTGCCAATATAGTACTGAAAATAAAATGGCGAGTGGCCTTCCAATGCGACTACTGTCCGGAGGATGCTGGACTGCGGCTTCTGCAGCATTGTTCTCGTTAGGACATGGTTACTTAGCTTGCTTTGCTTATTGGTTTGCAGTGTCAGAGTTTGGATTCGGGTCAAATCAATTATTGAAAGAGCAGTTTAAATTTAATAAAATTTGCAACGAGATAAAAATTCTTGATAATGACAATGTCTTATTGATTTTCCAGAATGGACAACAAGCGATAACGCACATCGCAGCACTCGAGATATTATACGATGACCGATGGAATGAAGCAAAGAAGTTTTTCCTCGAAGAAGAAGCTCCCGAGGAAGAGTTTCCAATCAAATGCTCTTATTTGAACGAAGAAGGAAAGACTGAAGATTTCGATATATATTTGAATTATGAGAAGACTGAAATTGAGAATTTGGCCCTGTTGGAGACTATACTCAAAGGACAAACCAGAGAATTCTGGGATTTTGAGTATAGGTCTTGAGCACTGGTCATTCTCACAGTCTTGAATTTAATAGAGTTATTCGTCAGCAGATTAATTCAATTGCTTTGATTGAATCATTATAATTTGGAAATTGAAATAATCATTTCCGGAGAGGCGCGTCTAGTGTCCTCTTATTTATTTACTGCTTGGTGAATTTACTCCCACAATAATGAATTTCTATACTTTAAAAACAAAACTCTTTCAAAAACAATAATAATAATTCTTTTTGCACTGTGAAGCTGCTGGCATTATTTTCGAATTTAAAGCAATTCCTTTGAAAGTTCTCACATAGAGAAAATGTCTTAAACGATCAACAGCAGTGAAAAACAATAGCTTGGAGTGAATTTTAAGTTATAGAGTAAGTAATTCATGTGTATCCGTGAATAAAATATTTCACGTTATGACAGCTAGATCTTTATGGATATCCACTAACAAGCATACACAGCATATTATGATTTGAGAGAAGTTACGAGCTCGCACTCACCTTGATAATTTTTACCTCTAAAGTCTCATATTCATAAATACCCTGATCTCGAAACGATTCATTTTTCTTCAACACAGCCAGCGAATTTTCTCTCCTGAGAATGGGCATTTGCTCCTTTGAGTTAATATTTATTTCTTCAGCTAGCTCTTCAAGCGCATCCTGGATCAGCGTACTATCCACAACCTCCTTTTTCAAAGTATTTCTACCAATTCTAAAGAATAAGCTTATTATTTTGCTTTCATCTTCCACGGGCTTTTTCACTTCATTCTCTTCAGTCTCCCCGACATCCTTCGCGATCATTTGTACTGCTTTTTTTCATCTCTTTGAACGCTTCAGGATTCTCTCGTCTCATTGTGAGGAAAAAATGTTCGTAATAGGCTTTGCTCATGTGATGTTGGAACTCGCTCGACTTCACCTTTTTCCCTGCGCAGCCGATTTGAGAAAATGGACATTCTTGGAAACAAAAATTCAGCAAATGATTTTCCTTATTTTTCCTTTTGTAAGTCCCATCGCACACGCTGCAGTGGATTTCTTCTTCACGACATTTCTTTACATGCGCGCTAAGAAGTCTCTCTTGGAAGGTTGCCTGACAGTATTGGCAAGCTAGAGAAGGACAGTCGCAGACATATGACGCTGAAAAATAGTTTTCTCTTGGGATGGCATCATCACAGAGACACAACAAGCGGATTCGAGGACACACCTTTGCGTGTGACTCTAAGTCCTTTACTTTCATCTCCTGATCGCAAAGAGGGGGCTCATCTTCGGTGATGCTAGGGCACTTTACGATCAGCTCGTCAACGAGGCCAGCGATGATTGTGTTTTTCTTCAAGGCGCTTGCTCGTTTCGGCATCAAGCCTGCTTTACAGAGCGGACAACTGTATGCATTCAGAATGCAGCTTCGACAGAATGTATGACCACAAGGCAAAGTGACAGGTTCCGCGAAAATCAAGTAGCAGATCGAGCAAGTCAGAAACTCGACGTTGGGCTGAGGAATGACTTGCTTGTTGTCGATGTCTTTGAGATCGAATGCGTGAGGAGGACAATCGCTGTCGTTCATTCTATAAGAATTATCTTATTAACACTATCAGAAAATTGCAACACTTTGCGCAATAATTCGAGTCAAAAAAATGTGAAATTTAATTCTAAGCTTGATATTCATATACAAGCTAAAATGTCCCCTCGAAAAATTAAGTTAGGGTGATATCATTTTCAGTGCTACGCGCCAGCAGACAGCTTTTCTGGTTGATAATATAAGGTCTTGGTCAATAAACACTGTCCCTTCAAAGTTTCATTAATTACAATCGTTTATTGAGTCGAGGATATAAAACAGTTTTATTCTTGAAACTAAACTAAATGCCTCCGACTGGATCTTCTAATAAATTGAAACTTTTTGTGTCCTGCAGGAACCTAACCTCCGAAGGAACAGTAAAAGTGATTTGCACATGGAACGGGCGAGAATCGCCAACTAACACCGCTGAGACTGAGAAAATCAAAAGCAACAATGATCCGGAATTTACCACTCCAATTGAAATAGAGCACTTTTTCGAGGTGAAACAAACCCTGAATTTCAAACTAATCGATGATGCACTCGGCCCGGATGATTATGTCGGACAGTGCTCAATCACGCTCGGAGAATTACTCATCGGCGGACAGAAAACACAGTTAGAACTCAAGAGCAACTCCGGACTAAACCCAGGACAGCTCGTTATCAAGCCTGTGAAGGTAGAAGCGCCTAAAATAGACATGATAGACTTTTGGATAAAAGCGGAATTCCAGGAAGGCCAAGTGACACTTTCTAAAAGCGGGCTCACGTTCAAAGTATTTACAATAAAGAAAGGAAAACCTCACACTGAATTATATACGAGTGAAACCGCCACTGGCACGAAAAGCATACATTGGAATCCTATTCAAACCTCGATAGAAAAATTGTGTGGAAAAGACGAGGATCATCCTTTCAGAATCGAGTTCTATGATGAAGAGAACCGAAGCGAATATGTTGCATATGTGGATGTTATGATAAGTCAGCTCAAAGCGGACTCAAAAGCTGATTCGAAAGATAAATCAGGAAATTTGTTAGGGATAGTCGAAGCGAAATATGAACTGTTGGATAAGTCACAGAACCCTGTGGGAGTAGTGACTTTGAAAAATCGTATTCATACTACTTATGATTTTCTGGACTACTTACGAGGCGGATTGCAGCTCGATTTTTATCTTGCACTGGATTTCACTTCATCCAATGGAATTCCAACGTCTGAGACATCACTTCATAGGATTTCGGAGGATGGAGCTGATAATGACTATCAGAAAGCGCTGAAACAGATCGGAGAGATCATTCATTCGTATAGCATCAGCAAAAGAATATTCAGTATGGGATATGGAGCTTTCTTGGATGGGCTAGCTCGCAAGCCGGGTTTCAGACAGCCGCACTGTTTCCCATTGGAAGAAGAGAAGTTTTCTGTGAACGGAGTCAATAATCTCCTCAAGAGCTATAAGAACTTTGTAATGGACCCGAAAGTGAAATTCTGGGGACCTACGATATTCTCAGAGGTCTTTAAGATGGTGCAGTACATGGTGACGTTGACGCCAAAAGCGAATATGTATTCTCTCTTTTTCATCCTGACGGATGGCGACGTCCGTGATATCGATGAGGTGAAACTCCTGTTACATCACATAAGCACTTTGCCAATTTCTGTGGTGGTTATTGGAATCGGAGAAGATGATTTCGAGAATTTGATGGAATTCGATGCAAAAAGAAAAGAACTGAAGTTGGTGAATGGAGAGGTGATTAAGAGAGACATTTTTAGGTTTTTCAAGTTTGACGAAAACAAGATCGCGGAAGTATTCAAAGGGATTCCGAGTCAAGTGGAGGAGTACTGTAATACGTTGAAGATAGAGCCAGGCAAATTTATCCAAGTTCCTCAATCTGAGTGGCATAAAGATAAATTTAATGTCTTTTAGTTGTTGTTGCACTTTGATTTATTGTTGGAGTTGTTCATATAATGACTAATTCAGTTGTCACTGTCAAAGGGGTAACAGTTTGGCTCAATAAAAGTGGATTTCTAAGTCAAGTCTTTAATAAAGCTTAACAATAAGTGAGTATTTTCAGATATTGATAAGTTGGCAGCCTCGTTTGAAGATTAGTTAGGAGGGTTATGAAGTCAAATTCGTATTGCAGCATATGATAATGTAATTTCATTATAAACAGAAAAAAGAAAAATAGAGAGGTGCTTCCCCTCTGTGATAAATACACTAACTTCAACATATATTAGCTCCTATACTTATTAGAAATAGATGGGTACATTTAGTTTGAGTGAAACATGACTACAAAAATTTTCGTGAAATATCTTGATTGACTAACAAGAATCCGTAATTTGAAAGACAAAATCCACGTGTTTCCATGATTCCCATCCCAGAAAGCATTTCAAGTAACTTCGTATAAGAATAACATGACATGAATAAGAACTTCTACAAAGTCAATATCATACTGTGAAGAGTAAAATTCCTCCCTTCTAGACAATGTTATGATGGTCCTACTGCTACTCCTTCTGTCCCAACAGAGTTCACGATCCTTGAAAATTCAATCCTCCCCAGTTTTCCATTTTCTGTTCTCATTAATAGAAGCTTTCCGTAAAAAAAAAGTCAACTCATTACGTATGTTTGAATTAAAAATGGGTTCATTGTGTGTGATGTGCTAATTTAATTAAAAAGGTCTCTGGATAAAAACGCTAATGCAAGTTTGTAATATTCTTCTTTCTTCGTTTGGACCACCGAAGGATGCAAAGCAGGACTTGAGAGAAATCCACGAGCTTAGTAGTTGTAGCAAGGTCTTTTAAGACCAAATTCAAAGGATTTATAAGTCTGCTCTCTATAGAAAAGCAAAATTTGGAAAAGATAGTTCCCTAAGCAGGAGTCGATGACGCTGCACGATTCTTCTGAGGGCTTTTTAAAATTACATCCGACGAGCTTCTTAGTTTAGCAAATTGTAACTATTAGCCTCTAGCCATCCCAGTAACTGTCAGAAGTAGCCAAGAATACTACTTATCCGTTCAGTGAGAAAAAGTCCAAATATCCCAATAAGCACATTTAGGCATAGACAAACGCTTTATTTGTCATCAAGTTTCGTTGAGCATGTTGAGAAACCAAAGAGGTCTGAGTCTAGAGAAAATTCTGCAAGCGACCATAAATCAACAGCAAGGCACTCACCGAAGCTTCTTACCGAAAGAATGTATACTCAGAGCTTTTTGCAAGAGAAGTTAAGGTCCACTTGTACTTGAAATTTTATTCAGATTTTTCATTTGAAATTTGAATTTGTTTTTGGTTACAAAAATGAATTGAAAGACTTGAGCCAAAAATAAAGCCTTCTGCCTCAGCTATGAACTAGGACCTGTCTGAGAGAGGAAATTTGAAATCAATTGCTCATGATTAGATTCATCACGCTGAAAATATCGTAGTTCAACTGCCTTCGACGAGCTCTGAGCTTTTTTATGAAAAATGCTCTTGTTGACGCCATACCACCATCATATATTCTCCTGTAGCATTATTCCACTGTAAATCAGCAAAAGACCTCCACAATTTTGAATTTTGTGAATATAATTCAAAGCATTAGCCGAATATCAAGAGTATTGAGTGTACATGTAAAACGTATTGATAGAGTTCGTTGACTTTCGTTGGACCTGTCTTACTAATTAATAGCGTATAAGAGGCTATATTTAAAAAGGCTAAGCCTTTTCCAATAGATTAAATCTTGAGTTGAACACAGAATCATGGAGCTATATTTTCAAATCTCACTACGAAGCTCATAATTAGCATCGAAACCATGAATTGTGAAAGCAATGCGAGAGATAACCTCATCTGAGGCTGCTTTGAGGCGTTCCGTACGTGTTGTTATTATTAGATTTAATGGAACCGCAGTCAGTTTCCTAAATTTGTTGATTTAGAAATATCTCCAAAGAGAATTTGAAATAAAAGAGAAAACAATGCGCCAACAGGTTACCTAAGCTCTCCGTCCATGTCTAACCTCATATTTTACTCAAGCTCTCTGCATCTAATGGATGCTTTTCGACAATGCAGAATCCTATTTCAATAGTATTATATTACAAAACTTCCAAATATGCAATTTCATTCTGTACAGCTCGAAAGAGGAAAACCTCACCATCACATTGGCAACGCATTAGAGCAAATATTCAGCCAACCATGATTTCTCATCTTTAATTCTCTATTTCAACAATGAAAGGTGGCAAACTAAGATGTATTACAATATGGCAACTTATCACCCCAACATTATCAAACTCTAAAAAGAGTTAGACTTTTCGCGCCATACTTCAAACCCTGAAAGGGGAAGGTTGCAAGTAACTTAAAAACTTTATTTGGTTGCGATGACGTCAACCTCCCGCAGTTTTCTGCAAACAACGATTTTTTACTTTATAATAATTTAAAAATCTGCAACAATCCCGAGGCAAAATAGAACCTCAGGTCGTCCCCTTAAAAATCCGCAATCCCAGACTGCGCACCGCACTAACCTTTGAGGAACCATACTTAAAATACAAATCACTATTGGAAAAAATCAAGCTGACCTCTTGCTGTACATGAAGTTCAAAGCATTTTCCAATCATAGCTCGTTTTTGTGGGGTTTGCAAAAATCAAGCGAGCTATTAACGCATAGGATAATGTGATATTACTGCATGTCTAGCACGAGCTCAGGAAAAGAAACACTCTGGAATCACTCAAAACGTGGAATTAATCTTCAAAAAGCCCCTTTTAATCTAATTAAATTTTTCAATAATAATTCCTGAGGTGCTGAATTATTTTAACAATTTATTTCAGTATTCAGGCATTAATTGAACTATTTTCGAGAAAATAAAAAAATCTTGAATCTTTCAAAATCGCGGGCATTCCTTCATCGTTGATTTTCAAAGGCAAGACAAGAATTGGAAGCTCGTTGGGTAAGAACTCACGAAAGTTTCTCATTCGAGCTATTATAAGGGATCGAAAACATTAATCTAAGCAATTAGGCAGACCATATAGAGCGGATGAAGTTTACTTGAGATCTTGAATCAAAATTATTTTTGGTTGAACCGGGATAAAGTGCTAGAGGAGACATCCCAAGGAGAGAGTAATACACGAGAGGTACTTGCTGCTGAACTCGTGAGTTGATTCATATAGTTGATTAATTTATTCGTTCTGGAGTCCAATGTGCATTCAGTGCTGTTATCACTATGAGACTAATTTGAGAAATTAAAAGAAAGGAGATTTTCGTTCCTGAAATGAAGAAGGATAATGCTTATGCAAGTAATTTGGAGAGAGAGAAGAGGAAATAAAAACAAAATTGAAAATATCCCCATGAGAATGGGAAAAATAATAATCAGAGGAAATGGAGATAAGCTACTACAGCAGCCTCTCATATAAAATTTCGGAGGTATCCTATTCTTGAGGCTTAACTCGTTGAACGGAGTATGATTTCCCATATTCACAACGAAATAAATGTTTCTTTAAATAATTTAAAGGATCGCAATTTAGTTAAGAGTCTGAAATTTAAATTCAGCGGCTGTGTATCGGTTTTAATTCGAGGTGGCTATTTGGCAGTGCAAAAGGTTTAAAATTCGTGAACCTGAAAAATTAAACTCTGCTAATTTTTTTCAGTAATCGCAGAACATATTCATTTCGAAATAAACCAATGACCGAGTACGAACAAAAATAAATTATTTTATATCTGTAGTAGAGGCGTTGTGTTACCTTCCTCTGCTGGGAATGCCATAGTTCCCTTTGAGTAATACCTTAACAGCTGCTACTTGGTTTCGCGGTCTCCTTCCATAGTACTGCGCTCTTTCAAGTGGTATGTAGAAAGATGGCATTAATCATAATGAATCTTCACCTTAGAAATTGGAAGGCTCATTAGTTGCTATTTCATGGTAGATAGAACGCAGTAACTTTATTAGAAAGACACGATAATTACCAAACCCTTTATAATTACATCGGTCATGTCATTCGATGTGCTTTTTGAAACTATTTCAATGCATAATGTAAATTTAGTAGTGAGAAGTTATGAGTCAGAAATCCAAAGCTATATATAATAAGCCTATCCTCACACACAACTCTCCTAATCCTGTTTACCGTAACTATTTACACTCTATAAAATTTTAATAAATCTTGGATAAGCTTCTTAGTTACCGGCTTCTTGACGTACTCATCCATTCCACACCTGAGGCACTCCTGCAGCTTCTCATTGTCCTCATAAGCAGTGCATCCAATCACAGTCAAAGGCCTCCATTCAAACTTACCAATCTTTTCCCGGATGATCCTCGTGGCTTCAAACCCGTTCATTATCGGCATATTGCAATCCATGATCACCAAACTAAACCCTCTGCATTTCTCACTGCAAGGGTTTTCGTTCTGCTTCTGAATCTTTTCCAACGCTTCTCTCCCATGGTAAGCAATATCATACGTTTTATCCAACGAACGCAAAATACCTTCTATGGCATTTAAATTGAAACCGTCATCATCAACCACCATGATTTTCGGACAGTTACACAGCTCCTCCTCAATTACGCATTTCTCTTTGATTTTCGGCAACATCCTCTCTGTGCGGAAGGAGTGAAGGATTCCAAAATTAAGTTTCGGGTCAAAATTGCTCGTGTTGGAGCTCCTGGGCTTCTTTTTCTCAGAATTCATCCTTGAAAATTTTTTATGCTGTGGAAACGTTATCTGCTTATGCCCTTCATCAGCCACAAGCATGTTGAGGTTTATGATGTCAGAAAGCTTGCGATGGACTCCCTGCTGCGAAAGGTCTTCGACTAAAAAAGAAAAGACAGACCCTTCTCCTTGCACTGAAAAGATACCCAAGTTTTGCTCCTGAGCAGGGTAAAGCAATTTCGCTAGAGAATTTGAAATTACAAGGCCAAGAGCTCCTCCGGTTGAATTTAAATTGACCTTCACCGTGAACATATGGTTTGCGATCTTAAATTTAAGCCTTTCGATTTCTTGCTCGGACATCCCTATCCCGGAGTCTTTTACGCTGATTCTGACAACCTTGCCGATTTTTTCCCAGCTGACGATCAGTTTAATAGACCCTTTGGAGGTGTATTTGATGGCATTAGATATTAGGTTTATTAGAATCTGTTTCATTTTGGTAAAATCGGTGGAGATCGTGTAATTGTGATCCTCTATTTCAGTGAAGTCGATGGTCAACTCAAGTCCCTTTTTGCCGACAGAAAACCGAAATAAATCTGCGCATTCCTGCATTGCAGCATAGAGTTGGCTTCTCCAAGGTATCAAACGCAATTCGTTCCTCCGCAATTGAAGGTAGTCGAGCACGTCGTTAACGAAGTAAGAAAGTATTCGGGCGTTTGCTAGCGCTGGGCGTATAAACTCCGTTTTTGCGCTCTCTGGAATCAGGCTGCTTTCGTTAGCGCGATCCAGTGAGTTAATGTTCCCGTTCAGCGGAGTTCTCAGCTCATGAGAGACCGATGATAACAAGTTTAATTGCAGCTCGTTTATTTGTAGCATGTGATGGATACTCTGGGATTTATCTTTGGTGATCATGGCGATGCAGTCTGAGTTATCAAAGGTAACAAGCGAGAAGCCGACGTCGAGATATTGCTGCTGAAGGTGTCCCGAATGCTTTAGAATGCTCTCGAACCAGATATATTTCCCTCTATGTGAGCACATTTCTGCATAGAGCTCGCTGTCATTTGTAAGGTCATCAATGAAATTTTGGATATTGCTATAATTAGGCAGTCGCTTGGATAGCAAAGGGTGTTCCTTTGCGAGTAGTTGCGCATCTTTTGCGATGAGACCGGTGGTCAGTTCCTGAAATTTTTGAATCGTCGCAGTTTCAAGAGCGTTGAAATACGTGGAGAGACCGACAACGTGAGAGTATTTTACTTTCTGATCGAGACTCTGAATGACGAGATTGGATTCACTCTGCTCGAATAACCCCTTCAGGCTAGCACAATTCTGCTCAGCAATTTCTTTTTCCATTGTTTTCGCTTTGCAAAAATTATCTTGAATGACAATCGCCAGCGAAACGCAGACTAAGACCCGAAAGAAGTTAACGTATTCTCCTGCCGTTAATGAGTTTTCGACCGCTCTTACAATTAAAAACAGCAGCCAAGGCACGAAAAACGCTAGAATTCTCAAGAACCATTCGGTTAAATAACAACTCAGCAGCAAATACATCCACATGAACTCTCCCATCAGCAGTATCCCATTTCTGAATTCATGTGTGCTGGTAACATCGTCTTGACAAAACCCGGCGATGAAAATTCCGACGTTTACTCCAACAACAACGAAGAAAATTAGCGCTTCTTTTACACATAGACTCTTTACACTGCTCAGTTTCGGCTTACGAGTCCAGAAATACGCCAAAAAGAGAGCTATGTTAACTAACAGCACCAGTCCTAACTGAACCGCAAAGCTGCCGTTCCATACCTCATCTCGAGAAATATTCCCAGTATCGTTTGCGAGATAAAGAATATACGAAAAACCAAAGAATACCGTGAAATATTTTCGAAAGAATCCGAATTTTGGTATTTCTGGCGCTCTTGTAGCCTTCCCAACCCGTTTTTGCTTCCGGATGAATGGAGTAGATGACAACTCCGTTGACTTTTTGGTGGACATGAATATTCGCTTTACTCCAGCCTGTTTTAGGGAATTAACGACGACGGAATCGGTGAGAAATTAGTACCGTTGTAACTTTTACAAAGTCCGACTCAATCCAATCGGCTTACTGAAAAATTTCTTATCATTCCAGATTGATTTTAAAGTTATTTTGACTGCCAGCTAATTAGAATGAATTAAATTGAATCCGGGTATTTAAAATAAATTGAGGAAGTTAGCTTTTCTGGAATCTCTTTGGTTTTATTTAGAAGCAAACGTATCAAAGCTTGTTTTTCTTTAGGAAACATTACAGATTTTTATTATCACTCAGATTTCAAAGTAGAAAGTAGAGTTTGCAGATGGATCTTCGATTTTGTCGGCTATTGGGCTGTCTAGAAGCATCCAGCAAGAAAAGGAGGGCCATGAGAGCGTTAACTTTCAAATGATAGGAGTGACTGTTGTGGGTTTTTGCCTCTCGTTGCTTATTATTCTTACTGAAAACTTTCTGCAAAGGTAACGGGTTTTGGTTAATAGATTGTTCTTTAATAAATTAAAGATAAACTAAAGATAGCTCGAGGATCGAGACTCATGGAAGGTAATGGGAATTTTGTTAAGATTTTTATAATCATTGAATCTTCCGATGCACAAGCCAGATCGATAACTGGCGAAAGTAGTCTGTTGTATTGTATAGTTTCGGTTTTCCTGAAATTAAAATATAGAAACTAAGATGTTGAGGAGTGGGTATAGCAAACAGGGTATTTCGTGTTGAGATTATGCACAGGTGTATTTTAGAGTGTTGGAGCTTAAAGAACATATTCCTCCATTACGCTTGGCAATTTGGTCCTTCCGCTTTTAATAGAATAGATGATGCACTAAGTGCCCGTATTTATGGGCTTCTGTGTTGGAAGCATTCTGACCTATTTTCCCAGTCATGAGCACCTCCTTGCAAAGATTTGCTGAATAATTTTGTGAAATATGGCTCTGAACTTCCCTAGGATCAACAAAACCTAACTTAAACCTCGTGTAACCAAGAAAATTGAAGCAAAGTTATTTTAGGACAGAAATTGAAAACTATTCAACTCTATTTTTCGTGATGTCCATGATAGAGGATTTACTCTGCAACCAGCATTACTACCCTCATCACTGAACGCCACTTTCAAAGTCTAAGAGTTCTGTTATTAATTGTATTCACAATACCACATCCACATTGCTAGAGCGCGAATTTGATTCCACCTCACCATGGATATTTTTATTTTTCTAACACACCACTACATTGTCAGGTCTCATCTTAGAAACTTGATTGCCTCATTCAATTTTCCATTAAAATTTTTAGAATTGCTGTTTTCTTTCTCTCAATAGCAAATATGGCTTTTTCAATGATTAAAATATATTATTTAACCTTACTAACTAAATCCCTCAGCTGATATAAAGCTCGGTCTTTTCCTTTTCTTCAACTAACACAGTATGTCTTTCATGCTTTATCCTTTCGATTTCCCTTCCAACCTCTTCCTCTGAGGCCGTCGTCGCGACGTTCCTTATATCTTGCATTTCAAATTGGAGTCTTGCCTGTGTAAGCTTATACCGTTTATAATACTTACACAGTAAGCAGCCAACCACTATCACCGCTACGGTGAGAGTAACAACCGCGATTATGATCCATGTTGGAGTCGACACCGCTCCAGCTACTGAAATTTGTACAGAGTCATATATCAACGGTATCGACCAGCTCGTAAAGTTGGAGCCATGAGCATATCCATTCAATATTGCTACCACTATAGCATAGTAAGTCACTTCGCCAGTGGAGTCGATCTCAAACTGTTGATTCCTTTCTTTTCGAGTGTTAGCCGCAAACTCAGTGAAACTTATCGATTTATTAGCTTGAATTTTATTGAATTTGACAAAACCATCATGAGGCTCATCTAGTTCGTCGTCATTTGCCCTGAAACCACACTTGGAATAAGTCTCAAGGGTGAGTCTGTCTTTGGTAATAAGTACGTTGTAAACTGGTTCCACGTCGTACTCCGTAAATATATTTTCAGTTCGATCGGCAGAAGCGTCTCCCCAAATAAGATCGAGTTTTGATTGATCGAAGAGATTGATATTCCAGTTAATAATACCGTTCTTTCCGCGATAGAACGAATCATATGGAAGTATGTTGTTTTCGCCAAACAGTCTTGTTTGGAATTTATACAGCGCTTCTTTCTGAGTGGGGATCTTACCGTTAGCGACACCATCCAAGAGCGAGACTCTCACGTAGATTGTGCCTCGGTTGACTTTGAGGTGGCCATATAAGACCTCTTCAGAGGGTACATTAACCCTGAGATCCCAGTGACCGCTATTCAGTTTTTCAATGGAATCCGTTGCCTTCATTCTAACTTTTCCATAGCATTCCACCAATTCGATGGCCAACGTGCCACTCTTCGCGGCAAAGATCTCATATATCACTGATTGTCTGTTGCTAACTCGGTTGACGTGCAATCCGCCGACTGGAAGAGCGATAGGCTTTGTTACTTGAGCGATTACCGAATATTTCGTGGCGATTGAATGCGGATTCTTTAGTTTAAACTCCAGGCTTGCTTGAGTATCTGTTCCATTGAGAATCGTCATTGTTTTCATTAATTCATGTCCTCCGATAATGAGCAGCTGCGACGCGGAATAATCACCATTCTTGTTCGCCTCTGAGGTATAGTTAGCAGTGAACTCAAAGCGATGTCTAAACTCCTCGCCATTTGGTTGCTTCATAACAAGCACGCCCTCTTCAAGCGATGGGAAAGCCGCTATCGTTGAATTAGCCCCACCAATCACTGGGTTTTTGGCGCCTTCATTGTATAAGTTGATATTAATTTTTATGTTGTAGGGGCTACGGTCTGTAAATGTTGGTAGCATCATGGCATATTTGACTTCTTGGCGAAGATCCAAGTAATCTGTATGCATAACGCCATCGGCCAATTTGATCTTCTTATTTTGAGAGCCCGCGACTATCGAGAACTTCGCATGGGAGCTTGCCTCGATTACGACATAGAAATTCGTGTAGGGTTTTCCATCAGATTCCGAAAGAGTCTGAGGATAGAGGCCGAAGAAATGCTCTCCAGGCAAAGGAGATTTCCGCATAAGAAGCCCAGTGTCGCTGCGGGCGGTATTGTTATAAACAGAGGCAGTTATGTTTCCTGCGAAGACTATAACATCGATGTAATTGCTTATTGTTTGAGCTTCAGGCTCTGTTGAATTTTTCATCTGTTGATATTTGAAATACAATCTATCTTGGGGCTCTAATATATCAGTATAGAAATTTCCGTCCATGAGCACGATATTTTCGTTTGGATGCAAAACAACAAGATTACCAGCAGTATTATTTTCGTGGGCTTCCAGCGTGATCGAAATGTAGCACGGCCTGACCTGCTTTGCTGTTTCTTCAGGAAGGATCAGCAAAATTGAGCCATCAGCCTGTGCTTTTTTTATGAAAGTGGCAGGAACGGGTAGGTCTCGGGTTTGTTCATTCTTAAAAACGTAGGCGGTGGTAGTCGCCTTGCCTTTTTCAATGTAAGTTCTTATTTCTATTTCTCCGGGAGTATCAAGGTAGTATTGGAAGGCTTTTTTAGCAGATTTATCAAGCGAAAATGCGAAAGGATGCCCTCCCAATATAAGGGCTTCCTGGTTGTCCTTGAATGAGACCGTGATCTGATAGTTTGCATCTTCGAAAGAGTACACGCCAATTGTCCATTCTCCGTAGAACTCTTTACCGCGGTTTTTCGCTTCTGATTTGGCGAGCTTGAAATGAGCGCTGTTAACGGTAAAATCAGCGTCATCAGGTGTAGGTCGTGAGGAGGTGCCTTTGGAAAGCAAGATCATGACGTCATCTTGTTTACTGGAGGTAATATCAATGAAAAGCGTGCAGTTTTCGCATTTCGATTCACTTATGGAGATCTCGTAGTATTTGACCTGATATTTAAAGATAAGATCGTAAGTGGGGACATGAGAGTCTAGTTTCTGCACGTCTCCTGTCACCATTATCGAGAATATTGGAGGCTCGATATCATCATCATTGGAGACATATCCGCTTTCCGCATAGACTGTCAATGTAACAACACATTCCATTAGGTCGTTATTACATAATTGCTTCAGTTTATCTGCTGGGATTACGAACTCATCTTTGTACTCGCTCATCTCCTGAAGAGCCGTGCCTTTTGCCGAGAAATCTGCATCCTTGTTTGTTGGATATTGTAGCAGAAGATCATGTAATTGAGTGGGATCTTGAGCTTTGTAATCTTTGACCTTCGCGAAAACAGAAACTTTTCTGTACTGCGACCAGCCTTTCACGACTAATGGCTTTTCGAGAGTACTCGGGTAGAAATTAAAATGGAATGGAATATCTGCGACGATTGGGTGGTAAGAGCTCAATCCTTCGGCTAGATCAACTGGTCTCTTGCTCTTTGAAACTAGGATATAACTGTCTACATCTGCTGTTAAGTTCGTGAAGGCTGAGGCGTAAATTATGCAACTTTCGAACTTTGAGGTCGAGTTTGAGAATTGACAAGCTTTTCTTAACTCACTTTCTTTCAACCTGATAGAGAACGTGTTTTGTGTTTTCGCTGTGTATGCTGTATGGTTCGGCAAGAGGATGGATGGGTTAAGTGACAGGTAGATCTCATATTCAGAGCGACTGCTCTTCGTGATCATTAGGTCGCCGTCTTCGGGATAATAATCGATTTCGAAATATTTAGGAGCGGCTTTGGAGACTGTAAAAAAGAAGGGAAAACCGTCGCGGAGGTAAAGGAACTCCTCGGAGTTGACATAGGCAATGGAGAACGAATACGTGTCGTAGTAGAGCCCTCGATCGTAAGGTAGAGGGGAAACGGCGACCAAATACGTTCCTTGTGGCTCAAAGATCTTATCTCCGCTGGAAACTGTTAGTTCGTTAGAGGAACTTTTCCAAGGAGAATCAGTCTTATTATCCACAGTCATTTCAAGCTTGAATTTGCCTCTGATTGGCTGGAGAAGGACGGATACAGAGCCTTCGAATGATTTTGGGAAATTAGTCGTGAATTTGAAATAGGCGATTTGATCTTTCGAGATGCTATAGCGCATCGCAACACCTGCGGGGAGAGTGACTGGCTTATGAACGGTCTTATTTCCATCTGATGAGGAATTACGATAAATTATCGGCGTGATGAAAAAGATCGAAGCTTCAACGGCTGTGACATTCAAATAGTAGTCTCCCGCAAGCGTTCGCGTCACATCAGAGCGATGGACGTCGATATTCCAGGAGGTGCTCGTGGTTTCATATGGCGGCTGCTGGTAGATACTATAAGGCGCGAATTTCAGCTTATACTGTCCTCTCCCTGACAACGGGTTGATTTGAAATCTGATATGATCCACACCCGTATCATTCAATAGCCTATAGCTAAATTGCCTGGTAGTAAACGCGCTCATCTCAGCCTTAAACGTAGTACCTTCAACAAGCCTAGTTACTGTGTTGTGTTGATCAACCCAGATCTCGAAACTTGATTCCTTGCTCGAAGTGTTTTTCGAGGCTCCTAAGACGGATATAGCATAATGGCAGTAGGTATCATGATTCGCATGAGTCGCGCTAATAACTCCAGACTTCCACATTTTCGAAGAGTTGCTGTAGTACATGATCTTATCAAGCGTGTCTAGATTTGTGAAGTTTTCAGGTGTGAAATAACAATTTTCGAAATATTCGCATTTCATTACTGCGACGTAGACGTTACCGGTCTCTGCAAACACACCTAAATTCGTGCTTGAGTTGCACAGAGGATGGTACCAGAAAGTCTGGACTTCTCCGTCCTGAATGAAGCTCTTGTAGGCTTTTTCTGGATATAATGTCTGACCACCATACCAAGTCTTACTCTCTGCACTCAAAGCTCTGTAGGAAATCGAGTATGCCACCTGCTGAGAGGGACTGACCGAAATGTAAATTTTCTTGTTAAAACCCAGTTTCTTTCTCTCGGCTGCAGAGATACGGATCGTTTCTTCACCATACGACGTGATGTTCCAGAGATAATCATCTAATCTGTCCGGAAGCACGTCAGGGTGGATGTATGTGTGCACGAAGCCCTCGTAGAATTGGAAATTCAGAACTACACTCGCGTTTTCTGGAATTTTGTCCTCTTCGAGATTGATCACGTAGGTGTTGTGAGTCTGAGGCAACGCGACATCGTCAAAACGTGCGTATAGTCTAATGCGTTCGACAGCTGCATACGCATTAGCTTGCAGAACGACAGGGTCGTCGAAGACAACCCGCATCGTCCAATTACAGCCCGTGCAAAATTCTGGTTGGGATTTATGAATGATGGTAGCCAATCCTGAATCCCAGGCAGTGTCTAGGAACATCAATGAGTATGTAGGGTTGGCGGCTTCAGAATTATTTCTGAAGACATATGCGTGGAGAGGAGTAGAGTTATCGGAGCGCGTGTAGAGTCTCGAGGCGCTCAGAACAAGTCGATTTGTGGTTTCGTTTTGAGGAATTTTAAAGACTACAACAGAATCGCTGCCGTTTTTAGAAGAGCGAGGATAAATTTTTTCGCGGACGCCTGCTGTGTAGTTGGATGGGTGCTCAAGTCGAAGCTGGTAGTCGCAGGGGTCAAGAGACACACAATCAACCCCGATGTAATACATTTTATCAGGAGACTGCGAAAGTTGGTGGGCTGAAATGTCAATCATGAGAAAATGAGTGCCTATTCTGAAATAGTCAATCATTGGAGAGTTTGATTTAAGTCCCATGGTGGTTTTCGAGCCAAACATTCGGAAGAAGTTATCTCCATTGGAGGACAAGTAAACTGAGACGTCGCTGAGAGGTTCAGGTACATTGAATTTATAAAGTTGAGTGGACTCGCCTTCTTGGACACGATGGTAGGTATTGCCGAAGCTGATATCGACAAATTTTTGTGCTCTCGCGAAAGAGCAAAGCCCGACGAGGATCAGGAAGCAGAAAATGCTGCGAGAAGAAAAACGTGAAATTGTCATTGATAAACTGAGTTTAAATGTTAATGATCTATATATGTAAAAGTATTGAATAAGCGCTCTGATCTGAAACTACATGGCTCTTCGGATGAAAAACGTGGAAATCGTGGAAAAATAAGGCACTAAGGATATCTGTGAAAAGCTATGACTACGAGCATCTGATAATACTTACAAGAAAAAGTTTTCTTTAGTCAAGAATCAAAATTTTCTCAAATTAACAGATTGTAAGTAATACTTCTTCGAATGATGATAATCTCACTGCTATGAGAAATATTAGCGATTAAGTTGGGTCTCAAATGTGATTAACGCAGCGAATTTCAAATCAAATTAGATCAAGAGCTGAGATCGTTTTAGATCTTACAAAGTTATCATCTAATCAGTTCTTCTCAAATCCTCCCACGCAGGATAATTTGTTTCTTGGATCCACAGTTGGATATATTTCAATTTACCTCAATGAAGAGACAAGCTCATTCTTTTCTTCCTTCATAAAGGAGTCAAAAAAATATTATCTAGCTTCGACAACCTTACCCGAGGCTTTTCGTACAAGGATTTAATTTTTTCTTGAAGGATATCTCCCATTTACGGGCATTTTGCCTCAACTTTTTTCGCGTCAATATTTTAAATTCACCTTTCAAAGGAAGATTATCTAAAATTATTCCAATGAAGGCGCAGCCAAAAGAGAATTTCAAAAAGGAGCTTGCTAAGCTCAAAAAGAACGACCGCGAAACCATCGATAAACTCACCGAAATCGCGAAGGACCAAGAATCTCATGCTTCCGAGATTACAGAAGCCCTGTTTGAGAAAATGCGCTCAGTATCATACAATAAAAACGAAATCAATATCTTAATTCATTATTTTCCTAATTCTCAGAGCCGCACCGATAAAAAAGTCCTGTTTTTGTATGTTATCGACTCCATCATCAAATTCGTTGGCGGGAAATACATCCAACTCATCGAGACGGAAATCCCAGAGCTTTTTGCATCAACATATCTCAATCTACTAGACGACCCTGACGCCCTCAAGAGCCTGAGGATACTCTACGCGATATGGAAGCGATTTTTCAAGCCTGATGCGATTGTGTCGCTTCGAAATATCATCTATGCGCAGAAAAATATAGTAAGCAGCTTCGTCTATGAATATCTGTCTTTGATTTGTCAGCTAATTTGAATGAAAGGAGCTTATCTACTGTTTAGGACCTCGAAAAAACTTTTACAGAGGAAGAGCACGAGATGCTAGAGGAGTATTTCAGAAAAAATAAAGATATTTTTCCATCGAATGGGTCGCAAGAGCCATCTCAATCAAAGGGTCAGCAAAGATCGCAGAATCAAAAGCAACCGATTGCGCATTCGCAGATGATGGAACAGCAAGATAGACAGCAAAGAGCGTCAGGACATCAAAAAACGCAAACAGCTGAGCAAAATCGTCCGAGTGTCAACAAATGGGTTGAACATGATTTCCAGAATCAAGCGTATCAGCAGCAGCAGTCTTATCAGCGTGGGATGAACCAATCTCGGTCAGTGGAACCGATGAAAACAGGCTATATGGATAATTCTAATAAGCAACGGGAGCCTCAAATGAACCAAATGCATAACACTCGGATTGAAATGCAGGGAGCAGATATGAGAAAAGAGGCGTATAGAATCAAAAAGAAAGGCACGGGAAGTCCTCCAGGCGAAATGAGAGACTTCCCAAGGAAAATGGTCAATGAGACTCAATTTGCTCGCAATCAGCTAAATATGGGGATTAATGAACGACAAAATATTTCGCCAACGAAAGGGAGCTATAACGAAATGCAGGTCGACGATGGAGAAGCTCATTTTAGTGATGAAGAAGACCCGAATAGGATGCGAGCGTCAGGACCAAACCTGAATGGACAATTTATGCCCGGTCCTAATCCTATTCAGATGGGTACTATGCAAAAACAGCAAATGGGGCAATATTACAATTTTCAGCCTTCGCAACAAATGCAACCGAATCCTCTGCAACAACAGCAATATCCTCAACGATTTCAGCAGTTCTCTCAGCAAACACCCCTCCAACAAGGTCAAAATCCACAGCAAATGCCTGGACCTATCCCACAGCAATATCCCCAGCAACTGGGTAGTCAAATCCAGCCAACTCCTTACCGTCAGCCCATATATCCCGAAATTAACCATCCGGAGATTACTCAAAGGCAGCAGCAACAGCAGCAACCAAGCAGTATGAACTGGGAAGGCTATGATAGAAAACACGCACTTGAGCACCCTCGGAGCGAAGACAGTCGTTTGGGTCAGAGTAACCGAGGATTCGACCCGAAAACTCTGCAAATTGTCGATTTAGTTAATAGAACGCAACAAAAGATACAAGGTACCAATGTGCACAGTCCTGCCACTGAGCCTCAAAGCCGTCACGGACATCATGGCTCTGCAGGGAAAGGCGGTCATCATCCACATCATCAGAGTAATCATCCGCTTCATCTACAGAGAGAAAGTTCTGCAAAGCATCCCAAAGAGCCTGTTGCTGTGTTTCGAATAATTCTGAATAAATTGAAGCATGACTTAACGAATTATTGGGAGGATAGATACAGGAAGAACAGGCTAATAGATCAGCTTCACATCACTACACTGAGCCAGTACTCATCTAATAGCTTTTCTTGTGTCTAATTTGTTCGGTAAGGCGCACTGTAATGATAAAGGAGAAAGTGTACAACTCTCTTTATGAGACGAACGTCAGAGCCTGCTCACACTGCGGAATCCGCTTTGAGAACCAATACGAATTAAACAAGCATTTAGACTGGCATTTCAATGACAATATTAAAAAGACGCAACGTCCAGAATTCGGAGTCCGCATGGCCATGTGCACTCGTGACGTAAGAAACTAGCTTGTGGTTATTCTGAAAGGAATTTTTAGGAATGGATCAAAGGAGAAGCGCCTAAAGAAAAAAGTACAAACAAAAACGAAGCAGAAAAAGACGGTAATTAGTTAGTAACGTTCAATAGTCTTATGTTTTCCCTTTGATGGGACTTAGAGCCTGAAAAGCTTTTAACTTTTGAAAATTACATTCCTGCTGAAGAGTTTAAGGTAATTGCTGAAGACTTAAAATGTGAATTATATCTCGGGGTGGTTTTAATAGGAGGAGAGCTGCTGGGCTTGTGGAGAAGAATTCGAGACAACATGGAACTCAACGAGTCGACAGTGGCTGCTGGTTCAAGCTGTGAAAGTGAAATTTCAGGAAGAAACGATGGAAATTGAGGGTGCCAAGAGAGCTGGTGGTCAAATAGCCATCATGCATTTTGCTTGCTATAAATCTATCAACCAGCAAGAGCATGAAGATAATAATGCTGTCAGTAATAAAGATCAAGTGGTTAACACCGATGCTATGGATATCATTGGATGAGTTTAGATCGATTGAGTAACAAAATCGGAATATTACATAAAGTTTTGAACAGAGAGAATATTTAGTTTATCTTCTTCAATAATTGCTTTTGTACAAACATCGACTTCATGTACACAATTTCAACTATCACCCATTAAAAGTCTTCTCGATTAGAATGAAGGGTAGTGCTTAAGATTTTCCTAAATTTGAAAATTTAACAAGAACTTTGTCTTTCAGGACCTGGATATACCCACAGTTTTTCTTTGGTTAATTGTCCAAACTAAGAGTAATTTTCACAAAGAGAGATGCTAATTGGCACTACAGTTAATCTTTCTATGTGAATATCAGTGAAGGCGATCGTACGCACATTTAGTCATGGTCTTACAGCTTTCGTGATCAATAAACTGCGACTCTAAGAGATTGCTAATTCACGAAAACCTAACACTCAAGTATCAAAGCAATTTCTAAGTTATAGAGGAAAGTTTATAGTATTTGAGACTTCGTTAATTAATTGGCGTGAGGATGCATCTATTTCATAATTCTCTTAACTGTTTCCAAATACAATTACTTGTTTCAATAATAGCAAATTTCTGATATCACTTTCCAAAAAAACAGAAATTAGGTCAGCAATTGTTGTTTATAAAGTTGGGTAAGTAGCATCCATTTGAATACCGCAGACACCAGCACCTTCGGTGATAGCGATTCTGATGTATCCTCGATCACCCCAGTCAGGTCCCCAAGAGTTCTTGACGATGTAGTGAGGGAGCTCACTACCATAAAAGTGGTAGGGTCTACCTCGGAGAAAGTGAGCTCCAGTAGTATGGTACCCGACAACGAGGACACCATGGTTGAGGTTGGTTCCGCAATCGGTACTAGTGAGGACTCCAGACGTGTAGTGTCTGAAGACAGGAGAGTCAGCTTGAACAGCAACTGAGACTGGCTGTCTTTCAATAGCAGCTTTGAGCTGAGCAGAATTGTTGGCAGGGACGTTAGCGTAGCCAGTAATCTTGAATTTGTTGCCAGAAGTGGCTTTGCAGCTTTGGTCGCTAGCCTTGTATGGGTAAGCAGATTGGGTGGAGATACCGTTATCTTTAACGTAGTTGAAAGCGTTGGTCATGAGACCACCATTACATCCTTGGTTCCCGTATTTTGTGGAGCAGTCAACGAGTTCTTGCTCAGAGAAGTCTTGAAGCTTGCCTCGTTTAATGGCGCTGAGACCTTCAAGAGCACCGACTGCTGAGAATGCCCAGCACGAACCGCAGGATCCTTGGTACTTGACAGGTTGTACGGCACCTTGGGTGGTCCAGTCCACGTTTTCTCTAAGGTATTCGGTTGGAAGCTCGACAACATTTTTGCTTGTAGTCAATCGCCTCTTAGGATTGTAACCGAGCATAACAGATGAGAATTCCTCATCACTCATGGCAGAGAAGGCATTGAAACTGAGCCTGAAGCTAGGGGGTGGGAATTGTAAGTTGTATTTCTGCATCCAGGAGTGGGTCTTTTCGAAGTATTTGAACCTAATATTGTCTTCAGGTCCACCGTAGTAAATGTTATATTTCTTCTTCCAGTCGGCATAGACAACCTTGAAAGGTCGGATGTCAGCTTTGAATTCGGTTTCAGCAGGGAGGTTGCTGAAGACCATGTAAGAAACAGCAAGAGCACCAACGACAGCGATGGCGAGGATAGCAACTGTCTTCGCTCTGCTGGTTCTTGGGTGTTGAGAAATGCTTGGGGTCTCCATGGTATTGTTGTAAATTTCAAATAATGTGATAACTATCACACTCAAGAATAAATATTCGGATGATTCGAGTTTTTGGCAGTGGGAATGTGTTAAATTGGGCCAGTGTTGCACAAAATGCATCCTGAGTCAATTTTTTCAGGACCTTCGTTAGGCTTTAAAGGATCACAAAGATACCGAATCCGAATGCAGCAGGAGCATCAAGCGTTTGGACTAATGACATTTTGGTTACTCCATCGAAAGCTCAAAACAAAGGAAAACACCTACAAATTCGAGTGATAATCATTTGAACACCACTAAAGATGGCTTCTTGGGGTAGAGTTATTACGCATTTCTCTAAAAGTCCAGTAATCATGGATGGCCTAGCTTGGAATGTAATGGTGGATTGGTTGGACTATCTAGTCATTTGTTGTCTGAAGAAGCTATCCATTATAAACTGCAACTAAGGGAAGCTTTCGTGAATTTGTTTTGTTATTTTATAAGAAATTAAACTATGGAGGAATTACTTACCTGTCTGAGCCACAACTGAGAAATAATCGTTCAAACACGTTAGCTGATCCTGAATTCACTTCTTTCAGCTATATTGAGTCGCCTTCGAGTACCTTCGAGTAGGATAATCAAAAAATTCCTTCGAGGTTAATGGTCGTGGCACAACGCAAAGATTTCTGTGTTCGAAAGTAAGAATCAGCAAAATTAAGTTTTCGCTTGAAGGTCGTTTAACACGATTTCATTTAATTTCTTTGCAGCTTCAGTAGATTCAAGGTACAACGAGAGTAACCATAGCTTCAAGTTTTCTACTCATCAGCATCTCTTTCAAACATTGCTACTTTCAATTTAATTCAAAATGAACCTATTTCCTGAAAAATTGCTATCTATTCGAGTGATTAAATACCCGTGTCCCCTTAGGATCCTCATTATGTGCAAAATAGCAAAGTAGCAGGAGAATCTTTCGTAAGGTCTATGAAAACGGCTGAACTTGTTTTCTTCCTCTCAATTGCACCTATCCGGACGTTTTGGAAAGCCACCCTAAGTCGATTTTATTTGACATGCATTGCTCCATCAATATCAGCATTTTGCTTCTATTTGCAAAGAGAGCGACATCCCTCTCAAATCTGCCTTTGATTTCGGGTGCGGGGAGGTAATCAACGTTTGAACTCACCACTATCCCCAAAAAAGCAGCAGGAGTTGATTTATCAAAAAACCTTACTAATGCAGCAAAAGTACTGCAAAAGGACACCTTTACGAGGCATTGATTTCTTTTGATAGCGATATTTGTGGAAAAGAAGAACTTTGCGGGAAGAGTAAATGGCGACCTGATATATGTATACACATTAACTCACGTTTCTCAATGAATTCGGAGATAAAGTAACTAATACCAATATAAATCACCTACCTACAGACCTTCAAATTTTATTTTTATCTATTCGGCGTTCTCCCTTCGGGCAGGCATTAGAATAGGATAGGATTCTTAACGACTCTCAATGAAATTCCGATACTTGGAAAAAAATAATTTATTCGTTAAAGGATGCTGGAAAAGTAGAACTGAAAAATAGTAAGTAATTTAATTTAGCTAACTTTTTTTCTCCTTCAAAACAATCACGTTGTTTCAAGGGATCTGGTCTTTATCTAGATGTGATTAAACTCATCATTTAGCCGAACAATGAATAGAAGACTTTGTTATTAAATCGAATATTGAGATCAAAGTTTTCAGTTTTCTTCCTCTCTAGAACTAAATTTACTCTTCATATTGAATTCATAAGCAGGTATCCAATGAACGAAGTTCCTACATCAAATTTTTCATACTTGTTAAAGTATTTACTAATGCACTCTGTGAAGTATTCTTCAGTATGCCTCAACGACTGGAATATGCCGAGTTTATCACCAACTGACATCCCCTTCGCTTCCAGGATAGGATTGCTCTTCTTCAGTGTCGCAGAAATGCTAATTTTATCATCAACTTCGAGTGGATCTAAATCTTCAGGGGCTATCCCAATAAACTTCAGTT
>ENA-UOUE01000622-UOUE01000622.1-compost-metagenome-genome-assembly--contig:-NODE-622-length-27859-cov-6.359621_pt1 | contig 27859 bp, 19 predicted proteins | sample MGYA00238146_ERZ747223 | MGnify/ENA primary metagenome ERZ747223 (study PRJEB28781, sample SAMN06268865) | compost metagenome | isolation source: single cell | place: USA: California, Emeryville, Joint...
TATTTATAATAGTCAAGGGAGCAATCCATCTCTACCAACCATGAATATGATGATGACAAAAAAACCCCAAACCACGACGTCAACAGCTCAATCGCGGAAAACAACCCAACCATCAGTAGACTCGGGTAAGAAGCAATCAAGAAATGAAAATGCGACTCAGGCCCAGAAGAAGATTGAAGGTATTTAGCCTAAACCCCTTCTTATTTTACTTATATTGCGATTTCTTAGCTATTGGATTTGATTTCTTCAAAGACTCCGAATCTGTTGATGATGAATTTGCGAAAGCTTTGGAGCATATTCTTGAAAAATACCAAAGTAAGAGTCTCTTCGTCTTTGACTTATTGATTTTATTTTTCAGAGGAAGTGAATGATGACTCAACAGCATTTAAAAGACCGAATTCTGGATTCTTCAACACGTATTCTGACACGACTAAATACTATGATCCGAGTCAAGACAGTGATTTAATAAAAAGAGTAAACTACTCAGAGTCCGACCGCACAAAAAAGGATCTATCGAATGTAACAAATACTAAATTCATTATGAATGATTAATAACCTTCTCAATCAAAAGACGACTGAGAGTACACATTATGCAGATGAGGAACCTAAAAAAGCTGTTGGAAAAGAGCCTGAAAAACCCAAAGACTTCTCACGACAAAATAGCAATTCTACCGCTCGTACAGTCAGCAGTAACTCCGACACGAAACAGCCTCCATCAAAGAACCAAGCGCCTGAAAAGGTCCCGCTGCAGACTAAAACCCAGACAGCTGACCACAAGCCTATGAGAGAGATAAAGAGCATCTCGAGGGATGATTCTCTTCCGACAAAAAAAGGAAACTTAGACTTCCAAGCACCAATCGAGAAGTCTTCTATCAACAAAACAAAGACAGAAGTAAGTAAGCCGAGTGACAAGACAGGGAAACCTCAACCGAGCACTCAAACTAAGAGGATAGATAGAATAACGTCATTGGATGATGCCAGCGGAGGGAAAAGCAATGTTGTCAAGTTGGTTGAGAAGAATATCAACAAAGACTTCACCCCAGATACATTAAATCAAGAACTCCTGAAAATTAAAGATATGTATTCTTCTTTCGATGGATCAAAGATGACGTCCACTTTGATCAACTTAGATATCGAAGAAATGTGTTTCTGCTTGTCTTGCGCAATCAGAAAACACATCCAGTATTTCCTGGACAATATTTACTCTCCTGAATACCAGGACTTTATGAGAATCAATATATTCGCACAAAGAGAGGACCAAAATTCGAAGGAAGTTAAATTAAATTTCGGTGGAATGAGAAATGAGACTCAAAACATGGCTGGCCTGATGCTAATGAGCGCGGATAAGCGCCAGATCTTAAATGAAGTCACTCAGAATCAACTAGCCGATCAGATTTCAAAGCCTTCGGGATACTCTCCAAGCAAGAGAAAACATGATCAAAAGAGGAGGATCATCTCACAAGAGGAAACAGGAGAAACCCCAACCCCATCAATGCACAGAAAGGAAGAAGAGTTTAAAAACGAGTATGGAGAGGACGAAGAAGAAGAGAGACCACCTCAGGATGTATCTAATAATAATCCTATGGAAGACGTTGACAATGACGATGGCGATTATGATCCAAGATTGCACATGCGACCAGCTATGAGAAGAGCTGGTAGTGATCCTGAGCTCTATGACCCAGAAGGCCAAGGAGAAGGCCACTACTATGAGAATGGCGGAGTGGAAGAGGACCTTTATGAAGAATACTATAATAATCCTTATAGACAACAAAGCCTCGCCATTATAAGTGAAAGGACAGGAGAGCATAGTGAAGGGCATACAAAAAACAGTCAGCGGGTTTCGAAGAACGAAAACGAGGTCATGCCAGAGGAGCCTCAGGATGAGGAGATTGAAAAGTTTTTGCGGGAATCTCTCAGAGATTCAGTGATGTTCAACCTTCGTGAAAGCGATTACCCGGAAATGAAACAGCAGCAAGGGTTCGGTTTAGCGATACAGGGACAACAAATCCCAGCTTATGGTTCTCACAACTACAATCAAAATACTGAGGAGGAAGATGAAAATTACGATCCTAGACAAGTAACTGAAGAAAAACCCGATCCATTAGAATTCTCAATGGAATCGAGGTTTACTACCCTCGATGAGTTAGACTCGTCGCAGATCGACATGGATTATCGAGCAAGAATCATATTTGAGCGGACATTCAGTGATAAGAGATGGAACGAGCAGGATTATTTCAAAAGTAAAAATTTTTAATAGGATTTCATAAGAATCTCTTACCATACATAACAATTAGGAATCAATGCGAATGTGGATTGCGGAATCATATCTGACTACTGTAAAAGCGTGATAATCACCTCCAAGATGGAGAAAGAGGTTGTGATAGTGGCCCTAGTATACATTGAAAGGTTAATTACAAGCAAGAACCTGTACTTAAATCCCGCAAACTGGAGAAATACCGTCTTTACGGCACTCATCATCGCCTCGAAGGTATTTTTTAAAATTATTTTTGAGAGCAGTTGGATTAACTTTCTCATATATAGATTTGGGACGACGAGTCATATGAAAATGAGAATTTTGCTAAAGCCTTCCCGCAATACACAACGAAAGAAATCAATCAACTTGAAAGAGTGTTCTTAGACTTTATTGACTATGATATCGTGGTTGGGTCAGCCGAATATGCCAAATACTACTTTATTTTGAGAACATTTGCAGAGAAAAACAAGAAAAGTTTCCCTCTCAGAGCTTTAGATGTGAACACTGTGCTCGCTTTACAAAAGAATTCGAAGCACGCGGCTCAAGCTCTTAAAGCAATGTATGCTAATTCGCTTAATAAGACACTCTAAATCGCTGATACTAATTTACTAACATCGTTATAATTGATTGTATGTTTTCTCACTTCCTCATTGTAATTTAAAGATAAGATTGCTTTAAAATGAAAGCTTTAATGCTCAGAACTAAAATTACTATTCAAATCCAATTTTTTGACCTATGAATATTATTTTCTCTCAACCAAAGATTCAACGCATTTCCCATAAGATTACCTTCGAAATAAAATATTGAAACAATTTTGAATAAGCCTCTGGATTGATGTCAAAGGACTGAATACATAATAGGAAGGAAAGGGAATCGAAAAAATGAGATCCCATTGGGCATAAGAGAATAATGTTGAGCGATATGTTTCATTCAATAAGTTAGATACTTAGGTAAAATCTGCCATTCCTCCTGATGTATTTCAGTGGTTTCTAGACACTTAATGATGAGTGCGTTATAGACACTTTCATGTGAAAAAATTCTATTCGATTTCGTCACAGAACAAACCTATCGCAAATGAATCGTTGAGAAGATTTAGCTCAATTGAATAAATAAGTGATCAGTTTTCTGCTAATAATTTCCTTTCAACAAAAAAGAGAGAAATACTAGTAATCAAAATTTCCTGAATCTTAATTAAAGATCGTTTTCATTCTGAAATCGATATTTGTTTCTGCTTAGATAAAATACTCATAATAAATACATTGTTAATTCTCAACTTTAGATACATAAAAAATATATATTAAAAGCTCTCAACTCCAATCGGTACAATGAACAAAGAAATCATTCAGCTTCAAATGTATTTCCAAACTGCGGACGACGTAGAGCTTGGAAATCCTGTCACCGCACATTACATCAGAGCATATACAATTAATAAGGCTATGGAACTGTACAAAACCGCCCAACAACAAGGAAAAGATGTTACCGAAATCAGAACGAACCTTGAGAAATGGTTCGCAGAGACTGAAAAGAAGAAACAATTCATCCCACAAGAAAAGCTAGCTGACAAAGAGAAGAATAAAAAAGATTTCTTGAACTTCGTTCTGCTTCTTTTCAAGGCCTGCGACGATGAATATCGTGAAGAAACTTATGACAACCAAACAGCTATGAATTTTCATCTTTGCGGCATGCTCTTCGATGCTTACTCGATTTTTGGTGAACTCGACGAGGATACAAAGAACAAAAGTAGAACTTGAATATGATTTCATTCATCTAATAGCAAATGAATGTTCTAATTAGGAAAATACGCAAAAGCGAAAGCGATAGAAATTAAAAAAAATCTGGCTGCTGGATTCATTCCAAAATCGAAGGATACTCCACCAGGTATTATCAAACTTTTAAGGCTTCCTCTCAATGAAAATCGTAGATGAAATAAGCGACCCACTTGAGGATATCAAGAAAAGCACCGGTCCTTCCTATCAGAGCGGTGGATACCCAACTTCTCAAGGTGGCATGAATCAGGGTTTAAATCAGTCCACTCCAAACTTCCAGGGGCAGCAGCTAGGCGGTAACACATTCCAAGGCCAAAGCCAAAGTACTGTGAAACCAACCTTCCAGCAGCAACAACCCCATCACGATGATGAAAATCTGTTTGACCCAAAACCAAGAAACCCTTACACAAGCCAACCGACCAATCATAGCTCCAGTTTTAACCCTTATCCAGGTAGCCAAGGGACCTCAACTTTTCCAACATCTAATCAACCAACAATTTCAACCTCGACTCACCCCACTTCCAATCAACCAACTTATCCAACTTCAAATCAACCAACTTATCCTACATCCACTCAACCAACGACTACTTTTCCAACGACGACAATGCAACCAACTACTAATACTCTGACTCAGCCAACATCTCAACAGCCGATTCAGGGCAGTAAGTCAGCCGTAGCAAGAAGAGATCCAGAATTTTATAAGAAAGTCCAAGACGCCAAGTTACTGCTGCAAAAGGGAATTTCTGAGCTTGACTATAAGAGAGTTCCACAAGCTATCGATAACATTAAATCTGCTCTGGAATTGCTTGAAAAAATGAATGCTTAGTTAAATATCTGTTTTGAGCTTCAGAGTCTATAAATTCATGCATATTCCCTTTTTTATGTCTATCCTCAATGGAAAATTTGAACAACGAAGATAGAATTTGAAATTTCATCATCCTAAAATATTCTTAGTTGAATCGACCTTTATTGAGGCAAGAAGTTTGAGTTCTCACGAAGATCACTACAATATAGAGATGAAATGTATTAGATGATGAAACTATAGAACTTTTGGAAAAAGAGATAATTTTGCATTCGAACACTTCAGCTCGTTGAAATTCGAGTAATACCACAAGAAACGAGAATTGTTAACAGTACATAAGTTCCTTACACATTTGATGATAAATTGGCCATAAATCATGAAGATTATTCTGAAATAATGAATTCTTAAAATTGTATATATTGCATTAGAATTTCACAGCAAGTCAAATCCCCATTTCCGTAATACCGCCAACCTATAGAATTAAAGCTTAGGATCATGTAACACAATGTGACTGCTATTTTACCTCTCCTGAAAAAATTAGAAATCGACTTTTAATTTTGCTTCGTCTGGCATCAATGGATTGTTTTGGTTCGGCTTTTCTTGACAAGCTAGTGCTTTTCGTGCTTCTTTCGCCTAGAGCAGTCATTAGTTTTATCTCCTAGCTACTGACATTTTCTTACCGCGGAAAGCAAAAAGTGAAGAAAGTAACCGAAGGCAAGCAGTGTGAGTATACAAAATAATATGACTAACAACGCTCTAGATCGCGCATCGATTTTCTCATCATGAGGGCCTTGTGAGAGAATTACATCGTAAAAAAGTGATGAGTTAATACTTCCTTGAGTCACAGAAATGTCCTCCGCAGCAACTGAATTTGACATTTCAAACGACATCTTGTTTCAATTGTTAGATGAGCATCAAGTTCAAAATATGTACCTGTTCTTCAGATTTCAGAGTTTCAGTTGTGGTTTCGATCTGGTTAGACACTCCTACTTCTGAAAAAAATTGTTGACCATTAAGCACGAGTCTTACCGCTTGATGCCAGTGTATTCATTTGAATAAAAGAGTCTCCGACAAATTGGCGATCTTGCAACTCCTATATGAGATAAGTGATTTAGAATGATGTCCAAAGAAATAAATGACATTGGGCTCCATTTCGATTTGTTTCGAGTCTCTTTGATTCATTCTGGTTGCATAGGTTGCATTATAGAGAAAGACTGAAATATTGTGAGGTGTTGAGAGGCGATCAATCATTTTATTACCAGTAAGTAATGCGAAAAGAAGAGCTCTGCTCGTTTTCATTTGTTGGTTTTTATTTAAGGTGCAATGATTACAATAAATCTCAAAATAAACGATCAACTTCTTCCAAATCTAAAAAACGGCCTTTTTATTAATTAGTAGATGCTCTATTTTTAAAGTGAAAAACGGCCTGTCCAATTTACAGGTTGATCCTACAACAAAAGAACCTTAGCGAACTTCTGGGCGCACAAGTTTACTATTCCTGCTCCTTCTTGTTCATCTATTAATATCTTCATAAGATTCTTCGATTAATTGAAGAAACTTAACATTCATTCAGTTATGCTGTTTCCTTCTAGTTTCGTTATAGCTCCTGCATGAGACATCTTTCTTACTCATTTGATCTAAACGATATCAACTCTCTAATGACTTCCTAGCGATTATCAAAAATTCCCAGAATATCATGAATAATAGTTACAAATTTGGAAAACCTTTGAATCTAGCTTAAGAATCCTGTCTCTTTCTTTCTCTTTAAGTACTTGAGAAGGTACAAGCAACATCAATCAGGCTTAAATTTTTTTACAATAAGATTCGATGGAGTTAGAAGCAGGATTTAATAAAAACGATTATTAACTCAAACTCGTATACCAGTTCCGGAAAATAAAATGCGAAACGGAATTAAAGAAAGAAGGAGTTAATGAAATATATGAGGTCAAATATTAAACTCCTTTCCTTTCTCTACTGATTGAAATACTAGTATGTTGTGGTAGGTTTATATTCCGAGACTTCATGAGAAGTCAACAATGAAATTCTATTGATCAAAATACACCAAACCTCGCTTTCCAATCTTCACTCACACCTCATGGGACGGGTATGTTGGTTCTTAAGGCTCTTAGATAGGTGGAAACTAATTCGAAAGAGATAATTGAATTACCTACTCGATATACATAAGGTGTTACGCACAGAAAATTTGTGGATTTACTCTATTGATTCAACCATCCAAAAGCATGCTCCTCCACTGGGAGTTCAATCTGAAGACTCTCTGGATGCTTCTTTTTCCTGTCCAACACAAAATAATACCTTTAACACGTCACATTTTCCGATCGTAAAATTTTCGAGCGATAGGTGTCTTAAGATTGACTAAACGATATTAAATAAAAATTACTAAGACATGATGGACGCTGACCAGAGACCAGACGACAAAGCAGATAAGCCACAAAAAAAGACACTTGTATACAAATTGGTCCTTCTTGGAGATGTGTATGTTGGCAAAACGAGCATCGCATACAGGTTTATTCCCTCTCGTCTTCTTTCATTCGAAAAAATTCCAAATCAGGTTTGCAAAAGGAGAATTCTCTGATTTTCAAGAGAGTACGGTTGGTAAGCAGTTCTCTTATTTTGACAGGCCCATTACTCAAAATGCTCTCTTTAGGTGCAGTTTTTATGACTCATGGTATCGAACTACCGGATGCGATGATTAAGTTCGATATGTGGGACACAGCCGGACAAGAGCGATATCGTTCATTGGCTCCTATGTATTATAAAGGAGCAAAAGCTGCAGTTGTTGTCTACGATATAACATCATATGTAAGGATGAACTTTTTTCCCCCATCATAATGGTTTTTGCAGGAAACATTTAAACGCGCGAAAGAATGGTAAGCTTTAAAACGAGTCATTTTGCCTATAATAAGACCGTTGCAACACCCTAGGATTGAGGAGCTCCGTCAAAATGCCAGTCAAGGCATAACTATCGCCCTCGTAGGAAATAAACTCGATCTGGAAGAAAACCGAGCAGTGCAAACAACTGTATATTTGAATATATTTTCAAAGGCTCTTATCTCGATTTAATATTAGGAAGCCAAAGAATACGCAGATAAATATGGATTACTTCATTTTGAAACTTCAGCCAAGAGAAACGTGAATTTGAGTGAAGTCTTCTTGGCTATTGCAAAGAAAATTCCAGAAAAAACGCCAAATCCTGCAAATGATGCTATGGTACTGAGATTTTGTGGGTTTTCATGACACTATTTCTTCTAACTTATAGAAAATTGATCAAGTCAAGCCAGAGAAGAAAGGTTACGGATGTTGTGGCTCTAGCTAAGTAAGATTACGGAAGACAAGGGGATTTAGATGCCAATTTCGTCGATTATTTCTGGGAGTGGTTCTTTCCAGTTTACAGTTTTCCTTCGTATTAGTTTGCGACTTTTGCTCGGTCTATATTTGTAGTCTTATGGTTAGAAGTTTCCGCATATTCCTGAAAAAGAATCTCTAGGGAAAAGAGTCTGCATTCATTAACTAAGAAGTAGTTGGAAGTAGCAGCAGATTTCGAGTTTTATGAAATGGTATTTGGTGATATGTTGCTAGCATCACAAAATTTAATATGTTGATGTCTCAGATGTTTATGAAGTAATCGTTTAGAAGTTCGAAAAATACTGTATCTCAGTATGATGGAAGTACTGTTTTCCTTTTTATTTTTCTATTAGTGTTCGACAATAATGAATAATTATGAATGATATGGCTTAGATGCTAATTTCAATCTACATCTTTATGGTTTGATTATGATAGCTTTGTTAACATTTCCACCAAAATGGTATCGTTCTTTTAGGTTTTATCTTTTGCTAAAGGTTTTCGAGCTATTAGAAAGAATTGAAGATTAGAATTGAAACTAATGTTTTATCAAATTTTTATCGGAAGTTTGCGACTTTCACTCAACGACGAGATTGCTATTCGAAAATAGCCATTTAGGCAGCAAAGAGTCTCATTGACCATGAAGCAATCAAAGTAATGGGTCTTATCTACTCTTCTTTCTTGAAGGTCCTTACTTTTCTTATCCATTTGTTCGTTGTGAGCAATCCAACTGTTTCATGATCGCAACAGAAATACCGCTAAACGACGAAAATTTTTTATTTGTCAGTTACGGCAGTTCAGGTTTGCTAACAGATATTCGCGCGGTTTTACCTACCGGCTCAGATATAAAAGCATGAATTTTTTAATCAAATTATTTCATAATAGATAAACATTCTCCGAAAACAACAGCTCAGCTAACCTAACCAATGGCAACTTGTACCTACAAAAAGACTGTATTGGGTGACAGCACTAATACCTACACCAACTATCCCGCGAAGCCTCTCCAGCTGTCTGTTGCAACCTCGATGAATCAAAAGCGCCTCAGGCAAGAGCCTGGTTCCAAAGGCTCACTTACCTCAATCACCCCTTCCTCAAGCTTATCGACTGCATCCTCTGTTTGCTTCTCTGAGGCTTCATCGTACGCGACTTCTCTGACCGACTTGGATCAATATGAAAACGGTTCATATGAGATGAATGAAAATTCATTCTCAATGGCAAAAAACAAGAAGAAAGCTCAGATTGATGACACTAAGTACAAGACCGAGCTATGCAAGAACTGGATGGAGCTCGGCAAGTGCAATTACGGAAAGAAGTGCAAGTTTGCACATGGAAGAGATGAACTCGTGGGAAAACAGATTCCCACTCGAGGCTATAAATCGAAGAAATGCAATTCTTTCTATACAAAAATGTATTGTCCGTATGGCGTCCGATGCATGTTCGCACATGAGCAAAGATCAATGGAGGAAATCAACTGTGATCACTATTACCAGAAATTTTTAAGCTTTCCGGAATTAATGGAAGGACCAGTCATCCAAAGAAAGGCAAGACTTCCAATTTTCGAAGAACTTGGACAGGCTGACGAATGCAATCCTGCATTCAATTTGCATTATTTAACTGACTCAGAGGCGGGTTTCGAAGGATTTTACGGCTTTGGATTTGGTGTGTACACTCTTTAGGTTGTATACCCTTACCCAGGCTATAGCGAGGACTGCCTCCTATCTGCAAACACCAAAGCCATCTGGCAAGATTTCAACACAGCGCTAGCCTTGGTATGACACCCGATGAGGGCAGTACCGATCTAAGAAATAGCATATTTAATAAATCCATCATATATGATTTTAACAATCTAACCATCTTATTTATACATATTTTCAATCTATCTCATTTTGTCAGTAGCAACAAATTTGTTGCTGATTTTTTAAAAATTTTCTCCTCAAAATATGATAGTAAGCTAGCTAGATAGTTCTATACATATAAACCTTTTAGTTTCATCCGAAAATATAATAATCGCAAATTCCTCTTAACTGATGGAGAGAGCCTGAGTGCTCGACCATGAGAACTGGTATGAATTCAAAATCACAGGAAGTTTTTCTTTGGATCACCTTAGCATTGCTAATTTCAATCCAATAATTAAATTTATTTTTTTTCTCTCTCTCTTCAACAACAGCTCATACGAAGGCAGTTAGAGGTTATTTTTTGAGATCAGTTTATATATGATATTATTAAAGAATCAATTGAAATGAGAGAGTTCAGTTGTTTATTATGTATAGCTATGTTATCATTCTTAAAATAATGAATTGGCGTTCAGAGTTGTTGGCTTCTTAGGTGGAAATCTAGTTTGCAGTTGGAAACGAAGTTACTTTGGACATATTCTCAAACGCGCTCTCAATCTGTCTCACAATTTGATTTTTTTCTTGTGAATCCACTAGATCATCAGTCTTATTAGCTCCTGGGTTCTTTTCTTGGTTCAGAGCCAAAACCCCATTCTTTTCATCTTTTTTAAGTGAGTTATGCTTTACGCAGATTTCTTGTTGATTGCAGTTCTCTTTCCCTTCACCCTTCGCACTTCTTCTAGTCGAATTTCGATTGCTGCAGCGATCTCTATGAGAATGCGCTATTGATGTCGAATTCGACTCCTTCAGGATGTCTCTATTTTCAAGCAGGGAGGTGTTTTCAGTGTGACTAAGATTAAGTGAATTTGGATTGCACGTTTCATCTGCACTCTTTCTGTCGTCCAAAGGCTTCGCAAAGGTATTGGCAAAGGTGTTTGCAGGAATGAAAAAGCTTATACTTTGATTTACGCCTTTCTGCGGATTCGTAGTGTCACTAAATGTCTGATCATGAGGGTGTATTTCTGATATGCAACTTTTATTGTTTGAGGCGATTTCACTCTCGACGATTGAAGGGGTAACAAATCGAGGACTTCTTTCAATTGTAAATTCAGTTTCGGTTTTTGGTTTCTGTAAGCTGCTGGAGTTTTTCAGAAGCGAGCTGAATGGTTTATAAGGAGTTTTCTCTGCCGTATTGCTTTTTGGAGAAGCCACCTTCTCGGAGGTTGGGGACTTTGAGAGATACTCGTTCATCTTTTTATTGATAAATTCGTCTTTTCTTCCTTTGAGCAGAGATTCCTTTTTGTTTATTGGTTTTGCTGTTGCTACTGTTTTAGCCGGGGTTTTGTTTTTTGGCAGGTCTGGCTGAGTTTCAACAGTACTCTGATTGTCCTGAGTAGTATTAGTATTTTCTACGTTGGTTACGACTGGTTTGGCAATGACTTGTGGCTCAGGGATGTAAGCCTGCAATTGGGCGTCTTTCATTTTGGGCTTGAGTTTTTCAGAATAATGAATCAGGAACTTCTGGTACTTCAAGCAGTCTTCATATTTCTCTTCTATATGTTCCTTGATTTCCTGAGCTTTCTTGCTGATGATTCTATTCATTTCAGCCAGCACAACCTTCTGAATGGCCTCAAACTTATCTTCCATAACTTCTTCTACGATACTAGCCGTATTCTCCTTAATCGACTGTACCAGCTTATCTGATTGGCTGGAGAGCAACTTGATAAGCATCTTATCGCTGGGGGGCTTTTCAAAAGTTTTTGATGCGCTCCGGTTCTTCCCGTCAGTCGAAGGGCTTAAGGTTGTGCGATCGAATTGCGGAGAGGTCACGAAAGATCTTTTATTAGCCGAGTAGTCAGGAAGGGCATATTCCTCACTTATAATTTGACTTTCAGTCTTTGGCCAAGCATCGTCATCGGTTTCTTGAGGGAATACCATACTGCATGGTTTTCCTTTACGTCCTGAGGTTAAGGAAATGCCATAGGTACTGTTTGATGTGGGACGAGGAGGGAGACCATAATTATCAGATTCTTTGGCTTGAGCGAGGTCTTCGTGCAAGATTTGAGGGCATGATTGATCGATTTGTAAATCTTCTATGTTTTGCAGGGGATCTTCTACCTCTACTGCCAAAGCCTCGGGGACAAAGAGTTGGTTGATAAGCAATTTCAACTTGAGGTTCGCAAATTTCTCAATTCCATTGATGAATTTGTCGTATTTGATTTTGAGATTTCCGTTAGTTTTTTGGACTAATAAGTCTTCGGATTTTTTAACTTTTTCTTCGATTTGTTCGATGAGCTCTTCAAGATTCTTTTCAGCGGCGCGGACTCCAACCTTTAAGAGTTGATCTTGGAGTTTTTCTCTCAGCTTCTCGCCAAAGTCTGTGCTCATAGTTTCTTCCACACTTTTGAAATCCTCCTCTAAGATCCTTCGAATATTGACTTTAGCGACAATACTATCAGTTGATGTCTGAATCACGCTGTTTTGATTATAAAAACTAAGTTAGAGCGTGTAACATAAAACGATTTTACCTTGGGACTGAGGTCTTTTGTGAGCTAGCAGTCTTAGTTTCGTTTGTCTCGGTGTTTATCTGCTTTAGGATGTCGAACATCTCAATCGAAGTAGCTCTATCAATCGCTCTTTTTCCGAACTTGTCTTTTATGTCTTGATTGGCGTTTCCTTCTTGCACGAGCAACCTTACGATGCTGGCAAAGTTATTTTTCACGGCCACCATCAGTGGTGTCCAGCCACGCTTGTCAGGAAGGTTGACATCAGCTCCGTAGCTGATAAGCAAGCGGAGAATCTCTTCCTGCTGGTAGAAGCTAGCAAGGAAAGTCGGAGTTTGACCTGACTGACATGAAAATTTCAGTTAATCATCATGAAATGTATTCTTACAGTATTCTGTTGGTTAATTCTGAACCCATTTCGTAAAAGAAGGTCCACAGCTTCTGGAGAGCCTGATTTTACAGCCGAATGTAGCGGAAATGTTTGGTCCTAGAATGATTAATGAGAGGAATGTAAAGATAATCACTAGATACCAGTGCTGAGCGATCTGAGATGAAAGGAAGTACTTCGTGAATTTTCTCCCAGTTGCCCTCTTCACAAGCTAATGTGAAAGTTAATAGTAGTTTGTTTTCTTCGAGGCCTTTGAGCATATGAAGTTATGGAGGTGAGTTTGTGAAATTTAAATTGCGAAAAAATTTTAACGAATTATTTCTTCGCACACATATAACTGAAATAAATCAGAAAGATTGGCTGATTCAGTTGAAAAATTCTCGAGTTATGTTTACCTCGAACGCTATTAATTATTGCCGAAAGCTGCTATATATCATAAACTTAAACTCATCGCAATTAGATGCATGAATAGCTTTGTTGTGTTGTGGCCAAAATTTTTTCCTTTCATGTAAATTAAAGCTGCTTTCTCATCCATATTTTCCAAACAAAACTACACATACTTTCAAATTTAGCCAAATTCTCCTCTTTCGAAACAGCAATTCAAAGAATCAGCGTGAATCATTTCATAGCTTTGGATCACCAGCAGCCAGGCCCTAGCGTCTACTTTTGGATGTGATAGAGGTACATACAATTCTATTTGTCCTTCGCTAAGCAATTAATCCCTCGTTAGATTTAGTCGAAACGGATGATGCTCTCATATTTAAATAAAATCAGTTCTAGGCACACTGATACAATTCTTGTGCAGATCGAGAAGAAAAATGCTCAGACGAACGTGCAAAAATGGAGTTGACTCCAACAGAAAGTTCAATCCATATTTTCAGTTTCTTAGATTTTTCATGAGTAGATGACTCTACTAAATTCTGGAACGGCTCTGCTCTCGGAAAAACTCTTCAGGCGAGAAACAGAATTTCTGCAATATTGTCGCGTTCTGATCACACTTGCTGTGTGTTCTTACCATCGATATCATATTGGACGATAACATAATTATTTTGTTACCGTAATTATGAAAATTTTTGATTCGAATGTATTTATTATCAGAAAATAAGCAACCGCACTTTGAATTAAGTTCTCAAGGACACCAAAATAATTCGTTTGTACCGGTGGTTTAGCTCCATTTTCTTCCGATATCATGCATTTATCTTAATAATCGACTTTTTGGCTGAAAAGATTCACTCGTTATTGGGCAAGTTAATCTCAGATTCGCCTTTTATTACCAACCACCTTTAGCAGCTTCTTCATTTTAGAGTTATCGCCACTAAGTTGTTTTCGTCCTATCAAACAAGAATACACCATTTAACTTTCATTTTTCGGCTAGTTTGTTTACGTTCTGGTATCTATACTTGTATAGCTGAGAAGTCTCCAAAGAGTGAATAAAGCTTTCTAATCTTCTAGGTCACGGAGCCATCTGATGGAAGGTTGTGGATATGATGGATTTGATCGTTAAAAAGGGTAATACCCAGATGATACGCGTATTCTATTTTGATTAAATTGATATCTCGATATATTATTCGGTTCCTTTCGGTTTTTTAAGGTCAAAACTATGTTTCTTGGTCGTGGAGCATGCTCCGGAAGAGCAGTAGACCGCAGTAACGACCAGTATTAACAAATATCAAAAATATTCAAATGGTCAGAGAACGGTATTAGGCGATTTAATCAAAATCAAATGAGAGTTCTACTCATCTTATCTGCGTATTAGATTATTGTAAAATAAACTTTTAACACGCCAGATTCGATTCAAACTATTCAATTGGTGTTTGGAGAGCCACCTCGATGCCCAAGATCAATCTAATCTTAGTTGGAAACCCAGGTAGCTTCTTCCTTCGTGACATTCGATGCTTGACCTAGAAATAGGATCTGGAAAAACTAGTGTGATAAATAATTATGTTTACACAGACTATTCGAGTAATTTGAGCCTTTTCTTCTGGAAAATACTAAACTTTTCTTGCAGAGGAGCCTGACAAGATGTTTACACACAAGTATCACCCAACGATAGGGTAAGATCTGCTCTTCGAGCCGATAATTATAAACATTAATGACAGGATAAATCTGGAAAGGAAAGTGATAAATTTGCAAGGCCAGGACGGTTTGATGCACGAAGTAAACTTGCATATTTGGGACACTGCAGGACAAGAAAAATTTTTCAGTTTAACGAAAAGTAACAGCTTGATGATGAGGCTTTAGAATCTGATTTATAACGCTATCTCTTGACGTTCTCTAGACTACTTTCGGCAAGCAGATGGAGTCGTTATTGTGTATGACGTGACCGATAAAGCAAGTTTTTTCAGTATATAGACTGTCTTTGTTCCGACCGTTGATTCTAATATTGCTATCGAAAAATATAGAAATCGAAGACTTTTGGATGAAACAGGTCGAAGAGAATTGCAAGCCAGGAACTGAAAAGATACTCATTGGCAATAAGATCGATTTAATAGTGGTAAATATATAATTTTCGAGGATCTGTGAAGAACCGGTTAGGAACGAGCGGTTGATAGAAAGAATGCTGAGTTTGCTGCCGAAAAATACAATATTCCTTATGTTGAAGTCAGGTAAGTTGAAAAGCTGTTCCCCTCAATGCTGATTTAATTTTTTTTTAGCGCCAAGTACGGAGAAGGGATTGAAGAGGCTATGAATAAAATTGCAACGAGATGCTTGAATTCGTTATTATCTGGTTCAAAAAAACAATTCGAGAAACTCGAATTGGATAAAGATGAAGATGATAATCCTGACAGGTTCGATTGCTTGGGAAAACTCAGAAGCTTATTTGGTGACGTTAAAAAGAAGCTTTCGCTTTGATTTTGAATTGAAACATAAAAACTAATTTTATGGAGTTTCTCAGAGCAGGTTCAGTTTCAGTAACCATTAAATTTTTTTTTTTAACGAGTCTTTATGTGACACGAGGAAATCTGTTCCGATTCCAATGGTTTGTATTCATTCATAGTCGAATATTTTACTAGAGCCTATTATTTAAGATCGCCATGAAAAAGAACGTTTTTCCTTTTCAGCTCTCTCTCAGATGGCTCTTTGATTTCCGTTTGTTAAAAATTTGAAAATTTTGATAAACCGTAAAGTATAGTACAAATTCCCAATTTCGATTATTAGGTTTACGTATTGAGGAAAGTCGCTTTCTCATTATGGGCTTACATTTTATCAACAATGGCTGAACTTACCATGAGTAATACGTGGAAGTAAAATCTTTCTAATTGAATATTCAGTTCCACTTTTCCCTCTCTCTTGGACATCAATATACTTACCTTACAAATTTATTCATAATAATCTGTGAAATGAAAGCCATCAGGCCTCAGTTCATACTCTTTCAACAAAAATAGCAGTCAATAAAGTGAGAATTTTATACTCTTTTTTGTTCCAACTAACTAAATAGAATCTATTGCGTTGAGGCTACTTTGGGGCTAGAATTAGATCTCATTTTGGAGATCCTCAGCTCATCTCAAGATAGATCTTCTAAGAAACATAGCAACTTATGAATTGGATCTTAATCTTATGAGTTACTAATATAACTGACACCAAGCTCACTCAATTTCGAAACTGAGGATACCATCTCTCTTTGTACACTCGTTCCAGCTACTTCTTAGGAGCAAAACACAGGTTGCAATAACTCTAAGTGAAATAGAAGGGTATGGGATTTGGTTATTTCTTAATCTACTTAATTAAAACAGAAAAAGTCTCTGTTTCATTTTTTTCGATATTGAAGTTCTGAATTTTGAGAATTGAAAAATTCAAAATTTATAATTTTGTTTTGAATTGATAAGTGCAATAGAAGTTCTCTCTAATGCAACTGAAATACTCAAAGAACATTCAGCCTGCCGTGGACGGCATGCAAAAGATCTCTGCCTTGAGCTGGTCTCCTAATGGGAAAAAGCTGGCTGTCTCCACCGCAGATAGAGTATTAGACCTCCTTTATCATAATATTCTAATGATGAAAAAATTTTTTCCCTCTTAGATCATCCATCTCTACGATGAAAATGGAGACAAGCAGGACAAGTTCCCCACTAAACCCTCCGAGAAGGTAACTTTCAAATCTTGATGAAATTAAGCCTCATCTGATTCTCATCAATCCTTAGGGTCAAAAATCCTATGTGATCAGAGGAATGGAATTCTCTCCAGACGCCCAAAAGATAGCCATCGCCCAGAGCGATAACATCGTCTTCATCTACAAGCTTGGGCTCGAATGGAAAGACAAGAAATCCATCTGCAACAAATTCCCAGTGTCTTCCTCAGTCACCTGCCTCACCTGGCCTAAGGACCGACATGGTGAAATCGTTTTCGGTCTGTCCGAAGGAAAGGTTAGAGTCGGTATCCTCCGATCTAACAACTCGAAAGTCCTCTATTCCACTGACAGTTATGTTGTGTCAGTTGCCTCCAGTCGAGACGGCCAATACGTTTGCTCCGGCCATCTGGACGGCTCCATCTACACCTTCAACCTCGAAAGCCAGAGCGGCTCTAAAATCGTGACTTACACCTCAGTTCCATATGCATTGGGTTGGGGAGAAAACATCGTTGCTGCTGGTAGCGACGGTAAAGTTGCTTTCTTCGACCCCAGAGGGAATCTGATCCAGAAATTCGATTACACCAACGATGACAAGATCAAGGATTTCACTTTGGCTAGCTTCAACCCAGGAGGAGAAACCTTGGTTCTTGGTAATTTCAACCGCTTCTACATCTACACCTACAACTCGAAGAGAATGCAATGGGAAGAGCTCGGCGTTAAACACATCGATAACTACTACAGTGTGACAGCTGCGACCTGGAAAAACGATGGATCTAAACTCGTGGTCGGATCTCTCTGCGGTTCAGTCGATGTCTTCGACGCGTCGATGAAGAAAATCAAATACAAAGGAAAGTTCGAACTCAACTACGTCGCTCCAAACCAAGTCATTGTGAAGGCTCTTGCTGATGGCTCTCGCTCTGTTGTGAAATCGAAGATCGCTCCAGAAATCACAAAGATTAACATCTTCCAAGACCGATATGTCGTTGCTCACACTATTGGATCTCTTCTGCTTGGAGATTTAGTCACCAACCGTATCTCAGAAGTTCAATGGAGAGGATCAGGCAACGAGAAGTTCGATTTCTCCAATCCTAACGTCTGCATGATCTTCAACGCTGGAGAGTTGCTTATTCTCGAGTATGGAAACGACGAGATTCTTGGAACCTGCAGAACTGAGCACATGAGATCAAACCTTCTCTCTGCAAGAATCAGCTATCAAGGAAAAGATGAGAACGCTACCTCAACAAAAATGATAGCTTACCTTCTGGACTTGCAGACAATCTTGATCCAAGACCTCAATACTAACTCGTTCGCAGGACAAATCAACCACGACGCCAAAATCGATTTCGTTGAGTTGAACTCTCACGCGAATAAGCTCTTGTTCAGAGACAAGCGCAGACAGTTGTACCTTTACAACATTAAGACCCAGAGCAAGAACACGCTTCTGAACTACTGCAACTACGCTCAGTGGGTTCCTGATTCCGAGGTCGTTGTTGCTCAGAACCGCAACAATCTCTGTGTCTGGTACTCGATTGAAAATCCTGACAAGGTCACCATCTACAACATCAAGGGAGATGTTGAATCCATTGAAAGAGTCAACGGAAAGACCGAAGTCGTCGTCAACGATGGCGCTAACCCTGTGTCCTACACACTTGATGAGCCTCTGATTGAATTCGGCTTTGCTATCGAATCTCACGACCTCGAAAGAGCTGCTGAGATCCTTGACCCTCTCGAGATGAATCCAGAGACCGAAGCGAACTGGAAAGTCCTCGCGAAGATTGCTGTTGAGCAACAAAACATTGTTGTTGCTGAGAGATGCTATAGCGCTTTGGGAGATATTCCAAAAGCGAGATATCTCCACAATCTCAACAAGCTCGCTCAGCAATACCACGCTGAGACAGGAAAGAACGGCATCGAATACTACAGAGTCCAAGCCAAGCTCGCAGTGCTTGAGAAACAGTTCTACAAAGCAGAACAACTGTACCTTGAGAACAATGAGATCGAGGAAGCAATGGAGATGTATCAAGAAGTTCACAAGTGGGACGACAGCATTAGAATTGCCGAAAAGAGACGTCATCCAAACGTCAAAGAGATTAAGGCTGACTACTTCCAGTGGCTCATGGACACCCATCAAGAAGAAAAAGCCGCTGCTGTGAAAGAGAACGAGGGAGATTACGTCGAAGCCATCAAGCTCTATCTCAAGGCAAATCTTCCAGCAAGAGCTGCTTCAGTCGTAAGTAGCTACGAAATCAACTACTCGAAAGAGCTCCTCGAGAAAATTGCCACTACTTTGGCCTCTTCTCAAATGTTTGAGAAGGCCGGAGAGTTCTACGAAAAGATGGGCGATCTTCAGGGTGCATTGGACATGTACTGCAAAGGAAACGCCTTTGGAAAGGCTGTTGAGTTGGCCAAAAAAGCCGCTCCTTCTTTGGTGGTTCAATTGCAAGAGCGATGGGGAGATTGGTTGGTTTCTCAAAGACAAACTGAGAATGCCATTAACCATTACATCGAAGCTGCTGCCAATCAAAAGGCAATTGAAGCAGCGATTTCCGCTCGTCAATGGGGTAAAGCTGTTCAACTTCTCCAAAATCAGAGCGCTGAAGTCGCTAGACCATTCTACAAGCAGATCGCCAAGCACTACGCTGACGTGCGCCAGTTGGATCTCGCTGAGAAATATTTCCTTAAAGCTGGCTCTCCAGTTGATGTCTTCGAGATCTACATCAGAGCTAACAAATGGGATCAAGCGCTGAGAGTAGCAAGAGACAACCTGCCTGAGAACGAAATCGTGAAGCTTTACGTCTGGCAAGCCCAGAAATTCGAAGAACAAGGGTCCTATAAGGAAGCTGAGAAGCTCTACCTGACCGTTGAAGAGCCAGATCTCGCTATTAATATGTATAAGAAGGCCGCTCAATGGGACCATATGGTGAGACTGGTCTCGAAGTTCAAGAAGAATCTTCTCAAGGATACTCACTTATTCATTGCTCAGAAACTCGAAAGAGAAGGAAATCACAAACAAGCTGAAGCCCACTACATTGAGTCCGGAGCTTGGCATGGAGCCGTGCAAATGTACCAAAATGCCGGTAACTGGGAAGAGGCTATCCGAGTCTGCAAGGTAAACGGCACGGACAAAGAAACCTGCGAGCTCGCCAAGAAATGGGCTGAAACTCTCGGTCCGGAGCAAGGAATGAGAATGTTGCTCAAACTTAACCTCGTTGACGCTGTCATTGATTTCTTAACTGATAACAAAGACTTCAACGAGGCCTTCAAGATGGCTCAAACGAACGCTAAGCACAAAGTTAGCGACGTTCATTTGAAATACGCTATGTATCTAGAAGACGAAAATAGATACAAAGAAGCCGAAGAACACTACATTAAGGCCGGAAGACCTAATGAAGCTGTTCATATGTATGAAATGCAGAAAGATTTCCACTCTGCTCTTCAAGTCGCTCGTCAGTATGATCCTCAAAGCGTTCCAAACATCCTCACGAAGCAAGGAGAGTTCTTTATGGATAAGAGAGATTTCCAGAAGGCTGAGCAATGCTTCATCCAAGGCAGAAAGCCAGAACGTGCTATTAAGATGTACATCGACATTGATCAATATCCTGAGGCCATCCGTGTTGCTAAGAAACACGCTCCAAACATGGTTAATGAAATCAATGAAATTATGGTCCGAGGTGGACGAGGCGGCGGTGGCGGTATTGAAAATCTCTCAGGTGAGGAGATTCTCAGATCCGCCAAGATGTTCGAGGAAGCCAGAGACTGGATCCGAGCTATTGATACTTATTTGGAGGTGAGAAAGGAGCACTTCCAAGATTTCGATATCTTGGAAGGAGCGTGGGAAAAGGCCGTTAACCTCGCGATGAGCTACGACAAAGAACGTTGGCCAGACATCATTAACATCGTCTGCAAGAGACTCAGAGATATTAAACGATTTGCTTCAGCTGGTGAGCTTTACGAAGGCATCAGCATGATTGACGAGGCCGTCAACTGCTACATTGCTGGTAACTTCTTCGACAAGGCCAGAGAATGCGCTCAGCAAGTGAGAAACCCAGAGCAAGCAGCTCGACTACACGACATGATTGAGAAGGCATACAAAATGCATCTCAAGAGCGCTGGAGACGCTGAAAACCTTATTGACCATGGTGAAGTTGACAGCGGCCTGATGATGCTCGCCCAGAAAGGCGACTGGGGCAAAGTCCTCGATATCGCATCAAAGAAAGGTGGAAAAGTTTTGAATCAATATCTCACTGAATATGCCAAGATGAGAATGAAGGACGGAAAATTCGGAGAAGCGATCGCCGCTTTTGCGAAGTATGGACTTCCTGTACAAAGCACTCACTTCCCACTCTACAAAACACTCGCGATGGAAATCTTCGCAGAGTGTGATCCAACCGAGGTCGCTCATTTAAGACAGGCTCTCTTCCCGTTGTTGGAGAAATTAGAGCAGAGTGGAGAAGCAGCCACTCCTGCTGGAAAAGAGCTTGGAAAATATTTATTCGTCGCTCATTTACTGTGCTTAAAGTCAGTATTTGAGAGAAAGAAACTTCAAAATCTCGCGACCAAGGCTGCGCTTTCGCTTCTTAGATATTGCGATCTCATTAGAATGGATAAGCTCTACTTAGAAGCCGGTATGGCCTGCAGAAAGAACGTAATCATTATTTTAATTTTTTTTTAATCTCTAATCATCTGAAAAAAATAGAACCAAGAAGATCAAGCCTTTGTGTTCCTCAATAGATATCTCGACGTTTATGAAGTGGTTGAAGATCCAGATTCAGCCAGCATTGATAACAATGATTTTGCTGGAACAGATATTCCTTCTCCTTATGATGTTCCTCTTCCTGAGAAGAATCTTGTCTCAGAACAAGAGAGAGAAAAGATAAAGGAATGGGTCCTTCAGGTATTCGATAGGAGTTTAATGATCTTGTTCTTATTGAAATTTTAGAAATCTATGGGCTTAACTGGAGGAAAGGCTCATCTTAATACAAGAACCTGCGGCAAGTGTGGTAAACCAATCTGGGAGGTACCTTTCACTTCTTTTTCTTCTTTGGAATACTGATCTATCTTCAATAGGCTGCCATCACTTGCCCACTCTGCAAGACAGTTTCTGAAGCTTGCGTGATAACTGGATTCCCACTTACGAAAGATAACACTTTCCGTGACGACAATAGCGGAAAGGGAGCACGCAAGGACGCTTGGTCGGAGTATAACCAAAACTTCCCTTACTTCCCTTGGACCGAGCAATTACCTAATTGAAGCTAACGTCTGAGAAACTTATTTCATAATTCTCATATATTAACCGATTTCATATATGACACGAATTTGAATCTGTAATTACATGTCTCAGCCTAAGAGCCAGAAACTATTCAGAAAACTGGATAATTATTGTTTGAGTTGAGATGCTATTATGATGATCAAAAGTAAATATGGACTAGAAAATTCGCTATCAATCGCAACACAAATTCACATATCCCTTTAAGCACATATTTATGATATTATTTGGCGTAGACTCTTATTTAAAGGAGGAATGCGAGTGTCTCACAGAAAGATAGCGTTGAGAAAATTACTTAAGAGCTAAATCCTTTTTAATCGTTCTATAAGCAAAAAAAAAGAATTCAAATAAACGTGTCAATTGAAGAGAGATTAAATGAAGGTAGATCTCACCATCGATTCAAATATCAGAGACTGGGTGCTGATTCCTCTCGTCGGAGTCGTCTTTATGGTAATTATGCTTATTAGGGATCAATTCAGCTAACATTTCACCCATTGGATGAAATCAATTCCAGGTAGGAGTGTTTAGATACTATTTGACCCAATACATGAACAACTCGAAAGGAGCAGAGAAAAATGTCAGCAAATCAGCCATTCAAGAGCATGTTAATAAGTATGACTCATGTTTTATTACTCGGCTTTGAATGCAATTATTTAGAAACGTAATTGCGAAATGCCAAAAGCTGGTCGCAGGCAATGGATTGATTTCGGAGCTCTCATTCAAAACAAGAAAGGCATTTTACTGCAGAAGAGAGACAGGATTACTTGTTGAACTGGCGAACAAGAACGCTCAGCAGGCCAATCCTATGGGTGCAATGATGAACCCTGGAATGATGACGGATATGCTCAAAAATAACCTGTCAATGGTTGTTTCTACTATGGGTCAGTTCGCTTGGGCATCTTACTTCTTCTCTGGTTTCGTTTTGGCCAAAGTTCCTTTCCCTCTCACTCAAAAGTTCAGAGGAATGCTTCAAAGAGGAGTCGAAATCAGCAAGCTTGATGTCAGATACATCAGTTCTATCTCACTTTACTTCATGATCCTCTTCGGTCTCTCTGGACTCCAAAACCTCCTGGTAGGAACCTCAATGGAAGGTAATGTGACATTTATTGGTGAATACCTGACACTTTTTTTTCAGAGGAGGAGGAATTCGCAAAGGCGAGTGAAATGGACCAAATGAAGATGCAAATGCCACAAGCTGGAGGAATGCCAGGGCAGCCACCAGATTACTCCAAGATCTTCAAAAATGAAAAAGGTTATTACGATTATTAGGCATTGATGTTAATCGCAACTTTGTGTTTTAGAAAACATCGAAATCATTAAGCACGAATTCGTTCTCAGCAGTGTCGAAGATCAAGCGATCGCCAAACTTAAAGAAGAGCTCAAGCTCTAATTCCTTTCTGAAAGGATGCAAGCCTTTCGCTGCTTATTCATATGGCGCTTTTTTAGGGGGTTTATGAAATAATCTTTGTATCCGATGCAGAAATGAGCAATATAACTGTAAACTCGACAGTGCCACTCAGAGATATTTGTCTGTTTCCAACCAAAAAGCTTTGTTGTACACAAAAATGCACTCCCTAATAAGTCAATTCGCAATTACTAAAAGCATTACAATAATAGATAATAACAAACTGCGACATAATAAAGAAATATTTTGGAATTCTCCTTTTCCACTAATCATACGATGAACAATAACTTCGTATTTACTACAGTAAGTAGAGTGGTAGCAAACTTTAAAATTATTAGTGTCTGATTGCTTATTCATAAAGAAAACTTCTGGTTTCAGCAGCTCTTAACGTTCATTCATTCCTTGCGAAACAATAAGCAGAAACAAAAAGCTATAACACAAAGCATATTATTAAACTCCGGGAGACATAAAAATTGAAAATCATTCAAAATTTGTAGACTGTAGGGCCAAAGAACAAAATTCCCAGCAATAGCTTTATTGTGGTTTGGTACCACTATTCTTGAACATTTTTGTCAGAACATCATTATAGATCTCTTTCCCTTTCTCCGGAATAAGATCTTCAGCGTTTAATTGCATACTTTTCTTCGATTTTCCTAGAAAATAATAATATAAACACAAACTGAAAATCGTAATATGGTACCTGTATCCGCGGCTGATTTCAATCTCTCAGTTTCTCCCACCTCCATTTTGATTTCAAGAGGGTTTAAGACCTCAGTATTCAGTTCTTTTGATTTGAGTGTCTCCAAGTGCTGCTGCTTAAATTGAGAAGATGAAGTTTCTGGATATTTCCTCATGGACTTGGTAGTCCCAGTTATTAGGAAGTGTCCTTTTGCAAGCCCTTCGCCCTCTCCCAGTCGCTCATGGACTTCTTGGCTCTTCTCTTTTGGTTGAGTTTTATCTTGCACACGAGCGAGTTGAGCACCACTACCCTCCTTCTCTTGCACCTTAGCCAATTTTGCAGCACTGCTCTCTTTAATAGAATCTTGACTATTCAGAATTTCAATCTTTTTTTTGCTATCCATTGCAGATCTTTTGACACCAACAAGATACTGGCCTTGCACTTTATGATTCGAGGCTTGACTAGTTGGGGATTCCTCTAAAATCTGATTTCGTATAACAATTATTTATAATGATTCTCATGGATTTTTACATCTTTCCAATGAGCGTTCTCTGCGTCTCCTTTTTCGTTATCGGCATCGTGGATAGACGGCAATGAAAGTGAAGCATCTAATTTATCGACATCATTTTTTTGCTGTCCATTTTCTTTTTCTGGGTAAATGACATTCTTCTCGAGATTATCTTCAATTCCATCAAAGAGCTTGAGCCGAAAGTCATTGTGAATCCGACGAACGTGACTCTCTAAATGATTGAACCGAGTGTCGATCATTGATTTTAAATGTGAGATATCATTAGTCTAAATTTTTCATGTTTGAGTGTGTGCATTTTCAAGAAATTAGTACGCTTTCATTGCCACCGTGAGGATTTCTCATCTTGTTCAATAAATCTCTGAACTTATTTTCAAGATCTGCGTTCATTTTGATCAATTCATCTATTTTTTTCTCCTAACGCTCTGTTTTAGGAAAGATAACTGACATTTTTCACCTGCTTTTCTATCCGTACAGCAACATCCTTTGAGTTTCCACAACCCATTGCAACCCAGAAGTTCGGAATCGGGGAGTAAGGGGGAAATGTCCAAGCGGCAAACTAAATTCTAATAGTTTGCAGATATTTTAGGCTACAATAAATTTGCGAGTGTATTAATCAGCTAACTGTAATCAAAATGATTTTCAACAATGGGAAACTGTTCAAATCTCTATGAATTTCTGTTTCTTCTTCCAAGATGAATGGTTTGTAGAGACTTATATCCGCATTCTCTTAGGATTTTTTAATTCAACCTATTAATTGTTTTAAAATCTCTGTCGAGAGTAGACGAAGTTAATTGCTTGCAATAACCCGAGTTATCTAAAAAACATTTTGTGCTACATGCGAATAAAGCTCTCCGCTCTTCAAACAGCTGACGGAACGGCTTTGTTAATTCTTTTTCTCAGACTAATTTAAGGAAAATGAGACTTTGAATATGAGAATTATGAATGGTTCGATCAAAAGAGAGAAGAAAAATTCCTCTATATTGTAGGCGATTACTGACTAAAATAGTAGCTTGTGGGTTATCACTACACAAAATAATTTAGCCAAGTAATTAATACAATCATTAAAGCAAAGAATATGCTCTGGCATCTTATTTGGAAGCCCATTCTGGAGCTTCTCTTGTCTTCTTGGCCATCTCACCTCTAGCAAGATCTGGGAAGTCTTCATCGGAAGAGAATGGAGTGTCCTTGAAGTAGTATTCACCAGCACCTCCATCGAGCTTCATTTGTTCATAGAAATAGTTTCTTTCTCCCAAAAGAACATGGTAGTAGAATTTCTTTGCGGTGAATTTAGCGGTCTTGCACCAGAGATATCCAGCTATCATACAAATTATTCGTTCACCAGAAAACAAAAACAAAAATCCTTACAGATGACTGGGAGAGACAAAGCTGTTCCCACACCGACCATACCGTAAAGGTGGTATGTTTGAGTTTGGAAGAAACTGGTGATACCGTGGTGGCCAATTGGCAAGTGCAGTCTGCAGTATCTCATAGCTAGTAGAGTTATATAAGTCAAAATTTGCTGGAAAACTACTTACAGAGAGCAAGAATGCCAGTCATATATGCGAAGCCGAATAAAGCACGTGGGAAGGTGATAAGTTTAAGATCTTGTTGAAGGAAATCATCCCAGTCTCTTGCGTACCAGAGCCTAGAAGGGAATTAGAGGAAGAGAGACCAGTAAATAAGAACTTTTGAAGTTTGTCTTTGAAATAGGTTCTGTGATCAATCAAGCGACCTTGCTGGCAATTTTCAGTAGCGATTTCCATGAATTTTTTCATGGCGACGTTATCTCCGTGCTCATAGAAGGTATTTGGGTCGTAGAGCTTCTTAATTTCCGCCTCTGACGCTGTCTTCTTCTTCATTTAATTAGGAGATTTTTTTTCCTATACAGAGCAATTATAAGTTAGAGGAACTTTAATTCAGAATTAACTTTATTCATTAGTTCCAGAGAGCTTGAAAGGATTTGAACAGAATCCAGAATGAAATTCAAAAAAACTAAAGGATATAGCAGGGGGAAATGAAGATATAGTTAGAAACCTTCAATTGAAGTGAAGGAATAATCCAATTCAAATGTAAATAATAAATCCATATCTTGAAATTCAAACCAGAGTATTTGAATAAATTATTGTCGATATACAAGTTTTAGTGTGTATTACTCCTTCGCTTCAGGGTTTTTGCTGAATTAAATTTTCAGAACAGTAGAATTTGTCTGTATAGAAAAAAAAAGCCATCAGGCACGAGAGAATGCTTTGGTTTACATATATTTGCTATGACTAATGGGTAAGCAGGTAGCTTGTGAGTGTTGATGCCCAATAGAGCAAGAGGTAGCAAAAACATTACTTCTCAGCAAAAGAGCACCTCCAATTGGCTGTGGTACAGCGAATTTTGCTTTTTTTTAGGACTAGGCTCTGTTTCGTCCAAATGCAGTCAGGTGTAAATCCGACTGAATTTCTATGCTCTTCCAAAAGGGTTCTTGAGATGGACAAAAATTAGTTCTTAGAATAATTGTCGGGTATATAAACCCAAGATTCTCAAAGAATTATAATTGAATAAAAAAATATCTAAAATCCTACTCCTTAGTTCTCTGTCTTAGAAATGACTACTCCAAGAATTGGTATCAATGGATTCGGAAGAATCGGAAGGCTCGTCCTTAGATCTGCTTTCGAGAACAAGAGCGCTGAGATTACTGCTATCAACGACCCTTTCATGAACCTTGACTATCTTATCTACTTGCTTAAGTACGACTCCGTTCATGGAGGTTTCAAGCATACCATTGAGAAGGATGGCAGCAACTTGAAGATTGATGGAAAGAAGGTCCACATTTTCACTGAGAAGGACCCTGGAAATATCAGATGGGGTGATGCTGGTGCTGACATCGTCTGCGAGTCAACCGGTGCTTTCCTTACTGAAGAAAAAGCCGCTCCTCATCTTAAGGCTGGTGCCAAGAAGGTCATTATGTCTGCTCCTTCCAAGGATAAGACCCCAATGTTCGTCTATGGTGTCAACCACGA
>ENA-UOUE01000625-UOUE01000625.1-compost-metagenome-genome-assembly--contig:-NODE-625-length-27804-cov-21.376132_pt1 | contig 27804 bp, 19 predicted proteins | sample MGYA00238146_ERZ747223 | MGnify/ENA primary metagenome ERZ747223 (study PRJEB28781, sample SAMN06268865) | compost metagenome | isolation source: single cell | place: USA: California, Emeryville, Joint...
TTCCAATCAGTGCTTTTACATGGAGAACTGATATTAAGCCTGAAGAGCAGTTACCTCTTGACTACCTCCAATTGTGGGATTGCTTATCCTACGAACTTACTGTCATTGAGAAAGCCTGGTTAAGAGGCCTCCACGTCGATGTGCTGATGAAGAATGGCAAGTTTTACAAAGGAGAGTATCTCTTCACCATCGATTTCTGTTCAAGTGACACAAACACTATGAACGTTTATGAGAGTGAGCAGCCCTCCGAGCATAAGTCTCAAAATATTATCAAACTCGAGAATGGACAATTCTGCTCCCAACCCAACAATAGAATATTGTGGAAACAAGCTTCTCTCATCCCGGAAAATCGCCTGAAACCATATTTCAAGGCCTGCCAGGTTGATTATGCTGCAGAAGGCAGCAAATTCAATGTTGCTGATAGTGATGAGTACATGTACCTCACTAAAGAAGAGAGAGAAAAGCAAGAGAAGGAAGAGAAGGACAAAAAAGAGATTGCAGAGAAATAACTTAAGTAGATTGGTGGTTCTTTAGTCGATCATAACAATATTTTGCCTTATAATCGTGCTATATCTAATGTATAGCGGCCAATAGAGCCTAGATATTGTTTGCTTCTCATTTAAAATAATTTTAAGTGAGAATGGTTTTCAAGTCCCATCTGAAAAAATTTTCTTACGTAAACAGGGTATAGGTATCAAAATTCTTCTGAAACATGATCTTCTTTAGCTCTTGTAGCAGTTGTTCGATGCTTCATCAATAAAAATTGTAGCATTTTCTTTTTTTTTTAGCTCGCCCAAATACCCAATCAAAAAGAAGAAGAGCCTAAATGAGATCTATTTTCTGTTAATAGTTCTTCTCAAATGGTCAATTCGAGAATTCCCCTTTTAGCTGCTCGCAGAATTGCAACCATCGGATTCTTTTGCAATTTGAAAAATACCATGACCATAAAGTAATATTTTGCATTCCTATCTGGACTTTAAGAAACCTCTAAACTCTGTGAGAGAGTCATCATTTGGGCAACAAATTCCCTCTCTCTATTCTGTCAAATTAAAATTAGAGCGATTCACCTTCAGAAATTATGATCCACAGAACGCAGTAGCCTATTTTGCAAATATCTTAATACATCTCCAAACTCTCCCTCTCACAACACAGAGGCATGATTGGTGTTAGAGTCTATTTATTGCACTGGGGAAGTTCTAAATTTTATTTGGAGGAGGACCAGCTCCAGTTTCATCAATCATTTTCTGAGATTTAACACTACACTGACGGGAATTTCTGTAATATTTGTGGACTTAAATTGATAGTTGGAAAAATAATGACAATGTTTATAAGTCAGAATTCATTGCTGCAGTGTTGAATGATATGTTATATTTGAAGCGAGACTGTCAACATTTTATGCTAGTATTAGCCCGATTAGAATTTTAAAATGGATCATAGCGCAGGTGTACTAATCAAGAAATAAAGAGAGGTTTAGCAGAGAATGAATACATTTCTGAAATCATCAATGAGTGATCAATAATTGAAATTTATAATTAGAGGCTAACTAAATAAATGTTATCGAATTGTAGTTGATATGAAATTATTCATTTTTTGAATCTAATTGATTAAATTCATGGGGCAATTATTTAGAAGCTGCGTAGAGCAAACAGTGGGTCAATTTAAGTCTTTCATTTCAGAAGAATATAAATTTTCTAGCTCCTTTAGGAGAAGATGAGGATTATACTATAACAGATCACACTTACTAACTATTCGTAATTGATGTAAGAAGCTTACTTTTGAGTCAATCTGTTTTTGAGGTGCTCTTGTGAGATACATTTCCTGGGTCCTTTTTGCTTACGAAAAACTGAAAGAAGCTTCGAGAAATCATGAAAGTAAAGAATTCAAGAAGGTTTTAAATTCATAAAATTAATATCCTATAGCTTTCGACGATCAGCACGGCCGCTTCGGGAGGCTTTATTTTAAGTGAAGCAAAAAATATTTTTGAGTTTCTTGGTTATCTACAATTGGAAAATGCGTGGAATAGTTACTAACGATACAGATCTAAAGCGAGGTCGTGCTGCAAGTTTTCCTTTTCAGTGTGTAAAGCAGAATTTGCTCAACTATTATATACAGTAGAGGCAAATAGTTCAAATTTCCATCAGACGTAAATTATTCTAATGATGTGTATGGCATCATAAAAAACAGAAAAGAAATTACTTTTTCACTCTTTGAAAGATTAACTTTATTCACTCAATCAGAGAGATTCAAAATAAGTTTAAATCACTGAAATACATTCTTGAGTTTATAGGTTTATGCTGTCACTCTTGACGATTATTTTATCGAGAACGACAAATTTTGTAGATTTTTCCTGATTTCATCTTCATAATCTTTTATTTTCAAACTCAAGAGAAATATAATGTTGCCACCAAGTTATTTGTTGTTCAACAAGAGCGAATCCCCTAGTTTGTCTCTGTTCATTTGTTTCTTTCTTTCATTTTAAGAATAGCATTACATTAAAGGACTGTGAAACACTAAAGTCAGCGCTGAAATGGAGAATGCACGTCCCCTCCCCCAAATATAACAAGTGAGACAGTTGAGTACATATATTATAGATAAATATAGTCTGTATCAATTCTCCGTAACCAGATTTTTTGAGAAATCTATTGATCAATGAAAACATTTCTCATAGAAATTCTGGGGCCTTTTCAAAGATATGGAAACCAGAGAATCCCTGCTTCGTCTCCTCTGGCCTGATCCATTGTGGGTATCGAGGATCTTGGCACTAATTATATTTGCAGAACGAAGAGACTTGCACAAATCGACATATTTTATAATGGTGTTAGGTTATCTTGAAAACTACTCACCACTGCTGATGTTTGATTACTCCTATTTGTGTGGTTAAGAACTTGAGAAGAAACCTGATGTGAATTGCTGTCAAAAATTCCAGCTAACAATGTGAATGTCATTTTATTTGGTGTATTAAAGTGAATTCATGACGTATGATTAACAATTTAACAAAAATCCGCCGAAATCAGATATAATTGCATAATAAAACCCATTCACTAAAATGTCCTAAGCTTTGTGTAGCAATTTCTCAAATTTACTCAAAAAAAAAAATTAGCCTGGTTTCCGAGAAAATTCTTGGGCAGACTGTCTAACATTGTTAATAAAATCAGAATTTCAAAATATGTAACTGCATTTAGGCATCCTACTTCATCTTCACTTGGATGGATTGGCTAATTTATTTATGCAAATCGACAGACTATCTATTGAAATCAACAAAGAATTGTTAAATTAGTATCTTGAAGGATTGAATTCTTATAAACACCAATATTTTATTTTTGTTTATTTTGATGACCGGATAGATCCTTTAAAAGATTAGTTGATTTCTTCAAGCGCTATAGGGTTAACTGATATGTTTTAAATATCAACCATTATGCTTGCGTAATTAGTCAAGAGTACCCTCCGGAGACCCAAAATAGTATCTCTTTCAGTGAAAGGAAAAATGACAAACAATTAGATTGAAGCTACTATAATCTATGATTTGTCACATGGCTGTCTAAGAAATCTCTTTTTCAAACAAACAATCATGCAAAAATTCTGTGTCTTGTTTGCTTTTGACATGTCCTTTAAATTTGATAATGCATCTTTTCCCGTTCTGAATTGCTTCAAAGTCTCCATCCTTTAAATTATTAATCCACATCCCTTTCAGAATACATTCTGAGTTAAGTGTAAGTGTTCCATACCCGTGCATCTCTCCATTTTTGAATTGGCCTTCATACACGGAGTTATCAAGAAATTTCAGCTTCCCAAATCCACTGGGAACGTCATCGAAGAAATCTCCCTCATAGCTTGTTTTATCGTTCCAGACCATAATTCCTTTCTTCAATTTGTGCTGATTAGCAAGTGTGCCAAAAAAGGCAAATTCAATGTTCTGAAGCAGTTCAAGCCCACAAATGGCAAATAACTCGTCCAATTGCTGTTTGGAATTCAGCCTTAGAATCTTTCCGAGCTTTTCTAAAGTTAGTAGATAATCATTTTCGCATTCTTGAGTCTTTATCATAAGAGCTTTGGCTACTTCATAGTTGGAAGTTTCATATATGTGAATTCTGTATGAGTCTTTAGAGATTTCAAGACGAAATCCAGTTTCTATGCCCAAAAACTGATCCAAAAGTATAGAATTTGTTACATTTATTGAAGACAAATTTGTGGACAAATCAATTTCCTCTTCTCTTGAATAGTAGCAGCTTCCACAGATATTGTTTCCCATTGTGCACAAGTGTTTAGATATTTTAAGTTTAACAGAAACAAATTTATTTACTAAGATTTATTTCGCGCCTGCTGCTTTAATTATATGGACTAAACCAATTCTTAGACGAGCAACAAAGAAAATTTAACAAAGAGTATGAGATAGGTTTTGTTCCTCTCTCTCTCCTCAATCAATTTTTAAAGTTCGTTCCTCAGATATCAAAGAGGCATTTTGCAGTGTGAGTAACCTTTTGCTAACTTTCAATTTGGACATTTTCTCATGACGAAAATGATTTATTCTCTTTCAACACTGTTTACAGAAGAAAGTAGAGAAAAGTTAAACAGTTTTGTTTGAAATGAAATCTGCAAAAAAAAAATAGGTTTAAATGTCTTTCTATTCGAAACTCTTCTAAAATATTCAAATTCACAAGTTTATTACGAAAGTGATACGGAAGAAAAACGAGACAATCTGAAACTTAGGTATTGTGTTTATCTTAAACTTTAATAAGACTACCAGCTCCACCTTGAATTTTCATCATATCATTAATTGATTGAACGATTCCAAAAAACCCCACGATGACGGTAACAACCATTATTACAAGGTTTAAACCTAGTTTCCAGCTGGGAACTCTCCCTTTAAACCGAATATTGTAAGCGATAACAGGAATTAGACCATTCATGACAGCGAAGTTGAAAGAACCGACTAGGCTCAAAAACAGTTCGAAACTTGGCGTAAGATATGCGACAGTTATCGTGACAGCTACAATTAGATAACGCACAAAGTAGCGTTTCAACTTCATTATTGGATCTCCTTCCGTCGTGTCCGCTTGAAAATGAACTTCTCTAGGATCCATCCAATGCTCTACAATTGTCAGAATTGGAAATTGATTTGTAATGTAGGTCATTGGGATGGTAAAAAGATACAGAATCTGCAGTAACAATGAAATTCGAGTCAACGGAAGGTTGTAAAAATATATTTCTTTCGTCTCGTCAAGGCTGACAAGATAGTTAAAAGCGCCATATAAAACATAATTCATACCCACGATAAGGATTCCATCTCTTAGAACCGTATAAAAATGGGATTTATGAGTCATCGAAGCTCTGACATCGAGAATAGCACCCACGCCACCAACACTGTAGAGTAGAGTTCCACAAAAGAAAAGCGAATCTGCAAAATTTACTTTGAAGAAAGATTGATCGAAATGAGTTGCAAAGTCGCCAAAAGACTCGAATTTGACGAAACCCACCAGAATACTGAACATCATGAACAGAATGTTGAGATAATCTGCAATCTCATTCGGAATTTTGAGATGTTTCATATTTGTTACAGCAGTAAGAGGAATGATAAATACGAGGATCATTCCCACATGGCTGAAGTGAGAGTCGCATAGAGAAGTAATAGATAACTTACAAAATGCGTAGTTGAGGAATCTAAGAGCAAATATTGTTTCGCCAATGCACATGCCGACTTGTGAGATGAGGAGAGATACATCAGCAACGAGTTTTAGTTGCCAACCGCTGACTTTTTTACACATTTTCCCCCAAGCATTTCGAGAAACACTGCAGTCATCACAAACCAAGACAATCAGTTTCATCACGTAATGATTACTGACACAGCATACCAGAGCAAGTATGATCCCCCAAAGGATTCCAACTCTTGAGAAACTGTATGGCATCGCTAACAATGCAGAGCCTATATATCCTCTGAGAAAAGAAGGAAGAGCATGCGTGTAATCTTTTTTTAACTCTTTATTATATTTTTCAGGATTCTCTGATTGCTCGGCTCCAGTTTCAGTGGGACAGGGCACTATTTTATTGTCTTTGAAGCTAATGACAGTTAGATATTGATGAACTTCTTCGAAATTAGGAGAAGGTATCTCAAGTGGCATGATTTTGAGTGTATTTTGCTAAGGAATCGTTGATTCAATAGTCGTTTTGAAATTACCTTTTGGCTAAACAGCAATAAAATATTTTACTCTGAATCTTAGATTTAAGACTGAATTTTTGTAACCCATTAAAACAGATAGCTCATAAAATTCGAATTTAAGGAGACACTTGAGCTCTCAGTATCGCATTTTATTTTTGAAATCACTTACATATGAACCCATGCTAAAGGCGCATAGCTTTGTAATCGAAACTCTACACAGAATAATAGCTGGTGTTGCATTTGTTTAAATTTTTTTTCTGTTCAGAGTGAAATATATTTCTGAAAAAAAAACCTGAAGGTTATGCGATATTGGTGCCGAATGCATTATGCTATGGAAATAGCAAAGACCGATCGCAGAGTATTTCCAGATCAAGGCTGGTTAGTTTTTATAATCGTGATAGAATGATTTTCAAATCTCAATCTTTCATGAAACTCTGCTAAAGGTCCATTTTGCGGAAATGCAAAACATGGACCTGTTCTATTGATGGCAAACTGCTCATATGCAACCATTTCGTTATAATTCTTTCTTTGCAAAACTGCAAAAGCACATTTTCTAAATTAAAATGTTCAAGGAAACACTATAACCAACAAGCGTGCATCTTCGTAGACTGGAATATTCTAATTGCTTCACATTTTTCTTTACTAATATTGCATAGCTTATTCCATGAGAAAGTTTATGAAACTTTCGGTGAAACTTGTTTCGAATGTGAGAGTTAATTGAGTGCATAAATTTATTGCTTAAAAATAAGCATATGCGAAATACTTAGAAAGAGTAACACTTCTGTAAGGTCGACAAGAGAAATTCAAAATGACTACTCAACGTGGAGAAAGTAAGGTATTCCAAAAATTTAACTATTCTCAAAAATCTTTTAGTTGCTATGATGAATCGAAATTATGAAACTCTTTCAAAATCTATCAATTTTGAGGAAGACGTCAACAAAAAGAGTATTTTTAATGTATAGACGAACTAATTCATTATGCTCAATCTTAAGATCCAATTTTTGCATCATCAACAAATGTAGCGTCCCAAATAAAGCATGATCAACGCAGAAATTTGATAGCTGAAGCTCACCAGCTCCTGGATGGGAAAAGTGGCCAAAATCAACCCAACAGAAATGCGAAGGGTCAAGGGATCTCTCCGTTCTTACCAGAACCGAAAGAAAATCATTCACATGTAAGCTATCCCTACGCCATGCAAAACGATGGGCTGGTGATTGATCAACCAAGACACAGAAATAAAAGACTTCAAGATAATCTCACATCAAAGATAGGGCAACCATCAGGGCATGATTCACAACCTGTATTTACAAAACCTAGACAAATCGAGGAGGCCTCATATTCTTGGAATTGGGACAACAATAAGCGAGGCCGAATGCTAAAAGATGAATATCGCAAACAAGCCAAGCAATCTATTTTTCCAACTAACAATTCGCGATCACGGGAGAGTTCATTTGAGAAAATCGGTGAACCAACGGATCGCTCTGCTCACAGCGGTCTAAATAACGAAAATCTTCTAATTAAGCCACCCTCTCCAGAAAAAAATCAGAGAAAACGTCAAAACTTCAAGATCGAGCTACTTGATCAAGTAACAAAATTCGATTCTTAGTTATGTCAATTTGAAACAATTGTCATAGATTCGACAAAAAGAAGAGCAACGCAAGAGAGACCGTCAGCTTCAGTTAGTTCAGGATAACAAATTACTTGAGGATCAAATGCTTTCAAGTCCATTCGGAAGGCCAGGAGGAGGCGCGCCTACTCATGACTATCTCTCAGCGGCAAAAATTAATCGAGATGCGCATCTGACAGGATTTAAAAATTATAATGAGCAGCAAAATAACGGCAATAGCAACAATAATAATGTCTTTGCCACAGCAGGGAGTAATATTATTGAAGGTGGACGATATCAATCACCAACTCAGGAGGATACCCAGAATTATCGTAGACCAGATAGGTTTAATCAAAATTATCAAGTTCCCGGACTCGGTTCGGTATATGCACAAAGGGATCAAAATTTCTTAGAGAAAAAGCAGAGGATCGCGAATGAACTCGCTGCGGCATATCAGCAGCAAATAGAAGAAAAGAGACGCAGAACTGAAGAGGAAATTCGTCGCCGGTATGAAGAAGAAAGGTTGCAGGAGGAGAAAATACGCAAAGAGCAAGCAGAGCTTCAACAGATGCGTGATCTCGAGCTGAACAGGAAAAAAGCCGAAATCCAAATGATACAACAAAATTATGATGCCATCCGTGAAAACTTTGATCGAGAAGAACAAGAACGTCGAGCTCGCATGAAGCATCTGCATCAAGATGTGGCGGTGATGCCTCGAGTACAAACCAAAGAAGAACCCAAAATACAAGTGAAAGAAGAGCCTCGAGTTCAGACAGAAAGAAAAGATATTTCTATTGAAAAGTCACAGGATAGTATTCCAGAAATGAAGCCAGAAAAACTCCATGAAAGCAGGGAGATCGTAAACATGAACGAATATAAAGTGGCAAATGTTTCCGAAGAATTACAAGACATCTTGAAAGAGAACGTTTCGAGGCAGCTCAGAGAAATAAAAGCGCAAATGAATGAGCATAGTGTATTCATGCGAGATCAACTTCTCGCGCTAAAGGTACACTTGTTGGATTTAGCTGTCTTTTCATCAATCTTTTTCCCCAGAGTGAAACGATTACAGCAGAAGAGAATCGCCTCCATGCGCTTCAAGAATTGAAGCAACTTCAAGATGAGCTCAGAGAGAGGAAGGAGTTTATCGATCTGAGAAATCGCGATATTTATCAACACCTTACAAAGAAAACTGTCGATCAAATGGTTGATGCTGAGAAGCAATTTAAAAATTTTGAGAAACCTTTCGATTTCCCCTCTCGTCCTCGTCCTTATTCTAAATTTTACAGTTTGGAAGAGCAAGATGGAAATTATTATGAGAAAGTCTTGCACCAATTGGACGAGCACACAACCTTTCTCCCTATGAGAGAGTCGAACCAAAACCAACATAATAAGGAAGTTTCAGCAATTGATCGATACGCAAATTCAGGCAAGCTGCTAGATTCACATCCAGAAAATAATCCATACATAATGAAATCGCATGAAGTGAATGACATGATGAATCCGCATTACAAAGTTAGTAAATGGGATAGATTGCTTGAGCAGAACGCTCAAAAAGACGAATATGAAGAAATTTTCAGAAAGAACAGAGGCAAATTAAGCGAAATGGGGAAGATTGAAAGTCACGAAGATGAAATCGCAAAATTAGATTATGCACTATACAATCTCACTCACAAACAGGGCAAGAGATGGGAAAAGCAAACTGATGAAAATCCATTTATACGAGGGGGTAACTATGCTCAGGAACTGATTAACATTAACGACCGTTACGCTGCTGATGACTATGATGGAAATTTTGTATAACAAAAAGAAAGATTATCTGCGTATCCATGAGCTCCATAAAAACTCTACATATCAATAAAAATTTTTTCAAGAGTGTGTGATTTCAGAAAATGATCATTATTTATTGATTTTTGCAATAATTCTATATTTCAGTCTTTTATTTTAGAGAGAAGAAATCAAAGCGGTTCTAAAACAAGTTGAATTCTCGCTCCTCAAATCATTACAATAGATTATCGCTTTTCAATGAAAGCTGTCATTTTGGGTTGAATTCAAATAGTGCTAATTTGCTTTATATTAGCTGATACATTGAAAGTGAACTCAAATAACTACATGGTTTAATAAAAATAACTTGTCCTTATTGACAAATCTCAAAGACAGAGTGGATTTGTTAGGATCTTTCAACGTAGAATGATAACTGTTGTTTTCTTGAATAGATGGTGTAACTTTTGCAAGATGTCATACACTACACATCATCATAGAATCAACAGCTAAATCTTAGAGGCTTTCATTCACAACAACAATAATAAAAAAGGAAGCTCGTAATTGTGTCATCAGCCCATTGTTTATTTTAGCTTTCCTTTGTTTTGCATTTTTTCATATAAGCCTTTTGATGCCACCTTTTCCTGCTTTTAGGGTTTCTGGTTATGAATTTCCCTCCAGTAGGTAGGTTTTTCAAAAGTAGAAGGAAGAGTTTTGATCAAACCCATGAATCTATTGTAAATATCTCCGTCATAGGCACCAATTGGTGAGCCAAGCATCTCATCACTTAGCGCAATCGCATCAATTAATCCGTTGGCCTCGTCTTTGACTGATGCGCAAAGCTCAGTAATGGCTTCTCTCACCCATTCCATCTGCTCTCTCGAGATGAACTGCACCTCATTATAGAGGCCACTGTCTTGTTCAATTCGACAAAGGGCCCAAAGCTGACACAATTTTTCAAGCACCTTTTTAGTGGGCTTATCCGTGCACTTCTTAATATATGCTCGGAATTGAGTAAACACGTAAATGTCACCAAAAGACTTGGTGGTTTCGGTCAAATAGAAGGGTTGAGTCATATTCCAAACTTCTGCGAGTGCTTCAGCCTTTCCGACATTTTCTTGAAGTTTTGCAGTAGCTCGATAAGCCGCATAATTGCCGTTGAATTCCATGGCTTCCAGCAGAGCTTCGAATTGATAGCACTGATCAGGGCTACTGACACTCCATTTCGATGCCTCAGCATCGAAGTCGGCCTTGAGATAAGAAAGAGATTCATGAGGAAGGTCAGCACCTTGCAGTAATTTTTTTAGTCCATTCAAGACGAATTTTTGTCCTTGCTGCAAAAGGACATTATTGTCACCTTCCCAAGTCGCATTTATGTCATTTTCTTCACGGTAAGCTCCAATTCTATTGTATGCTGAATAGCCCAATCCGCCGCAGATTTCTCTAACTTCTTGAATCCCTTTTTGACTAAACCATGCCATCGCAGGTTTAAGAACAGACGAAAGAGCATGTATCTCATTCAGTAAGGCATTCTTCTCATCGAAAATGCTTGCTAAGTTGGTGACCCAAAGAGTAGCGAGATGCGTTGCTGCAAATCCGTAAGCGAACGTGCCGGCGATATATGGCATCAGTCTGTATTGCACATGAGGATACTCGATTATGCTTGTTTCAGGTTTTCCTGGCTTCCCAAATTGTCTCCTCGTTGAAGCAAATCGCACACCTATTGTAAGAGCATTACGAAGAGCTTCATTGGACTGGCTAACGAGCGCAATTCGACCATTACTTAAACTACCGAGAGAAATTCCGAATCTCTTGTCATCATTTTTGATAGAAGACACAAATTCGTGCTGTGGGGTAATCTGTGAGAATCGATCAAGAAGGTTGTCATAGGGAATTCTCACGTTGTTGAACACCATGAACCCATTGTCGACACCGTTGAGACCGGCTTTTGCGCCACAATCGCCGATTGTCACTCCTGGGAGAACTGAATGATCAACTTTGTTACGAATAGGAACGACAAAAGCGTGGACACCGTGACACTTTCCATTCACATAGAGCTGCGCAAACACGGCCGAAACGTTTGCGAGGTGTGCTGCAGCTCCAATGAAGAATTTCATAGCAAGATCATCTGGAGTGTTGATGATGAATTCACGAGTCTTGGGATCATAAGTGGCAGTTGTGCTAATGTCTCTTACATTCGAACCATGACCCAACTCTGTCAATCCGAAGCAACCTATGTCTCTTAAATAGACAGCGTCTTCTTGTAGCTTGCGGTGCTTGACCGATCCCAGATTTGCCAGAGTCTTGGTATACAACTGGTAGTGAACTCCAAGTTTCACTGCCAATGCTTGATCGAAAGCCCACAGCAGATCTGATACCACAGTCAGAATGTAGGGATCTTTCTGATATTCTTCAAAAGTCATGAATTCAGGGAAATGTTTCACAATTTTCTCCATATGTTTAAACGACAAGTGTCGTGCTTCTTTGCGATTGAGTTCAAGTGTTGTGTGGTGTTTGAAAATGGGGTCTCGGCTGAGGATCCTAAACATCGTCTCTCTCGGTCCAAGGTATTTCCCATAGATAAGTTCCCTGAGGACAGGAATATTCACGGTCGTTTTGGCTCGATAGCTGGCTAATGTGTCTTTTGGAGAAGGTTGTTCGGTTTTATTGAGTTCCTGTGAAGGAGTGAGGTGCTTTTGGACTTGTAGTAAGCGTTGAGTAGCAGTTTCAGGCTGAGCGTTTTCCATCTTGCTCTATTTTGGTAATTTCAAATGTGGAACTAAGCGTCCTGAATTCGATTTATAAAAAACTGGATGAATTTTTAAGACGTATATTGCGTCAAACAAAAATATTTGAAAACGTATTGTACATCATTAAGAAATAATGCTTGAGTATGCTTTCTGTACACTTACGCTCCCTCTCAGTAAGGAGATACCAGAAAACAGCTTTCCTTTCAATTTGGACTCCATTGGCAGCAAAATATGCACGAGCAACTTATTAAAGTAACAACCAGTAATATTTCACTTAATCGAAATAAAATTTAAGAGAAAGTCCTGAATAAGAGTGAGCTGAACATGAATTTAGACCTGGAATTATTAATGCTTCTCAAGCACGGGAAGCATTTATTTGTTTGCAGAAATGGGTTTGGCTTCGATATCTCAGGATAATTTACTAGGCACAATAGAGAATTTGTCGCTGTTTTTCTTGAAAAGCTTGCTACCTTCTGAAAATGCTTTAAGAATAATGACATTGATCTGATTCTAGAAAATTTCAAAGAGCTGCCGCTCAAATGTTGCAGATTTTTGGGATCTATCACTGAGCCTCCTTCAATATAGAGAAATTTATCATAAAAAAGTTGCGAAACAGATGTCCTCCAGCGAGTAGTGCGCTGACTTCTTGGAGTTATTCTCTTTGTTTTTCTCTCTCCATCATCGAATCTTAAGTTTGAAAATTTGACAAAATTTGACAAATTTTTGCAACCACTGTCCTAACTTGATCCAACAGTGTTGTCGAGAATTAATAAAATTGAAGGAATTAGCAATAAATTATCTACAAACTACCTTCTTATTTAATATTTGGAACAGAAAGCAGCTGATTCATGTCACTTACAGATACCAATTACGTCTCAAATTATCAGCAGTACCTTAGCTCTAAAGGTTCAAATATTCTTCCAGGAAACAAAAACGAGAGCGAGGATCCGACAAAAACAAAAACCATTTTTCGTAAAGAGCCACCAGTAAATTGCACCTTATGCAAACTGTTGGTCCGTAGAGATGACATGTCGAAGATCCTTAACCAAGGCCTTTATAATAAATACACTTCCAGTTTGGATTACTACTATACCAAAGATATTAATGCCGTTATACTAAAGAAAAGGAAACCATTCACAATCAAATTCCGAGATGAGCAAATATTTGATGATGAGCGTGAATACCTGAAGAAATTCTTCCGGAAAAAAGAAACTGCAATGCATATGGCTGACATCAAGAATTTCTACACGAAATTTAAAGATTATCCGAAGTTCTTTGATGCCAAAATCTTCGGAATTATGTCATCAATGGTGAGAAAGCATAGGAGATTAGAATACTATAAGGTGTTTAAAGGTAAACAGCCCGAAGAAAGAGATCCACCGCTTCCTGAGGAAGAACGATTTCAATTTGTTGAAATGCTAGGCGAATCATTCAAACAGCAGCAGCAAAACAAAAACGAATTGCTAAAGCGTCAGTCATTAAAGAATGGTCAACAGACTCCAAGAGAGCAAAAATCATTTATCGAAATCAAGAAATCATTCAAGGAGCTCACGCAATTCAAAGATTTCACTCAAACCGATCATAAATTCTCTTCTGATTATTTTCAATATCACACTACCACCCAAAATTACTATCAATTGTACTCTCGTACGGACACTCCGAGCGCTTTGAATGAATTTGAGAGTATGATGGACGAATTCAGTTCAGCAAAGAAAGAACAGAAATTCCAACCCATGCTAAAGTCTCAGGTAGGAGTGAATAAGAGTTCTAAAAAAGATCTGAGTGTTGGCAATTTTACCTCAACACGCACTCTCTCAAACACAAAAGATATTCTTGAAAAGAAAAATGCAGAAGAAGTGAGGCCATTAACCTCTAAAGGGTACGTGCACCCAATGCCAAGCAATAATGCTCAAGAAACGTTTAATTTTAACGTTCCCAGTACAAGAAACATTAAACAGAATATCCACACATGTAGTCAAGGCTCTCTCCATGGCAACAACTATCAAGTTCCATCTTTGAACAAACAGCAATCAACTCCTGCTGCATCATCAGTTCTAAAGCAAACCTATCGAGCTAGCAGTTTAGATAAATATGACAGCGCTCAGAAAGACTCACAAAGAGGCGGAAACCACCAAACTCTAGTGTCTTCTGATAATTTTCGCTTTCAGCCCACTGGTATGGTAACAAATAATAGTGGCAAACAGTCTGGCCGTTTGAGCGCTAGTCGGGACAGCAATAAACTGGGTACCAAGAAACTACTTTTGGACACAAAAGATCTCCAGATTGACAAGCAAGGCCTCTTCAGAACGATCAATCAGAGATGGAAAACAACGATTGCTTCGAATCAGCAAAGAACTCCTTCAAGGGGGAAATTATACGTTCCGATGACTGATTTTGGTGCGAATGGAGTTCCACAAAGGGAAAATTCGAAAGAAAATACTCCTTCAAGCAATCGCTACATTCTGACAAAACGAAATTTTGGAGTGAAACATAATGCCTATGAACACAATTCTGCGGTTGTAGGAGAACAAACTCATCATGAGGTAAGTTCTCCAAACACAAACGGCAAATATAAAAGTACAAGTCAAGAAAACCTTGATAAGCCCGTTGCCGGAAATAATTCGAAGACTAATATTGAGAAACTTGGAGTATTAGATGAACTTGATAGAGAAACCATGAGAAATAAGCAATCTGATTTTGAGACTTTAGCTCGAGACTCTAAAGCTTATACAAGCTCGAAACGATTGCTTGAGAAAGTGTTCGCCAGAGATAGTAACCACCAGCAATTAGTCGCAGCATTGATAAAATCTCCAAATAAAAAAGCTAGACAAGTTAAAGTACCATCTGCTCAACAACAGAAGGATGAAGCAACTACTTCTTGGACCATCTCAGAAAACAATTATTTCAATTTTCAATTTCCAGATCATGGAAAGAGACCTAGTCCACTACGACCAAAAAATGGAAACACTTTGAATAAGAATGACTCGTCCTCGAATGTAAGTAGTCAGCCGTTATTGATAGGACAGGCATCAGTGGCAAAAATATATGGATCAAAGCCTGAGACGACTAAAGACATAGTTTCTCACGTGATGAGAAAAAATTTCTCATCAAAGCTTGTGGTGGCCTCTCCTAGTGTCAAATTGCAGCCGTATCGAGAGCAGACATTGGGACGGACAACTAGGAGAAATAAATCAACAGAAGTTAAAGGAGAGAACTCTACACAAAAAATGATTGATACAACTGGAACGTTATCCGTTCATTTTAGGCAGAAATCAAATGACAACCGCTAAAACAATGTTGCGAAGCAACCAGTAGAAACTATCGAAAAAGTCACTTTGAGGTGAATTTTCTCTCTTATCTTGAGAAACAAAGTTTTATAATATTAACACTGGTTGTATTTTTCCTTTTTATGAAAAACTTTTGTATTTCACATGTTTGTAATAAATAGCACTGCTGGAATATGATAATTGTTAAATTTCTACTATTGGTATGTTTGATTGCCGAATTCCTTAAACTAGAATTTCTACAAAGCCGTGGGTGAAAGTCTTCTTCTAACATCATATACGTGTAGTATACCCTGCGCTATCTAATTTTCTTTCTAAGTCATTTATGAATGTAATTGTTCAATTTTATCAAAAGAGGCAATGTGTGTTAGAGAGACAGAAAGAGGAAACAGAATTTAATGTTTTTCTTTTTATGAGATATCAACAATAAACTCGGACTTTAAAACTAAATTCATGAATAACATTTAAAAGCTCTAAAAACTTTCAGTGCTAAGCTTTTCTCGGAAGTATTTTTCATAATTCCAGAATCAGGGATTGTAAGTACCCTCTTCATTTCTATCAATTACAAGCAGTTTAGATCCTTTCTCAGGCTCACTAGTCTTGAGTAGAGTAGAGGGACCTGATGGGGATACATTCTTTTTAGTTAAAGGACTGTCGTCCTCATCAAAATTTAGTCTCACTCCCTTAGGTTTTGAGGGTATAATTTGCTGGGACTGAGGTTGGATATTCAAAGAGGGTTTGCCTAAAAGGGTTCCCTTCTGAATATTTACTGGGAATAGACTGCTCTTTATCGTATTTTCAGGTTTTGAAGTACTTCCTGAATCAAAATTGAGAACTTTACTAGCTCCTTGACCTTGTGCTTGCTCTTTTCCGCTGTCATTGTCTTCCACTGAGGAACCAAAGAGATTTCTTCTAGATGGGGCTACAAAAAGAGTAAAACCTCAGTAGTTCAAATATTTGTTATACCTTTTTTGTTGGAATCTTCAGTATCTTCGTGCTTCTGTTCGACAATTTTCTCCATTAGCGAACTGCTATATTTTGGTACTTTAATACCATTTTCAGTGCCTAACTGAATCGTATTTTCTGTACCATTGCCATCTTCGAAGTTAATTAAGCGCTTGCTCGTCATATTGTTGGCGGAAGGATCAGATCCATAGACTGAAAAATCATTAAAGATATAAGGTGCGTTCGATGTGGGAGTCATTCTGTGCTTGAGCATCGGCGACTTCTTATTGTTCATAAGAGACATACTCATCATATTCTGTGGAAGGGAATCTTTGAGTGGAGACGCCAAAGCCAATGCAGGAATTAGTGGCTTCTTTATCTGTGGAGTTTGCGATTTGATGTCGATCGATTTTGTGCCAAATGCATTGAAAAGAAAATTTTTTAATTGAGAAATGTAAACAGCGTTATAAAAGCGCACAAGGTCCCCTTTCTCCTTCTCTGATATGTGAACGTTGTAGATGATATCGCTCAAGTCGCTCTTGTTAAAAGTAGGAAGCTCATGGTATCTAGTAATAAAGCATGCATGCAATTACGAAACTCATTCAAGAAAATAATATCACTTTGCAATGATCTCTTGGAATTTCAGAGACTGATTCGACATTTTGCAGATTCCATACACTGTGCATAAGATTAGCTGCGTAAGATGTCGATCAATCAAGAGATCAGGCTCAGTAGAGAGAATATATTTCATGACAGCCCAGATGCTCTCCGAAACACGTTCTGGTATCTTCAGTAGCTCGCTCAGTTGATATATTTCTCCAGCAGTGTGATAGAGTACTCTTTGGAAGAAGAACTGATATTTTTTTAAAAAATAAGTATCGAGAAAAGTGGACCCAGGAACTTACTTCTTGAGATGGACTCAAATCGAATCGAGAGTCATTATTTTCAGAGCCACCAAAATGAGAGCTAAAAACCAGTAAATTCCTCAAGATTTGCGCTGGTGTTTACTTTTGATTTTTTGATGTCTCTTGGTTGTATCCTAAGGTGTCACCAGCTTGAGCGTTATTATTTGGTTTCATTGTCTGGTTAGCAAATTCTAATGAGGAAGTTTATGTTAATATCAGTTCGAAGTAAATATTCAACACATACCTTTCTTTACGTTTTCTTGGAAGTAAGCCTTAATTGTGTGATGAATCTGTGATCCTTTTCGCCAAGCGAGTTGGGTAATAATCTTGATTTCAAGATCATGCAGATGTTTCTTGAGGGGAAAAGGCATATTTGCATCACATTTTACAAAGAAAGTGATGACTCTCCAAAAATCAAAGGCCTGAATTTCGCATTTTTCAAGCAGCGTTAAGAATGACATATTGGAGCTATTATTAATAAAGAAAACGGCTTCAATACAGCAAGCAATGAGAGCTTGATGGAAGACTCGGTCACGAAGAAATTCGCACAAGTCTCCATGAACAGTTTTTTTGTCCGTTTGTAAAATCAATTCCTCGACGACCCGCACATATAAAGCGAGAGACTGAGTTTGATAGTCTTTGAACTTTTTTAAGTTCATTTGAGCTACATGGTTGCTTTGATCATGGCTATCTTTCTCGCACAGCAAGACTTGCTCAGAGAGCTTTTCCATCTTCATTTTCATACCTTCTAAGTCTATCGAAGGTTTCATATTCAGACATTTTTCTAGTAAACTTGCATTAATTCCATTCACCTTAAATTATATTAACAATTTGATGGAAAAAAATAGTGTTTTTTACTTTTTTTAGTTTCCGAACCTTCTCACTTAACCAATTATACATCTCTAACGCAGCCGTCATGGGAGTTGCAGGCATAAGCTTTGTGTATGGAGATTGAGGAATTGTTTTGTTTGTAAACTTTATTTCACTTAAATTGGACTTAATGGTAACACTTTCAGTGGCTTCATAATTGAGGACACGGTGAGAGTGAAATACTTTCTTTACATGTTCATTAGGATCATGTATTTCTTGTGCAAGCGAATGGGCCTGCTGTTGCTGCCCTTGTAATTGAGTGTTCTGAGAACCATAAAGGTTTAATTTGTTGGCAGCACCCTGCTTAGCAAACGGTGTAAACTTCCCTGGAGTGTTGGCCTTTCTATCTTTCATATAAAAACGTTCGTCGAGTTCATCCGCGAGCAATTTCTTTTGGTAGTAATTCTCAAGCTTCCGAGTGTTCGAAAGAATTGAAGTGTGATTAAACATTCCTTCAAAATTTGAGGGATTATTTTCGTTGGATTTCAAAACTTCATTTTCCAATAGCACTTGCAAATATTTGTGCAAAGAATCTCTGTAAACAGCGTAATCTTCAGGATGATATTGTATTTTTAAGAGTTCTGTAACTGCACAAATGATTGCCTCTTCACTTTTTCGGTTCTCTTTATCACCTAACAATGTTTATATGAATGCCACTATTGTTTTTTTACATATTTTGATTCCATTTCGCTGAAAATACAACACTGATATTGAATCTGGGATATAAGATAGGATGTGCGCAAAAGTTGCTGAGAGCAAATACACTGTTTCCACTAACTCTGTACGATTTTGCAAAATGTGGACGCGAGCATTAATAAAAATTAACCAACCGAGGTTTTGCAAAAAGCCAAGATATTCTTCACTGAATACGAAGTGAAGGAAAAGAATTCAGCAAATCAATTGGAGTAATAAGAATGTACCTTTCTTTTATTTCCAGCTGATTGAAGATGTTCTTATATTTGATGTAGAAGGTGTAGGAAAAAGCAAATTTATCAATGATCTGTTTAAGTTCGACAGCAACTTCGGTCTCAAGCGTTATCGTGCCAATAAATTCTTTTAATGCTGCCAAAAGCTCAGAGCTATTGATGCTGCTAGAGTTCGGAAGCCGATTTAGGAAACGGCAATTGGAAAATTTAAGCGTTACTCTGAATTGCTGTTCAACGTGCGAAGTATTTGGGTAATTGAGATTCCAATACCACGGATTTTTTCACCTTTCACGGTAGTAATGACTTGTGACTTAGACGCAGCAAGAATTGCACAACAGACGAGAACTGGAGGCTTATCAATTGTTTCCTAACAAAAATGTTGCATCATGAGAACAATTTGAGCACTTTTATAAAGAAAAGATTGTTACAGGGCGGGTTTTCTGTTTGTATTCACAAAGGAAACTATAAGCGATGGCTTTAGTCGATTTATCGAGGTTGAGAGAAGCTGAAATTCGATTGAGCTCTTCCTGCTCAATAAGATCAAGCCCACTATTGATCATGCAATTTCAATAGAAATGGCAATATTTCAATTTTATATGTGCAATTTAACTGTTTAAATTTATTATTATTTGAAGAGAGGATCACTCACTCTGTTGCAAGTAAATTTCCGTATTATGGCAAGAATATCTTATCTTAAGATAGACACCCATGGAGAGAGGCAAGAAGACATTTTTGTGATTTGTCCGAGAAAAAGAAATCTTTGATTAGTGTGGTTAGGAATAAGTTCTTTATTTTGTTACGTTAATTGAATTTTAGATTGTTTCTATCCTGAGAATTTCCCTTCCAGAGACAAAATCTACATTTTTGTTGGTTTCTCTGTTGAAGAGAGGACTGTACTCGTCATGCAGGTTTTCTGATCAGAGCAAGCTTTAGCCTGTTCTGTTCTCTTTTTATTAATCATGTTCTTTTTCTTAATAGATACTTATAAGGTAGACAAAGATGAACTCAATGAAAAACACACTAGATAAATTTATTCTTTTTCTACGAAACACAGAAGAGCAGATATTCTAGCTGAACAGAGAAGTGAAGAAGTATCTCCTCTCAAAAATCCCGAGGAAATACAGAGCCGAACCTCTATTGATAATGCACTGATGTATCATTCGTAAAGAAGGGCAGTTATCAAAACTCAACTGTTTTCAATTTTACAAATACTACCCTTCAATTGTCAACACCCTGTGGGCTAGCTAGTCTCCGATTGATACAATTATTTTGTTACTTTCTTTATTTCTGCTTGGAAATTGTGAGTGAGAATCTCTCTTCTGTTTGGAAGAGAGAATCTTGCTAGGATGGGTCATCTTCCTCAGCCAAGCTCTCGACCCTTTAATAATAAATGTTTAAAGAGATTCCTTGCATCGAAATTTTAATCAAAAGACCATCCTACTTCAAGATCTACCCGATAGAAAAATGGAGATACCGCTGCTAATTTAACAAATTCTACTACTGGATCTTCTTTTTTTCTTCTTGTAAGCAAATAGTTTTATGATAATGAGAATCGTTGTTCTGTCTGAAGAAATTATACTCAGCACCAGCCAACATAATGTTGAGGCAAGCTTTTGTTTCAGAAAACATATTACCAAAAGGAGTTCTATACAAAAAGTGGCGAAACAGGGTCTGAAAATCGTTTTTCAAGAGAGTTCAAAGTGAAACAGGTAGCAATACGAAAAGTACTGGAGAAATAAATATGGCTAAATCGTTTCTGATAATTTGAGTCGATGAAATTCTGAAGTCATTTGCACCAGAAATTAAAACTTTTAGAATACCTTATCAAAAAGATAAAATATTCAATAACAACTCATTCTGACAAAATTTCAAATGGCTTCTAACCTCAAGATCGAGCACTACATACTTGGAAAAACTATTGGCATTGGGGCCTTTGGGAAAGTGAAAAGTAAGAAACCTGGCAATAGAACGATTTTGATGCTTACTGCATTGTTATTTAAGTGGCAAAGCATGAATTCACCGGAACAAATGTCGCAATCAAAATCATTAACCAAAAACGCATGAAGAGTTCTAATATGGGTGCCAAGATTAAAAGAGAAATCCGTCTTTTAAGATATTTTAACCACCCAAATATCATCAGACTGTAATAAAGTTATGACAGCATGTTGCTCCAACTAAATTTAAGCTATGAGGTACTTGAGACGCAGAGCGATATCTATGTGGTTATGGAATTGATACCGAATGGTGAGCTTTTTGAGCTGATCGCTAAGAAAGGAAAAGTAACGTGCAAACCATTATGAAGAATTTTTATCCTATTTCACTAGCTTTCTGAATCTGAGGCTAAATATTATTTTATCCAAATCATCAATGGAGTAGAATATTGCCATCACAACCTTGTCACGCATCGAGATCTTAAACCTGAAAATATATTGATTGACGAGACAAATACGATCAAAATTGCTGATTTCGGACTCTCTAATTTAATGAAGGACGGTAAATTCTTAAAAACGTCTTGCGGATCTCCAAACTACGCTGCTCCTGAAGTCATTTCTGGCAAGTACTAAATGAAACTATATTCTTCTCTGAGCCTTCTTTGAAGGAAATATTGTGGGACCGAAATTGATACCTGGAGTTGTGGAGTCATCTTATTTGCGCTTCTTGCCGGTTATCTCCCTTTTGACGAGGAAGTTATTCCAGCTCTGTTCAAGAAGATAAGAGAGGCTGACTATCAAATGCCGAATCACATTTCGGCTCCAGCAGCAGATTTGATCAAAAGGATGCTGCAGCCTGACCCATTAAAGAGAATCAAATTTTCGATGATAAAAAATCATCCTTGGTTGAGAGACTCAGACACCATGTACATGGAGATTGGACAAAGAAATACAAGAATCACCTTCAACAACAAAATACACGAGGGGGTCTTCAACAAACTTATGAAAATGGACTTCAACTTCCACAATATGCCTCCCAGTGTAATCCGAGAATGTATCCTGAAGAAGAAATATTACAGCTTCGTAGTTGGCTATGACCTTATGGTGAACGAATCTATAAAAGCTGAAATTGTTGCGACAAAGAGTAATAGTTACAGATTTAGTTCTGATGTTGATGGCACATTTCAATTGTTGATTTTAGATGAATCAAAAAGTCAAATTCCGAAGAGACGTTCCTTGACTAATCTTGATTCTGTGTTCAACACCTTTGAAACATTGCAGGTGCACCCTGAAGTTGTAATAAATCATTTCCTCTTTAAAAATCTGAGTAACAAACATTAAATTGAAGAACTTGGAAGAAGATTCCAACTTCTATTTTGAGCGCGCAGATCGCTTGATCAAACTTGAAGAGAATCCCTCAGATGGAGTTTGGACCTATGGATTAGTATTTCAGGCTCCGCCTCGAACGATTATGAAAGTAATTACAGAGACTCTTGGTGAATTAAACACAGTAAGCAAAGTCGCCTGTGCCTTATTTTAATGTGAAAAGACTTTTGTGGTTAAATCTCAAGATTATAAAATAAAATGCTTCCACAAGATCCCAAAAAGAACTTCGAATTTTAACGGATCAGATATGGACGGACCTTTTGAGCCATCATCTCAAGAGAAAAAACTGGTCGGTGAATCAAATAAAGGAGATAAATTTAGCAAGACTGAACTCACGTTTAATATCCAAATTTATCAGGTTTCTCTCAATAATTTCTCTTTTCTAACATTAGTTAGATGCCCAATAAGCTGAATCATGTGGTGGATCTGCAGAGAACAAAAGGACATACACTGATTTTCCTCGACTATAGTCAGAAGTTGGCTCATGTTCTTACAAAAAATATGGAAAAAGTCACCACGATAGAAAAAATCTGAGATGTGCATCTCGGTTGTTTTTAAGATCAGTTTATAACTTATCACACTATGACAATCTACTTTGTTAATTTCTTTGACGAAGTCAGAAATAATTTATCACCACTGATTTTGAAAATTGTATGTCACAGAAATATCTGCTCTTTGCTTAGTTTGATAAATTTTCGTAGTTAATATTGTTTTTCTAAGTTATTTCATGTATTTCATTTTGTTTCGATCCAAGTTGGTACTGCGAGTGATTCTACAGTTGCTGTTTCATAGTTTTATCGTTCATTTTCTGAAAAAACCTCTTTACGATTCGATCATTTTAAAGCATTGCTTTTGATAGCAGAAAGCTACTTGAAAAGGTACAAATTTAAGAAGGATAGTTATATGAGCATTCTAACGCTTCTTATCATCTAACTGCCTCCATACAATACACAAACCTAAGGCAAACTAGTCAAGATAAAATTTCTATATCCTCAGTATCATTTTCTCTTTAACAAAAATGCCAGAGCAAAAAAGATTGCGAATTTCTATCTTTATTTTTCTGTTAATCCTCCTCATTAGGTTGCGGTTCAAGAATAATCTCCCTCAATTATGAATAATGAAAAACAAACAGAACTTTCTGAATCAACAAAAGTATCGGTGTTTATATTCGAATATTGACTGAGGCACTCAGATCTCAGACTTTTGAAATGCACCTTTATAGGCTCGACTATCCTCACGATGATCTCACTTGCTGGTTTTGGAAAGTTCTTCAACCATTTGTTTGAACATTGATCTGTTGATGACATTGATATTTATTATAGGAAGAGGAATAAGAGATTACATTTTCATCGCGAGGATTTCAAGGGCTTGGAATTGATCTTCCATTGCTTCGCAACTTTGAATGACAGCTTTAAATGATTTGCTTGCTGAATCAATGGACTCACACCACTGCGTTACTCCTTCTTGGAAAATTTCTGATAATGCTAGGTTATTGTTCGTGAGCTTACTTAGAAAAAAACTGTTTTAACTTCCTAAAGCGACTGAAAATTACTTTGCTCATTCCGTTTTGTATCTTAAAAACCATCAAATTAAAGTCTTCTTCAAGTATCTTCAGATTTTTCTCTAGCATCGTAGCTAGGGTCTTCTCATTGATACTGGCCTCGATTCTGGCATTGTAGCTTCCGGACTGATCCATGTTTTTTCTCTCTCACTCACTTATTTATCGATTCAAGATATCGAAATTGTAAAATTTATTTCAAAACATTTGCTACAGATCCGGTTTCTTTGCGAATTCAATAATTATTAAGTGATTGCATTGAAACAAGATCAATATTTGCCAGCGCTAACACTGAAAAATTTTAGATCTTCAAAAGCTCATCCGTGGCCACTGAATAACTACAGCTATTCATCCTATCAAAATACTTGAATGTTGTTGTTAATCTGATGATCATCTTCATTGTATTGTTTTAATCGTTTTTGAAATTAAAATATTGCCATGATTTACGACTTATTTTGTTATTCAATGTTCCGTGTAAGACACAAATACTATTCATTCAATGATGACAACACACTAGAATGGATTAATAGTTTGTCCTGTTCCCAATGGCGACAACATTGTGCCTGCACCCCACATTAGCGCTTCTTCTAATGTAATAATGGATTTATTATCTTCGAAAGCATAGCCTTCCGCCTAAAATGAAAGAAATATTAATTTGCAAAACGCCTACAGCATCGAAAATATACTTTTATTAGTTGGCCACTGAATGCTGATTTCAATGTCATGTTTGAATTAACTGAAGTTGGGAGAGCAGTACCCGCTATTCTGACAGTATTCTTATTCAGTTCTCGAAGCGCCGCCTTCTGATTTTGCTCTTGGGCTAGTCAAGAATATTGAGGTGACATTACTATTTAAAATTATTACAATAAGTCGTAATATTCTTCATGAGAGCTTGGCAAGAGGCTTTGAGTTCTTGATTTGGAAGTAAATTCAAGAGTTTTGACAACTTTTTTAGATTTTTCTCAGGTTCAACTCTCGCGATGGCACTCAGATATTCAAATTTTATTGTATGAATGTCAAGAGGGAACTTGATATCCGTATTTGATTTTAAAAATCGTCTCAGGATTCTATGGGCATATCTAATGACTGGAAATAGTCCTTTCCAGATTATTTTCTTCAATCCAAAATAGTAAGAATAGGCTAGCACTTCCTTTTTCAGACTATACGTGAAAGGATAAAGTTTGAAGGATAGGAAAATTGTAATACGAGGCATCTAACTTCTTCAAGTCATTGTGTGGCAGAAGCTCAAAGCAATCAATAACCGTGGGTATGTCCAAATATTTCTTTTTCGTAATTGATTCTAGTGAGAGAATAATTAGCTCGATTGGGGCGGCTCAGAAAACTCACCTTTTGCAAATGCTACAGCAACTTCAGCTGCTCGCTTGGAATTTCGAGCAGCAATATACGAATAGACTGCGTTCAGCATGTCCCCATTTGAAAGACATTTCTCTGCGTCCGCCTGGAATTGCTCCAATGAGTTAAGTCCATTCTTTCAAGGATGAGAAAATTATTCCGATTGAATTCTAGTTAGCAATTAATGTACCTGTTTATACAGTTCTTCAATGGATTGGTCAGTATCCGAATATGATGCACAGTAAAGAGAAAGCAACGGAAGAGCTTTAATTTCTTTGAATAATTGAATTCCAAGATATCTCTCCCCAAACCTCTCAACTCTTCTGGCAAGCATCCAAGAGATATAATTGAGCACTGGTAGTTTAAAAATCAAGGCAGCCGCATAGGCAAAGGAAACTTCATTTGAGCGGATAAGCTTCATGACAGCGCTTGAAGGATCATTCACTGAAAGATGACTGCATGCCGCAAGTATCGGATCGCTCTGATTTAAATATATTTCAGCAAGGTTGTCTATAATTTCTCTCAATGATTCTGTCATTTCTTCACTTCTCTGCTTGTTGCTTATTCTTGCAGCTTTATTTGAATTCGAATTTAGATCTGGCACTTCATACCCTAGAACAAGCATTTCGCTAATGAGAAGCTCAGATCTTAGCAGTTGTTACTTCCCATAAGACGGACTGATGCAATGAGTTTTGCATCCTCATAATCGCCTCTGTTAACCATTATTTTAAGAGCCTGTGTAAAGTAAGGAGAGTCAGACACTTAAACTCCTTTGTTCTCTTTTACTTCTTCAGATTCTCCAGCAAGAAGATGCCCAACGTAAGTCTCTTCATCTTCTTCAGCAGCTAGATGCTCTGCATACCGTTGAGATAGATGCTGCCAATAATCTTTTGACACAGCTGGTGCAAGTGCGAGAGCTTTTTCCCACTTTCCGATTTTCACCATGCTTTCGCAATAGTTCTCAAAGTCTCCCAATTTCAAATATATTTTTGCAGCTTCTTGTATCTTGTCACTTTTCTTATTTAAAGAGTCATAAGAAAAGCCACTTTGCGATGTAGAAGATTCCAGCTGTTTCGCTTTAGACTGTATTTAAGTAAGAATTATTGTTCTCATTGGTATGATGATTACCAAATAAAGTGCAGGTAGATTCTTGAAAAAAGCTACGCGATTCTTGGGGTCTTCTGGTTTATTTTGGAGCAAGACTTTCAAAAGATCCCAAAACTCTGATTGATAGTCGAGATAACAGAAGAAACCGGTGAGTCTTTCAAATCGCTCAATTAGGTGTTTTTCTCCTAGGTTTCGAGTTTCTGCGGCAATTTTCTTGCTAACTTTCCCACAAAATTTCAGTCTGCCACCAGTTCCCGACAACGATGATGAAGCATCTCCGAGAACATCATCCCAATCATTCGTAATTAGCAAGCGCATCTAAAGTTGAGTTTGAGATTAGCTAACAATTGCCACAATTATAGAAAATAAGATACTTGAAGAGAGGAAACTAGCCTTTCGATGGTCCAAAACCGGAGAGATGTGTCTCTAGAAGAGGAAATGTATAAGAACGGTCTTTCAGGATGAGTGGCAATCCCATAAATATCAGCATGATGCTCCGTTGCGAGATGAATACACTTGGCTTCTCTGAGATCCCACATTCGAATTTTAGAATCCCAGGAACCTGAAAAGAGCAGCCAAGGAAGCTCATAATTCCAGGCAATAGCTCTCACCCTGTCAGTATGGCCAGTGAGTTGAACACAGCTATTTGTTTTAATGTCCCAGACTCTAACGGTTTTATCATCACTTCCAGATGCTAGAAGAGTAGGGATCAGAGGACTCCAAACTACATTGAAAATTCTTGCAGTGTGTCCTTAGGTACAGTCGGTTAGTAAATTGCAATAATCATGCTTTTTTTGTACCCGAAAAAGTGTTGATGAGGCTTTCTGTGGACTTACTGCAGTCAAAAATCCGAACAACACCATCGTTGCAAGCTGTAGCAAGGTAGTCTCTAAAGAAGAGTTAGTGGAGATTCAAATTGAGAAATAATAAAATATAACTTACTTATAAAAAGGACTCCATGCGACTCCATAAACGATACCAGGTAACTTTATTTTTTTTTGAATCGAGAGCGATTTTCCATCAAAGTTCAACACATATCTTTATGCGCGCGCGGCAAAGTTAGATTTCAACGAGGAAAAAATGTTTTTTCTTTACGCATAATTATCAGACGAACCTGTCGCAATCAAATGAGGCGATAAAGGATTCCAATCGACTCTGTGGATGGAGCTATTTGTTCCAGGGGTGAGATCTGCTAATAATCGACCCTTTTCAGTGTTCCAAATCAATACTTCACCGTTTGCATTAACACTCGCGATTTTATCTTCAGTAGG
>ENA-UOUE01000626-UOUE01000626.1-compost-metagenome-genome-assembly--contig:-NODE-626-length-27793-cov-11.798456_pt1 | contig 27793 bp, 19 predicted proteins | sample MGYA00238146_ERZ747223 | MGnify/ENA primary metagenome ERZ747223 (study PRJEB28781, sample SAMN06268865) | compost metagenome | isolation source: single cell | place: USA: California, Emeryville, Joint...
TGCCTTTCTATCTTTGAAATGATTTTTCATCTTAATGTCACCACCCAGAATGGGTCATTGCCCCTAAATTTAGTGGCGAAATTTAATTTGGAAAATTAAAATCCTCTTTTACTTCCTTAATTTTTAATTATTTCAGCATTAAAGTTTTATCTTCAAAACTCCGTGAATCTCTCGCACAATTTGTGCTCACGACAAGCAGTGCAGCTGAGCTACTCTAGCAGATATTTCACTTCCTGGTAAGATCTCAGGTTCAGAAAACTCTATTGAACTCAAATGCTTGATGAATAAGGCAGAGTCCGAAATCTTTTTTGCGGACTATTCCACCTGCCTGCCCCAACAAAGAGCAGATCAAAATGAGCTAAATGCGAAAGCTTCTTGAAATATATCAGACTCCATAGAGTTCAAGGGATCAGAACAAACGAAATTAATGAAAAATACACCGATTTAATAATAGCTACCAGAAATTAACAATTTAATATTTTAATTTCTTCGCTTGTTTCTTGCAGCCCCATCAGAAAAATTTTGCCAAGCCGCCTATGCCTAGCCTCTAGCTCCAGTTTATTTCTTTTTGCTCAGATTAGAACCAGTAATCACACAATCCCTAGAAGCTCATCATCCAAATACTGATCAATTTATATTTCTAAAAAGACTTTTCTAACAAGAACCTCTCCTACTTAAAGGTTCTGCGTGCACGATGCGCTTCTATTCTCTTACTTTCCAATTACTCAAGAGCTTGAACTCGAAAGTCGTTTGGTTAAATTTAAATAAGTAATTGCTCGCTTTATTGAAATAATTAGAAGTTAACACTTAAAGAATTTTTATCTGAACAAAATATTATACTTTAATCACATTTCCTAAATAGCACGATCAGTATTTCTAATATAATTCTCTTTTTAAATAAACGAAATATATCCTCAGCCGAAACTCCGAAAGTCCATGGCCTATCTTCCTCATAACCTCTTCGCAGAATTTGACAAACTCAAAACGGAAGCCCTTAGCTCACAAGCCCTCACAGATATCCAAAATCCAATGCCATTAGCAAACATCCAAACACTGCTCCAAAATCCTCTTTGCTATCCGGATCCAAATTCTTATCTGGCAGGTCTCAACCCGTTACAAGGTCCAATGGCTCTGCAGCAATTACTATTGCAACAGCAACCTGAGCAGAGCTTAATCTCACAATTGTTACTCCAAAACGAGTCGCTACAGCTGCAAGTTCAAACGTTGACTGCTGAGAAGGAAAAATTAGCGAATGAGTTGCAAAATGTGGAGCGGAAACTTCAAACTATCTCTCCGGAATCAGAATCAACAGCGGAAGCAGAAGCTAAGAAGAAACGTCATCGAAGAAAAGCGAAGGAGATCTCAAGAGAGTACAAGTGTCCATTGAACACCTGCTCGAAGTCATATGGTTCAGAAGGTTCCTTACTTCAACATATTAGGCTTAAACATTTAGATTTTGACCTTGCAGCTTGGACTGCTGCACAGACTGAAAGTCAGAAACTGAGATCGGAAGCTAGCCTCCAAAAAGAGGGTTCTGAGAGGAAAGCAGATGCTGATGCTTAGCCCATACACACGATAGTAACTGATGTTTTTAATGTAGAGTGTATGTAAAATTAAGGAATAGTTTAACTTAAATAATTGCCATCTTTAATTGGTTCGAAGACACGGATTTGTCAACTTGTGCCTGATGGTTTTTATTTATTGTATTGATTTATTTTTGGCCCTAGTTCTCTGTTCTTTGAAGTGAAAATCAATTGTAGTTGCTTATTCAGTAACTAACTCTGTATTGTCTTCTGGAAAGAATTTATACCTTAGGTTTTCGATATTCTCGATACGAAAGAAGAAGATAGATACCGTGAGTTAAATCCTCAGATGTTAAATAGTTATTGTTTTATGTTCTTTGAAGCACACCCTACCCTTTATTGAAGCTTCTTTTCATCTTTCTGATTTTGTTTCTCAGCAATGCTATTGATTTATACACCAGCTCTAGAAATTGGTCCTAACTGTTATCAGTAGAGAGACACTATCTCTGGCTCATAAATTTGATGCGAATCCTGAAGAAAAGCTTGAAGACTATTGTTTTTGAAAAAGGCATTCTAAAATGAGAAAGAGAAACATGTGCCACTAAAGGCTCATAATTTGGTTGAGACACCAAACGGAACAAAACGATAAGGGAGGCATTTACATTAAAAATTGATATTGTTCGAAATCACTCCAATCGATTTTCTTGTTCTCAGTACGTTTAGTGACATTTTCTCAAAATCATATTGAGCTTTTCTTATTGCAAACTCATAACTTTCTTTGAGCAGCAATGTATGCAAACCACCACAATCATCATTCGAGAAGTACAGTTTAACGTTTTTTGAAATCATCGAAGAAATATCAATGAAATATTTTAGAGAAGTCTCACAACTTTCTACATTTCCCACAAGCACTTTGATGAAGCAGATCTACTTAATAGCTCTAATCGCGAAAAAAACCAAATGATATACATTGCCACTTTTTAGAATTTCGAAATATCCTCTAACGCTAAAAATTGATAGAGTACTCTGTTTTCGTACAAAGTATTCATCCATTTCTTAATCTGCAAGTGCCTCTTTGACTTAGCACACGTATATTTTAATCCACAGGCATTAATTTACCAGAGTTTTAACTTGTCTCTCTCGCATACATTAGTTTCATCTCTATTTTTCCATCATTATTCTCCTATATCATCTTTCTTTTCGAGGAATTCTAATTCAACATCTGCTTCCGAAATGCTCGTATACCTTAGTAACAGGCTGGATCTACGCTCTTTTCTCGTATGAATGGGAAATCTCAAGAATCTTTTCATCATAAGCTTCATTTTAAAGTTATATTTTATTCAAACGCATTCTTTGGTTTGTTCTGAAGAACAGTAATCCTCTTGCAGCAAACACTATGATAATGCTCCTGCCTCTGGAAACAACAAGAAACACACAATTCACTAGCCTACGATGCATTAGTCAAAAGGCTATTTTATTATTCTATGAAGAGAAACTACCCAATAAACACTGTTTACTGAGTGATAATCCATAATAACCTCCCCCACTCTCAGTGTTCAACTCTTGACGATAAGCACTAAGGTTTGTGATTAAAATTTTCTCAAACGCACAAGCCTCTTTTTCTGCAGAATTATAACTCTAATTTTCTCGCTCTAAATTAGAGTTACACTGTCCTGGAACTGTACTAAATTTTATCCAGAGTGATAAATAATTCAGTTTATATTTACTTAGATCAGCCAAGCGCCAACCTCTACTATTTGCACCCCTATGGAACCCACCCTCTCCGAACTGCTCGCAGGCGAGCACGAAGATCATCAGAAGATCATTCTGAATTACCTGACTCAGCCTTGCAGAACAACTGCTATTCAAAACCCAGTCATTAAAGAACCTTCTTTAATTATTGCTCATCAGCTCGGTAAACGCTGTCCAGACTCACCCAACTGCCCTTCATTCCACACCTACGAAGAGAAGCGGCGGAAAGTCATCAACGAAAACGCTCAGACCCTTTCCTATAACCCTATACCTTGCCCTGAGTTTGTATCAAGATTCCTCTGCGAAGATGAAGACAGCTGCACATTCAGCCACTCTAATAGCGAAATTGTCTACCATCCAGCCGTTTACAAAACCAGAGAATGCAAGCTTAAGCCTTGCCCTTACGAGTGGGCACCCTACCTCTGCCCTGACTTGCATTCAAGAGAACCATCGAGAACCGCCCTCGCAGCCTCCTATGAAAAATTCAAGGTAAAACAGAGCTCACACCATCAATCCGTCAAAGGAAAAGCGCTGATGAACCTCAATTTCTTCAAGACAACCCCTTGCAATAAAAAAGGAAGCCATGACAAGAAAACTTGCCCTTACTATCACAACGACATCGATAAGCGCCGTCCTACCACAGAATACAACTACTGCTTTGAGATTTGCAGCACAGTCAACAAAAACTACTGCCCATGCGATCAGTCGTGCCCATTTGCAAAGAACAAGGTCGAGCAGCTCTACCATCCAGAGAAATATAAGAAAAAATTCTGCGAAAATTTCCCTCTGAGCGTCCAGAAATGCGAATACGGTGATTTTTGTTCATTTGCGCACAACGAAAGTGAAATCCGAACTGAGTTGTTCTACAAGGAGAAGCAAGATAACAACTTTTACATGTACAAGTTCAAGACAGTGTATTGTCCGTTCAAGAATGAGCACGATCGCTGCACGTGCCCTTACGCGCACAATGTGCAGGATTTTAGAAGAAGTCCTTTGCTCTATAAGTACGAGCCTGAAGAATGTCCAAACTGGAATAAAAGCGAATCAATGACATCGTACGAACAACCAGGCTGCATTAAGATGCTTGATTGTGACAAATGCCATGGCTGGAAGGAATACGAGTACCATCCGCTCGTCTACAAGACGAAATTGTGCTCTAATGGAGCAAAGTGTCAGAAGAAAGACTGCGCCTACCATCACAATAAGGATAAAAGGTAATTTTTCTTCCAAAACCTAAATATTAATCGTTTATTTATAGAGTTCTCAGTAAAGTCCTGAGCCCGAATTCAGACAAGCAGGTTTGATATTTTTGTGTTATCGTCGCAGTTAATCCTTAATTGATTAGCTGAAGGTTTCCAACGGAGCAATTCAACTCAACAATTCTCCAAAAAATCTTTTCAAACAAGATTTTTTGATGGAAACAAGAGAAAAGAAAGTCGCCAGCAATTTCCAGCGACCGATGCTCGCGAACTTTATTCCTCAGGGAACGAAGCTCCAATTAGAACTCGCTGACATGGCCTTGATTCAATCACAGAATCCCCCACAGCTGACTCAGGAAGGAAGCAATGGGAATCAGCATCGAATGCAATCTCCTCCGAATTCAGTTACGAGCACTCTCCTGCAAGAATCATATTCGACTCGGTATAACTCTGCTACTTCTTCTGTGAAGGACTCAAGTGAAGATGAATCCATGCATGAGAGTATTCACTTTCTTGCTTGTTTTAGTCCTGATTCTCTTCTCTTCTTAGACCAAAAGCACAGAACTCCAAAGATCGAGAAAACAAGAGGATTTAGCCCTCAGTCGAATAGTTCGGAGAAAACATCCCAAAAACCCAAAACGAAAAAACCGCTAAAAATCACAAAGAAGAATCAAGCATTCATTCCAACCAGCTTTAAAGAGGGTTTCGATGAATCGACTTCAATTTATCAATCCAGATTTGAGCAAAGCGTAACCTACCCAATGTTTTCAATTTCCTAACCATTATCTTAGTTTCCAACTGTAGGATCTCTGGATCTCCAGCCCCGATTCCAGTCCCGATCTGACACACCTGACTCTATCAAAAGCGCCAGCTACGACAAACGGTCCATGGGCTCCGAGATGTTCCAGCAGCCAGGATTCAACGTGCAGCCCAGATTCCCCTCCTATGGTAGCAAGGTGGCCAGCACCACGAGCCCAGGAATCCATATCTTTGTCAATTTCGCTCTCGATGACGGCAAGGGCAGAATCGCGGATCCTTTCCAAAACCCTTTCACATCACAGTTCGACCTAGATGAGCCTAAATTAGTGACCTCTAAAGTCAATTCGAAGCCTAGCTCGTATCCTGGAGACAACGAAGGGATGTTCTCAAGCAAGTTTATGGATGACATACAGAACGACGAGGATGATCTCAAAGTACTGCTGAACCAAATCGACCAATTTGCAGGTAATTTGTTCACGTTATCAAGGAAAGATTTGACTTAATGACTAATTTTAGAAGCAAATAATGATTCTTTTAATTCAGATGACAGAGTATACCACTAAAGTTTTCTCATAGAAATTTTCAATCTAATGCCCAACCACAAAAAAACAAAAAACACAAAGACAAGGTAAATGAAAGAGGATATAATAAGGGTAAAAAAAGAAAAGAAAAATCAACTTCTTTCAATTTAGAAGAAATTTTGGCTTTTAATTGTTTTTAATCTAGGGATAACAAACCATTTTCCATCTAATTTTCCCTTTTTTGTATAAGCCTCTTTCATAATTTCCTCTATCGGTATATTGATAAATCATTACACTGTCAGCTGTATCCTTTACGAGAGTTTTTTCTGTGTCAGCATGCATAAGATTAGTCAGTATTAAAAAAACAGATTTTCCTGATCTCATTGATTATAGCTGATTTATTTTTTAGAAAATTGGTTAAGTAAATGAATGACTTAGAGTCAGTAAACTTGTTAACAAAATATCATTTGAAACACAAAATATATCCTTATGGACTTTTCCCTAGTGACTTCGAGAGGTTACAAACTTCATAGTATTTTTCAAGAGCATCTACACGAGCAAGATGAGAGTTTCTTGAAAATTTAAGCTCTCTGAGTAACTCGCGCTCAACTTTTTGTAGTCTCATTGTTTCATGCTAAAAGGCAATAATCAACTGAGGAAAACAATCAAGAACTTACTTTCTTCTGTATGTTAAGTTTGATTAGCTCGTTAGGTTCCAAGTTTCTCATTTCGTTCATGTTTTTCAAATTTTTCTCCTGTATTAAGAGGTTTAATGTGAGGTCATCGGCTGTTGATTTATTACAATATCTTTGAGTTTCTGATAGAGTACATTGCACCTTTCCTCTCGTAGCCGATTGGAATCTTCCAATGTTTGCCTCTGATTGACTTGCATTTCGCGATGATTTAACTGTTGTAAGATCTAACCCATCAGAATTGAAAAGCTTTATAACGTGCTTTCATTATTACTTTTCGTTCTTGCTTGACACGCGCAGAGCTTTGTTTGGCTAATCTTTGCATGAGAGTCTCGGCATCTAATCTATTAATAAGATTCTTCTGTCTCATAAGCTTATTTTTTAGGTTCTGAAATTCTTCCTCGCTTATTCTGGGATACTTTTCCATTGTTTTTTTGTTAAAAACTCATAGTTTCATTTTAGTGGATTCACCTTTTGAGTTTCTGGCGTGTACTTCTTTGTGAGAGCTCCGAAAGCCCATTTCAATGTTGTGTCGTGTCTTGCATTCGATTGGGAGTCTTGCGTCTTTGGACGAGAATACGGTTTTTGATCTCAATGAGAATTTGCATTAGGAGAACTGCAATGACAGGTGATATGCTACCAACTTGCTTTATACTATCATCAGCATTCTTCCATTTGGGGGAATAATGATCTTCCATAAAAGTGGGCAATTTTTCTTCGCGGGTGAGAGAAAGTGAGTATTTAAATAATTTTTAATCAATTTTTCATAACAGCTAATCATCTAATGGAAATATCGCTGAATCTAATTCACTCTGCGGATTAACAATTGAGAAATTGCAAAAGTGCTAAAGATAAGAACTCTCTGATCTTTACAAAGCTCAATCTTTATTATTTCGGAAATAAGCTTCCAAATTACTTTTTCCAGAGCCATAATATTCTAATTAGTACGAAACATGCCTTTATACTTAGAAATTTGGTTCAAAAGTTAGCAAATATTTGAATCACTTCCATTGTAACCGGTAACTAAATCTAAAAATGAAATTCCTCCTAGATTTTCGCGAATAATGCAATTCTTAGTGATAAACTATCTCTAAAATCAAAGTGGTTTTTAAGAGCCAAGTAATAATCCGTTTTTCCCAGAAAAAGTTCCAGTAAAAAAGAGAAATTATTCATTAAAAAAAGAATTGACTATTTTTCTTCTCAAGACAGCTTAAATTAGAAGAATTCTATAAGAACAGTAAAGGGGTCAGGTTTATTCGCTAATTCGCTGAAACACTGTAGTTAATCATTAAAAATCTTTATAGCAGTAGACAATGGGAAGCAACCTTTGTTCAAACCGCGAGAAATTGTCCTCAAGTCACTTCCTCTTCTTTACTACACCCGAAACCATCGAATTTACTCCGAAGAGGACACATATTTGCTCATTTGATGAGGTAACCGCTATTTTTAGAACACGTCAGTCATCTCACCCTTCTCAGATGTCTTTAGAGGCTTCCATTTTGTTCGGTGAGGTCGAAGTATTTAAAGAGACGATGATCCATATCCGCGAAAAACTAGTCGGACTTTCCAAGCTCGACAACCCTTGCAACGACGGCGCTATTATCCAAGCCCTTAAGAAGCTTTCCAATAGCTACCAATACGTGGCAAATTGCAAAAGAGAGTTTACCAACGAAACGGTTTCTAGCTCTGCCTGCAAGCCAATCTCTACGAAAGACCTACAAGAGTTCGACGTTTTTCTGAGGAGGTATAAACGGCTCATTCTTCAAGGCCAACATCTTGAGCAGATATTTGCTAAGCTCTCAAAAATTGGGATAAATATGAACGGTAATTGAATACCTTGAGGCTATTTTCATTTTATTCTTTATAAAAATTAATAGAAACAGAAGCAAGTTTGAAAATGCAGTTGCATGAGTCCGGGTTAGGTGAGCAAGAAATCAACAAAGCTGTGAGCAAAATATTAGCTAATCAAGTTGCATTTGAATCTGCATTTGATAAAGCAGAAACGTTTTATTGTTGGTACCTGAAAGAGAGGTCATGCTGTGAGAATCATCGTGAAACGATGGAGTATGTGTTAAAAGTTTACGAAGAAGAGGTTGCTCCGAGGGCAATCAATGCGTATTAAATAACTGCTGTCTGAGAGATGGCACTGTTTATAATCAGCAGCTAAAGGGGATAGAAATCCTCTTGATGCTAATTTAGTGTAGTAGAGGTTAGTCCGAAATATAGCCCATTGTCTTCAATTCTTCATGAATACTACCCTTTTATTTGTATATGTTCATATATAATGATGATTTGCTTTTATAGAGTCAAGAACTAATTTTATAGAAGTTTGAGATATGTTTATCAGTAACTATATATAATTCTGCTTGTTTGCTTTGTGAATTTACTAAAACTTCCCATCCAAAAAAAAAAAGAATCGACAAAGAAAGGACGTAATTATACTGAAACATGTGTTTTTTCTTTCTTTTCTTCTATTAGAGAAGAAAATATTGAAATTTTCCTTTAAGTCTCCTGATTCTAAAGGTTTGCTGATTGACTCTTTACTAGTGTCAAGAATAAAAAGCTCACTTTTGTTTTTGAAAAAACCCGTATAAAAATAATTAAATCTCTACTGCAGGAATCAAACTCTATCCTTTGTAGTTTGAATTGAAAAAAATTTGAAATTAATATCTTAACTTCTCACAGAAACAAACATAACTTTATTATTTTCTTACGCGTCTCACTGCTAGAATAGGTTCATCCTTGCATAATTGGATAGTTACTCCATGAGCTTTTCTGAAGAGTTTTAAGTTAAAACTTTCCCATTGCAATCCATTTTTCATATGGCTATGTAAAAATCTATATATATTCTTGAAAAGCCCAGAAACTTTTGCTTTGAATTTCAGCGTTTTACCTAATTCAGACAAATCAACATTGCAGTAAAGTCCTCTGCAGCTCTCGTGCACCAAATCGAAAGAACAACCATTTGTCTTTGCTGATTTATTGGAAAATCAATGTCATTAGTAGATCCGAATTTAAATACACTCTGAAGACCCTAAAAACCCTGAAGACGTTTGTCTCGTACTCTTTCTGGGAAGTTTACGATGTTTTATGTAGGTACTTGAAGTGGCTATGGAAATCGACAGCGCCACTTCAGCAAGAGAAAATGACTAGGATTTTGAATTGAGTATTTTTAAAGCTCGATATACATGGAGTGGAGAGGGCTAGGCTGTCAACTAATAGAGAAACATGCTCCAATATTTCTAAATTATCGAAATAATGATCTCGATCCAGATATCAGTCATAGAAACTCATGATAAATTACAAAAACTCTAAATTAAAATCGTTAACAAAAAATTAGCCAGAGTCGGCAAAGATTTCGTGCCATAAATCAAATGTTTAGGCGAAAACTTTTGCGGAAGATGCTCGTGCGCTGCCTTGGGGAGTTGCTTGGCCCTTCATAGCACTATTTTCGGTGATTCGGCTGGGCATTGCCAATTATATAATTTTATGTCTTTGTACGTTTAATTTCTTTAATTAAATTATTTTTTCTTGCTTGGTCATATGTGTTTCCGAAAAAAATTCTTTAAAATGGTTCGATAATCGTGTTACCAAAAAATGAATTTCAGTGATTCGATAGGTATCTCGAAGGATTTCATTTTTTTTAAAAAAAAAGATCACCAGGTATATCCAGCAAGCTCCGCTTCAAGCGAGTTCCAGAGAGCTTCTAAAAAGCCAACCACGGATCCCTGTGCGCCATCGAGGACCTATTTCATGAATTTTTGGAGAAGTCAGAGAGAGAAGGATTACAATTTATTTCAAGAAACAGTATTCCACTTTGAAATAGTTCTATTAAAAGAAAATAAAAATTTTTAGTGCTTCTTATTTTAAGTGCGATTTTGATTAAGCTAACGAATCACAGAGAATGCAAGTATTAACTTTAATTAGTATAACGTTTAATAGTAGAAACCATTCATTAGTTTCTTCTGGTTGCTATGAAAAATCGAGACCTTTTTATGCAAGGATTTATTGCTCAACAGCCTAAAATTTTTATAATTTACAAGAAACAACAAAAGAGAAAAATTCAAGCAGGTATCTCCAATCTGAAAGATGGAATTTGACTATTCTGACCTGTTCAAATATTCGATTGATGATCTAGAGGCGCTCAAGCAGAGTGAAGCCACTGGAACCATCGGACTCGACATGTTTACAAACGACGCTCTTACGGACACTGACTACTCAAGAAAAATGGAGGTAGAGGACTCCATTGCCCCTTCTTGCGAGAAAGAAGAAAGCTCTGATGTCCTCGAATCCACTTTGATTTCAAAAGGAAATTACAGCAAGGACTGCTTGAAATTCTGCAGGAAGATCGCAAGTACTGCTCTCGAGCAACTGTCAGCCCAAAATGAGTGCACTAAAGCGATGATCAACCTGAATTCGAGTATCATCGCAAATTTGATTGCGAACCTGAATCTGAATAAACTCGACACGGCTCAGATCAATGAATTGCAAGCGAATTGCCTCCGGGAGCTTTGGCTCGACTTTAAAGACAATTTATCTTACAGCAAGAATAAAAAGATCTGCATTGTGAAGCAAGAATACTGGAACATTATCTTTGAGAAAAGCACCTCTCGAAAGCATCTGGTGAGGATTTGTAATACTATTTCAAAAGCAGATATTCAAGAAAATGTGCGCATTGCCCTTAAAGAACCTGTGTTTGTTGAAATATTTACTCAGCTGCTCTATGGGATGAATAGGATGTTGGTCCTTACAACCATCCTCAGGGATCCAACAGAGAAAGGAGAGTTTCTGAGAAGCCTGGAAACTATTCACAATTTCCTAGTTCTTGGACTTTTGCCTGAGTATTATCAGTTTTATAACCATCGGAGCGGGCAGTTCGCACTTGAGTGCTGTGGCAAGTGCAAAGTATGCAAATCGAAGGCTCTTCCAGTCGATTTCTTGGAAGTGTTAACGAAATCGAGGAAACAGACTGATGTTTTAATTTCGAGAATAAACCAGCTCTTTATAAATTTCGGGAATGATGATTTCCAACTCGCGACAATGTTATTGGAAATTGCTTATTCTCATTTTTAGGTCTTTCTTTTCGTTACTCACATTATATATTGTATGTTCTGGACAGTTATATATATATCTTTTCTGATATATTATGTGATCATCATGGATATCATGACATGATGATTCTTACTTTTTTTCATTTAAGTACCAAATTACCTTTCAAAAACCTTATGCGTCATCTGCCTACACAATTCTATAAGGATGAAAAGCTTTGGAATTTGAGTTAGCTTTCAAACAGCCATAATTATGTTTTGGACACAGCTAAAGTCTTAAATAGCCCAACGATCAAAGAGCTCCATGAAATATTGATGTCTCTTCTCACTTCCCAAGCTTCCCAAGAATGAATAGTTAACTAAGTTAATCACATTCTAAATTTGAAGTGATGTGCCGTTCAAGGATTAGTTGACTTAGAGCCTTTCATAGAACTTAGAGCTGAGAAATGAAAGCTTCCCTTGTCCACAGGCGGCTGAAAGAGTCGAAATTTTTGTGATCAACATGTACTTAAGAGCCTCTGAATTTGAGATTGGTTTAATGATAAAAGCCCGCTGTTTCAAATTCCGCGCCTTGAAAGAAGAAGAATGATGCACTTAGCACTATCTATCCTAAAAAGTACTTGCTTTTTCTGATAATTCAGAATCTAGCGAGGGTCAAATATCGCTACTGGTGTATTTTAACAGAGATTACGGCAATTTTTCGGACTTGATTAAATTAAAAAGCTCTTTTAAAACGCAACTTGATAATCAATTCATCGCTCTGTCTACATAAGACGCACTTTCTTTTCATCCTAACTGATACAAGTAAACTCTCAAAGAAAGAGGCTCATGCGTTTGGCTGCGTAACTTTTCATGATAATGAGAAAATAACTTGATTTTGCTTCTGGCATTCTCACCGCCTCAAGTACCGATTATTTTGTTCTTAACCAATAATGATATATAAATAAATTTGGAGTGCTTAATCGAGTAAAGCTCTCACAAAAACTTATTTTAGATTAGATTTAATCGCGTGATTGAGAAACGCCTCTGATTTATTTCTCGAATCATTTAGAAGAATTAATCAAAATTGACTTCGCAACAGTAGAGCTCAGTTCATCTAGCACACTTACGAGCAGAACAGCTAAAATCGTGTACTCGAAACTCGCTTTTCAGAGCTCCCAAAAGCATCAGATTCACAATTTTCATAGGCTTCTCATCAGGTGCTGCTCTGTTTCAACCAGAGAAATTGAGGCTTGAAATAATTAATTCAGACTGAACAATTAGCAAGAACAATTTCTCAAATTATAGAACCTAAATTGTTCAAAGTTATAGAAATTTTAATAATCCAAATGCATTTTTATACCAAACAGAACGCTTCTAAGCACATGAATTGAGTAATACAGATCTGAGTTATTAATTATATTTTTCTCAACGTCAACGAATTATAACTCAGAACATAGATAGAATAATTCTAAGAAAACAGCATCATCTTTATTAGCACTTCAGATCGCTGCATTTTATAATACCAACATAAAAGAGAGACTATACAACAAGCTAACACAGTGATGGAATTTCTCGATGAACCGATATACAAAATCGATTTTTTTGGAGAATTTCAGCAATCTAAAGGCGCTGGGACTATCGGGTTTGAGACGTTGTCAAACGATTTTGTGATAGATCGTTTTGAAGATTCGACGAGCATGGATATCGAATCCTCCTCTGCGACCAAGTCAGGTCTCGAGGAAGAAAAGTGCCTTGAAGCTCCCAAAGCCGAGAAGACGCTGAAAGACAACCACAGTAAAGACTGTCTAAAATTTTGCCGGAGGATAGCAAGCGTTGCTCTCGGCCAGCTCTCAACGCCAAGTGAAAATACGAAAGCGATGATAGGCTTGAACTCGGGTATAATTTCGACCCTAATTAATAACCTTGGTCTTAATACACTCGAAACTATCCAAATCAATAGCCTACAGACTAATTGCCTTCGCCAATTTTGGCAAGAAGCCAAAGATATTTTTTCCTACAGCACGAACAAAAAGATTTGCATTGTGAAGCAAGAATACTGGAACATGATCTTCGACAAGGTAACTTCAGTCAAGCACTTTGAGGAGATTTGCAGAACTCTTTCAATGAAATACAACGATGAGAACGTGCGTGCTGTCCTTCAAGTTCCTGCGTTTGTTGAAATATTTGCTCGGTTGCTATTTGGTGTTAATAAGATGATGATCCTGTGCACCATCCTCAGGGAGAAGACCTTACACGCAGAGTTTCTGCAAAAACTTGAAACTTTCGACAATTTCGTGCTTCTTGCCCTCTTACCAGAGTATTTTCAGTTTTACAATCATCGAAGTGGAAAATTTGCGCTTGAGTGTTGCGGCAAGTGTAAAGTATGTAAGTCTAAAATGCTTCCTCGGGACTTTCTCAATAGTCTAAAAGCAGCGAGGCAGCAGGTTGAGACCATAGTTTCTCGCATCACCCAGCTTTGTAGATTATATAGGTATGATGAGTTCCAGCTCGCTGTGCTTTTAATGGAATTCGCGTATTCTAATTTCTAGATCCTCGATTATTTTTTTATTCACTCTCACGGGTAACAGTTATACACGTCATAATTTAATTTTTCAATTCGTTGTAAATTGTGAAAGGTAATACTAAATTTCGCGTGAACTAACTCATTCATTCAGCGCATCTTGTACTTCTTCGTACATGATCCATTCTTTCCATCTATTTTTTACATTTCAATTATCAGAATATAAATTTCCAACCGAATAATTCGCTATTTGTATTAATTTTTTCCTTAATCATACGACGCAAGATACATTGGCCATATTTAACATTTTTCAGTCCTCAAAGCAAAATAATATTGCTCACTTCGTTATAAATCTCACAAGTCCTCAGGTTCTAAGTCCTTACATAAAAATTTCTTAACACTTTGAGGTTCGGACCCAGCGTATCTATCGAATTATTCCCAATTTCTTTGTTTCTCACTGCATTATAGATTGCATCATTGAGAAAATCAATCTCTGTATCAATCCTATTTCTCATCAGCAATTCACCAATGTCGTCACTCTCATTGGACCCTGATAGTTTGAACAGCAAATACACCAACTGGGAAACCACTGAATATTTCCCCGCTTTCCCAGCACTGAATGGAATTGAAGGACATTCTTTATACTTCGAAACGAAAATTTTCGCAAGCGTATCAGAGTTAAACGTTCCGCGGTCCTTCAGTTCTTTTACGAGATACTCTGACGCTCTTTGCCTTATTAAGTCTTGATTAAGTAGCTTGCTCTTCCACGAACCCACAGTAATAATCACATACTCCTTCTTCAAATTATTAAAAACCACCAGGTATGGTTCACCTAGATCAGTTCTCTCAACGAAAACTATCTTCTTGATGACCTTATGATTGAGGATCGAATTCTCTCCGAAATAAGATGCTGTAGATTTATCTAAAACGATAGGATCTTTAACCAGCGTGTCTAGCCCAAAAATAATTGTGAGTTTCGGTTTATTTTTCTCTTCAATGATTCTAATTTCCTCAAGCAACTGCATCGAGAACTTCAGGAGATTACTGTCCACGCTGCTGCTTTGGTTTTGGGTCATTGATGGCAAGAAGGTTGATTCGATGGTGCTAAATTTTACTTCAATACCATTGAGGGCAGCAGTAATTTCATGTGCAGACTTCTGAGATCTTGAAATAGAACTATTGAATGAGAGTGCTTTTTCGGAGGTAGTAGAATTTGAATCAGATAATATTTTGATCCTCTCTGCTGAAGATGGTCTCACCTTTGCGTTGAATTCAGTTTTGTTGACTAGTGGGGTGCTCTTTTTTGGTTCAGTTTCTTGGTCCTGAATCCTAACCTTGCTTCTTCCTCTTTCATTCTCAGGGAGAGTTTTACTCATTGAATCGGGGTGATCTGATCTTGATTGACGATAATCTTCAGTTAAAGCACCACTGTTCATGCTTGAAAGCCCGCTCTGGTTCCCATAATTGCTGGAAGACAGGGAATTCGCTGCGTGTGAGGAAGGTCCTTTTGATTGGCTTAAGATTTTAATCTTATCGGCTTTTGAAGCTGAATTAGATCTTTGCGAAGCATCGTACATCACCTTTCCGGTTGGACCTTTGGATACCACAAGGCTTAGGTTATTGGTAATGAGAGTTTCATCTTCCTCTATGATTCTCACAGCACTTTTTTTTCTCGGTTCTTCATTTTTATTCTGTTTGTCAAGATTGGAGGGCACGGTTGAACGAGAAAGGCGGTCAGGTTTCTCGTCGAACTTATGTGAGAGTGGGGTGATGGCTTTTACTACTATCCGTGACGAAAATTGGTGAGTGGGGTGACGATCCACCATGATTGGGATTAAAGGCTCAGTCGAATTAATTACGTTTTGAGATGCAAGTAAAACCTAGACTCAGATTAAATTCACGTTGAATTCTCATGTATCTCAGGCTACAATTGAGTAAAAGCAGCTAAATACATTATCTTTAGTCATTTTCCAGAGTAAGAGAATTTTTTATCGACTTGATTGATTTCATTTCGTCATGTTATTTTCTCCTTCATTGAAAATTATTGATGTCAATACTAAACAAGAGCATCGTTAAGTAAAATATCTCTCCTACAGACCGATTCTGAATTAGAAATAGTAGAATCGATGGATCAATATGATAAATGACTTTGTAAAAGACATATGAATCAGATCTCAAATAATAATTGCTTTTTCTACTTCATTCATGATGATTGGTAATTAACTTTGTCTCAAGATAGCAATTCAATCGGGGACTTCATTGTTCAACGTATTTTTGATGAATTATGGAGAACCCAAGAAAATGTCATTCCTGTCATTAAATGTGAGATTATTCAGTAAATGGAAGAGGACAGACCAGAGAGAGCTTCCAAAGTAAGAAAGCAGTATGACAGCATGCTCAAATCAATCACGAGATATAATAATAGCCAATTCAAGCATCACCCAGTAAACTACCCTTGGAAACAAAAGCCATCTAATCCATCATTTCCTAAACGCTGGGAACGCGAATGTCAAGGAATATTTAAAAAATCATGGTATTTCGAGGTTTTTATCCGCTACGACTTTTAGAAGCTACCATACAAACAAACTGCTTTTAAATCGAATTGCTGCTATCTCAGTTGTATCCTAGTTGGATCCCTCTATTGAACCAACGAGTATATTACCTATTTTCTTATCCTTTACTAGCCCTTGTCTGGTTGATAGGCAGTCGGCATAAACTAAATTCTCAACGCTCAACTTTAATGTATATACGGAATTCGAAAAATATTTAATTAATAAGCATTTAGTTAATTTATAAGTTAGAGTTTTTCAAGAGTCCATTTTTAAATCAAATTTCTCAAATTTGAAAATCACAGCCTCAATCCAATACTGCAGTAAACAATAATAATTTGATGTAGAAAAGAAATATCGACCAACCTCTTGAGAGTTTTAAGTAAGGATTGATAATGCAGTAGGAGTTTATGGCATGCTCTTAGGAATTCCAAAACTAACAGTATTCGTTGGCCTTTTTACTTTTTTTTTTATCTTGAGCATTCGTAGGTGAAACTCAATCAAGGATCTGCTTCTCCAGGCTCCTTCGTTCTAACAATTTATTTTGGTTGGGGGAGTTGCCAAATCTGAAGCATCCTCATTCTGTCCGTTTTTGGTATAAATACTGGTTTTTAATCAAGCAATTTAAATTCCGTTCTGGGTGTTTCTTCTGTTAAGTTCTTCTCGACAGCACCAAGCTCAAGCATCTTACGAGACCCCCAATCCAAGCATTTCTCGTGACAAGCTAGAGAGCTTTTTTCGGTTAGAGTATGTAACTTCCGAGTTTCATTTTTGAATTTCCACGATTTTGTGATAAGCTACAGCAAAGGATTCGAAATAATATACTTTAAAATTAGAGAAACGTCTATTGAATCGCTATATATATATTTGATATTTCATTGAAAAGTTTCTTCCTTCATTTGCCATGAAAGTGACGAATGCCGATAAAGTTCAGATTCGTCGAGATTGCGTCTTGGGCCATTTCCCTCTCCACTCTGCTTGTCGATCTGCGATACTGCTTCGAAATTCATTACTCGCAGTGCAAATTTACCAAGGTCATCTCCCGAACTACGCGTCTACATACGTCGCACTCTTCAACACTAAATCGAGTAAGGTTATCAAAAAGCTTACTATAGCGCTTGACCAAGCGCCTTCAAATCTTCAACAACATATTCTCCTCTCTGACCAATCAGAGAAGATGCTTGTTGTTTGTGATGACTTTGCCATCCGAGTTTATTATATCGATCGAGCCTTCAAAATTTACAGTAAATTTAGTTTTAACAGCACTGAAATACCATTTCCTCTTCCTTACGTTAAGATCACTCAGCCTCTGACTAGAGTCCGAGTCCTTAACTCAGAGGAAATCTTGTTAGCGAGAGGCTCGTCACTGCATCGATGGAATTTCTCAAAAGACCGATCGGTTTCACAACCTCCAGAATTGTTGAGTTTTCCTTCGAATAAAAAAATCGCTGATTTTGATTGCGATTTTGAAAAGCAGCTCTTGTTCATTATGCTCGAGTATATCTTCACAAACGAGTGTTGTGAGATAATTCTCTACGATCTTGAGGATTTGATCCCACTTTCCACTTACAAACTTGATTTTAAGTTTGTAAACCGATTTTGGGGACTCAACATTGAGAGTGGCTCTATCTCGGTCATCCAAAACGATTTGATCCAGAAGAAGAGCGTGATAACCTTCATTAGGCCTGATCCGGCCTTTGAACTTAAGTTATTGAAGAAATACGAGATTGAGGGGTGGGTGCTGAACCACATGCTTGGTTCTAAGGAAATCTCTTGTATCGTCGTGAGTCAGATGAAAGGGAGCGCTTTCAAGCGTGTCTGGGGGTTATTTGAGTACGCAGAGGACCGATGCTTGAAAGGGATTTATAGTACGAGAGAGGGGGCAGAGCATGGAGAGTTGCCGCGTTCGCAGAAATTTGTTGAGTATTTGGAAGGGATTGGCTGCTTTCTTGGCGCTGATGGTGGCTCGATCTTTCTGAGTCGGAGAAAGCGTGTCATTAAGCGTAAGGTAGGCTGCTCATCTAAGGAATTCTGGGCCCATGTGTCAGCCTAGTCTACAAATTATAAGAAAAATAATTCTGATTACTAATTTCGTTTTTTATGATTTACATACCGAGGGCTAACTTTCCGTTTTTTTTTTTAATATCATTGGAAAGTTTCGTATCCTGAATATCAGCTAAAAATCTGATAATATATAAGAACTTTGCCTGTGGGCGAGTCCTATTTCACCTACCCTAGCAGAGGGAGCCACAATAACCTTTATTGATCTTATATGAGACGAAGCAAAATAGTTAAGAAAAAAGTTTTAAGCAAGTAATGAAGCAGTCAATCGTATTTGAGAGGAACTTGTGTTTAATTTGAAAATATCCTGGCTTGGACTGCCATTTTCATCCGTTTTTCTGGTTGTTAGAGCTGGTGCCTGCTCAAAACTTTTTATTCTTCTAAGCTTCATCCTGACTTAAGATCGCTCTCGATCGTTTGATATTCTAAAAGTTAACTGCCATCTAGGAAAGAGAGTGGCAGAAAAAAGCCCTAACAGATAGCAGTGTCACGAAGCAAAGAGCATTTCTTAGGTAACTAAATTAACGGACAGTTCAGACTACGAGTGATTAAATTTTAGTGCATTTGATTATACTGAATTTCTTCAGATGTGGTGCTCAGTCCTGACTCTTAAGCATCGAAAATATTGGTTATGGTGCCACGCCAGAATCAACTCTTCATTAAAAATAATAAATGAGTGAGTTGATATGTTACTTCGCTTTTGAAGAGACTCTTCTCTTCTATGCTTTAGTTTTAGAGCAGTTCTTTGGCCGCTCAGTGGTAAAACCAGTAAACAATGATCGCCTTCATAATGGACTAAAATTTTACGAGTAAAAATCTACACTCATGCTTATTGGCTCGGACTGAACAATTTCGTTTTATAAATTTTCAAAACAGTAAGATTTTGGCTTACTAAATCAAGTTAGGCTTTTCTGTAACATTTTTGTCATGTGTCGTAATCTAAATTCCTCAACCTCAATATGAAAAGCATTTCTTTATTTGTTTTATGTATTATAGATCTATTGAATTAGGAGTTTCGCCTCAATCGCGAAAAAAAAGGAAATAAGGAGCGAGTAAAGTATTGCAAGTATGTAAGTTTTAAATGCAGCAGGCTTCGGTTCCATTAAGGGACCTAATTACTAGCTTTCTCCATAAAGCATATCATTTTCGCTGAATGTAGAAATTCAACTTCAACAGTCCAAGCTATGCATACCTTCATCCGTAGTAGAATAACCAATAAGCCTAAAATCAAGAAAATTTCCTTGAGAAAATGCAATGATTTCGCAATTGGTCAAAGATGTTATACCGAACCTAATTTCTAAATTATGGCTATAAGGCTATCATCCCATCATACCAGCATAACAGATTCATGAGTGAGTATAATTGAAGAGCAAGTGATTTTCGCTTTTGTCAGAGAAGTAACAACCAAAGTTTTCATTTCTCATAAATAATTTTCCAGAAGCTCAATAGTTAGAAATTTCAAATTTATAGGTGTGAGAGCTCAGTTTTTCCCAGGTCATTCCCATCAGCTGAATTGTATGCTGGTCGATTGACTCACCCACCCACTTCGAACAGCAACAGCAAATCTTTTGTGAGCCAGCCCATATTTCAGAAAACTTTTGGTTTACGTATAACTAAAAAAATTTCTTTGCTAATAATTCATGTTTGTTTGTTTTTTTTTTCCACAGAAACTTCTAATTTAATTTCTTTAAGCTCAGTATCAGTCTTTGTAGCAACCTATTCCACAGAACCCGAAACAGGCAAGAGAAACTCGCAATTCATTGTAGTTTCATAATATCATTTCCAAATTTCTTCATCAAAGATTGAGTAAGGAATCTAATATTGCCATTCGCACTGAGAGACTGCTGTTAAGTCTCATGAATAACTCCAACAGTCGACCCAGTCATAAACGATTGCTTAAAGAAACCTGATTCAACCGCAATACGATAATAATACACCAAATTCTAAATTAGATTACAGCAGGAACAAAGGAACAAAAAATCCCGATTTTTTAATTTATTTGACTTGGAATTTTTGAAAAATTGTTCCTCTATCAATCTCGAACGAAAACGAAATTAGAGAATGTGGCAATATCTATTTTCACAAATTTTTAAAGGTAATACCTCACTCCTATCCTCTCTCCCCTCCCTACCGAGTAGTATCCCCTCCATTCCTTCCCCAATTTAGGCTTCTCCGAAACACGCTGCTTTTGTCTAGACATTGTTCTTCTCGTAACCAATACTCAACGACGTACTCTTCAAAATATTTTTAACATGGCAAAGTGCCTGAAATAAACGTAGCGACGAATAATATACTCAGCTGAGTCGATAGAAACTTTTAGAATTTCTACAAAACACTTGAATCTTCTATTCTATTTATTCTATAGTCGTCTCGAATAAATCCGCGCATTTTAAAGTATTTGAGTTCCTAATAGAATGTGTTCTTAGAACATAAATTTCGATTAAGACCTACCGAAAGACGCAAACTTGATTTAAAAGGACCTTCAATTTAAATTAAGTAATCAAATTCTGCCACAGTCTTGAAAAACCCCTTTTATGTCTCTTGCGCCTCTGAAGATGACAGTTAACACCCTGAACCCGAGAGTAACGCGAAAGATTCAAAATATTGGCGAAGTCTGTGACTTTGAGATACTTGACAGAGTCTCGCTGCTTTTCTGCTTGACAAAGCACATTGGGAGATTCGAGCTGCTCAATCTCAAAACCCTCCGCCCCGTGAGAGTGTTCAGCCTCTTCAGTCCAGCTACAATCTCATATAATTTCAATAAAATCAAAGTGCATGACTCTTCCGGAACATTTTGCTGTCTCCAAGCGAACAAAACTTTTCAGTCTCGAGTGTTTATAGCCAATTACAGGAGCAATTACAGCACGTCGATTCCATATGAATGCTCAAACTCCACGAAAGCAATCGCTCTCTTTCAAGATCTGCTTATTACCGCTGGATCCTCGAGTAAAATTCGGTTTTGGGATATTCATACCGGCGGTTTCATTGATGATATTTCTTTCAGCTGGAATTCAGTCAGTATATCTGCTATTACACCATATGAAGAAAAACTCGTGCTTGTATGCGCAGAAGAGACGACCAGCTCGCTTTGGATTGTGAGTCTTCAAACCAAAAAACTCGTAAAAGTATTGCCGATGGACGCCGGCCAGCAGATAATTTCAGCGCCTCTGCGAAATACGATTGCTTGTATGACTCCGAGTCAAAGGATCCTCAAGTTTTGGGGGATAATTAAGAAAAGCTCTGATGGTCATGATTTCGAATTTCGCAAGAAGATCTCTTTGAATAGCCACGGAAACTTCTTGTTGGTGAGCCAGTCAGATGACGAGGAAGATGATTTGATTATTTATGCAACACTAAACGGAATTAAGTATCAATCAATTGCAACTAATCAAGTTTTTGCGGAATTACCTATCACTTGGAGCCGCAAAGGCCCTGCGAAAAACCCAATCAAAGCCCTAATAAAGCGAAACGGTTGGGTTTTATTGCACGACGGGACGAGGACACTGCTGATTTCCTAAAAGCGTTTCAGATTTTCGAGTTGAATTAAGTTCGTACTTATAATTGCTATAGAAAATTGCTGGCGAGATTGGCTTGTTCCCTCGCGGGAAACGCGACCGACCCACGCCAGTTTCAATAAAATCAATAAATTGTAAAAAAAACAAATGCATTCCATAAGAATTTTTTTTGTTGTTGCTCCTACTTGATACTGTGTATTGTCATTGAATTTTCTCACATGCGTGTGGGCCTTCAGTCCAATATGATGTGTGAATACGTGTATAGAAGAGGGTTATTCTAAAACAAATCACTTTTAAAAGATTATCCAAATTATCGCTAACAATAAAATCACAGATGAAGAGATCTGACGTTTCTTCTAAAAATAAGCTGCTTAGTCCTGCCGCTAGTCCGAATAACCCGAAAGTCTTCCAGTCAAAGGGTGTTCGCTCTCCTACTCATATCGAAACAGGTGCAGGAGTCGGGAATGCTCCATCAAACAGTCAGTTGAGTGGAACGCCATCATCAAAATCGCAGCAGTTGATCACTCCAAAGGCACAACGGACAGCTTCTCCGAAGCCAGGGGTCCTGAGCTCAAAGTTGGCTAAGGGAAACACGCCTCAAAGTCCTCAAAACAGAGGGTATTTCAGAGCTGCGGAATTGAGTACCAGTTCCCAAGAAAAATCAGGTAGGTTTTCTATCCCTTGGTTTTCAAGCTCAAACTCCCTTGTCTTTGCTCTGTCTTCCGATTTTCTTTCAACCTAAACGCTTCATTGACTAATCCTCTTTTCTCTTAGATTACCATCTCGATGAGCAAAAACTCAAAGCACAGCTCAAGTTGATCAAAGATCTACAGTACAAACTCAAAAAGCAAGTGGACGACATCCAGAAGGAAGCTAAGAACTGTGTCGCGAAATCTAAGGAGTATTTGAAGGACTATTCATTTCTCATATTGGCCCAACTGAAAAATACCATCGAAAAGAATGACTACTCTGGGTTCATATCGAAACCTGGAGAGGACTACTATGGTACTCCTCAAAAAGACTTTGCCTCGCCGAACAACAGAAACGCTCGCTCTCCAGACCGAATGAAAACTTTCAAGAATTACTCGGATCTGATCAAGAATATTACCAAAGACAAAATCGATGTCGTAGGGGATCTCAAGGCTGAGTTAGAGGACAAAATTCAGGCTTATCAAAAGATTTTAAGCACATTGCTTGAAGAGAATAGAAATCTTGAGAAGCAGAACAGAACCGACAATAAGAACGCAGCCTCGAGGTCAAGGCAAATCAAGACTGAAGCATCGCGAGAAGAAGAGGTCAGCGGTGAGATAGAACTTTGGTCAGCAGAAAAGCCGAGCGGTGGCATGCTGCAGGTATTGGACCTGGAGAGAAACATCCAAGAGCTGAGAAACGCGTTGAAAACTGAAGAGGGGACAATATCCTCTAGTAAACAGAGAGCTCAGCTCCTGGCTGAGGAGCTTGGGCAAAATTTTGAAAAACTCAAGGCGAATTTCCTCACCGAAGAAAGGGAGCAGGTGATGAAAACACCGAAACATCTACGCAATCGAGCGTTTTCTCCTTCGGACCAGAGTAGATCTCCAAAAGCCGAGGATTCTGCTTCTAAAAATAGAGATCTGAACCAAGTCGTGGTGGATCTGAAGAAAGAGCTGGATCACCAGTCAAATCGCAATTTAGTTCTGAGCCAAAAATTAGAGGCGGCCATCGGAGAGCCGGGTAATGTCGATGAAGTGAAAACACTTCGATTTTTATTAGAAGGAAGCAAGGATGAAATCAAGCGGCTTCAGACTGTCAACGGCGATCTCGCGCGAGAGGTCGTGGAAAAGACTGCATCGCTAAGAGACTTGGAAAATGCTATTGAAAGCATAGCCGGAAGTCACAAGAAAATGATCATGGATTTTAAAGAACAGAGAGAGTACACAGCCAATTTAGAGCTTCTTGCCGATGGTTTGGAGACCCAAGCCTTGAAGCTGAAGAAGGATATCGCTCTACTTGAAGGAGCCAATAGCAAACTCGAGAACGAAAATAAATTGCTGAAAAAATCTCAGCAGGTTTCGAGTCCTTCAAGAGCTGGTACCGCAAATCAAGGCTCTCCTAAGGACAGAGATTCTTTACTCAACACCTGTATGATGTTAGAAAAAGAAAACCAGTCTCTAAGAGAAGAAGTGGAGCAATGCAAACTCATGTCCGAGGAGGCATTGGAAGCTTTAGCACGCAAGCTCCAGCATGTCACAACTGAAAAAGAAAGCTTGAAATTCCGCTTGATTCAACAAAGCGACTTTATCGCGAGACTTGAAAATGAGTTGAGTGAAAAGAGCGAAACGCCCTCACCCGACGTAATTCGAAAATTTAAAAACGATCAGCCCTCAGATTTAGAGCTTGAAGTCAAGAAGCTGCAAGAAACTATCGATTCGCAGGCAAAACAGCATATTTTGGAAATTAGTAACTTGAGAGCAATTCACCAGGAAGAGTTGCAATCAATGAAGCAAACCACTAAACATGAGCAAACCAAAGTGAATCTAAACAAAAGCGATGACAGTACGCCCACGAAAAAACATCCTCAGCAACTTGACGACGTTAGAATGCAGTTGCAAGGTCAAGAGAATTTGCATCTGCTGGCTGAGAAGCAAAAGTTAGAAACACAATTCCTCGAAGAAAACCAAAAGCTGAAGGAGGAAATCCTGATTTTGAGATCGCTGCTGGATGACGCTGGAGGTCGCGAGCAGATCGAGCAGTTAGAGTCTTCGCTTAAGCACTTAAACGTGAAGATTAAGGAGCAAACGGATGTTTGGCAGGAAAAAGAGAACGCCTACCAAGCGAAACTCGAAGAAATGAATGCAGATTACGAGGAACTGAAGCAAAAGTATAATGAAGACCTTGAAAAGCTTGGCGATGACATGGAAAACGCTCTTCTGCAGCGAGAAGAACTGCATAAGGAGCTTGGAGGTCAATATCTCGCCAAGATTGCTGGACTTGAACAGGAATTGGCTTTGGTTCAAGAGTCGAAAGAAAGTTTGGCGGAGCATTTGAGGCAACTGCAAGAGTCATTGAAAGACTCAGGAGATCAAGTTGCGAACAAAGAAATCGATAGACTCCTCGAGCAAATTGACGCTCTACAGAATGAAATAGCCGCTGATAAAGATACTATTGCAGCGTTACAATCTGAAATCGATGAGCACAAGAGAACTGAGCTTGCCTTGAAAGAGCAGATTAAGACGCTAATAACTTGTGAGTTAGCTCAGACTCTAGAGATCGCAAGCTTGAAATCGTACATAAATGAAACAGGAAAACTAACAGCTGATGCTGAGAGGGACCTATCCAATCTAATTAAAGACGCCGAAAAAAGATATGTAGAGTCTCAAAATCAATTAGAGTTGGCGCAGAGAACAACCGAAGAGGCGGAAAAAGAACGGTTTAAGCTACATCAAGAGTTGATGGACGCGAATCACCGCTTCGTTGAATCCGAAAAGATCATTATCAATCTTCAAGGCATTGTTGAAACTAGTAATCAAAGGATAGCAGAACTAAAGAAAGAACAAAAAGAGATCCAAACTAGCCTGGAGAACTTTAAAAACAAAAACGCTGAACTGGAGAAAGGCGAAATTGAGCTTCGCAAACAGCTGGAGAAAGCTCAAAGCGAGCTCGGTGAAGCAGAAAAAGCCAAAGCCGCTCTTGTTGAAAAGCTTGAGACCGTACAAAGTGAAAGTCGATCTTCAGAGCTGCAACAACAATTAGAAAAGCTCAGACAAGAGCTCGAGGATATTCAAGGGGACAGGAACGACCTCAGTCGTAAGCTTGATTTAGCCCAAAAACAAATAATAGATACTGAAACTTCAAGGAAGGAATTAGAGGCGAAATTGAAAGCAACTGAAACTCAAATTGCTGAACTCACGAAGAATTCTGAGGAGAAAATAGGCAAACTTGAGGAAGAACGAACCAGTTTACAAGAAAAACTGAGCGCTGTTGAGAAGCAGATCGGAGAGTTAGAACAAGCAAAAAGCACACAAGAAGAAATTTATAGTGAATCAGGCAATATAATCCAGCAGCTGAGACAAGAAAGAATCGAGTTCCAAGAGGAAGCAAACCAACTCTCTTTAAAGGTCCAAGCACAAAGCGAGACTATAGCTGCTCTGGATGACACCGTCTCAAAACTCAAGAAAGAAAAAGAAAATTTGCAAGAAGAACTTTCTGAGCTAAAGAAGGCTCAACAAGCGGCTGGAAAGAGCAAACAGCTGATCCAAGACCTGCAAAACAAGTATCGAGAAAAAGAAGCTCATTTGCAAGCAAAGATCGCCGAGCTAACCGAAGAAAATGGTGCAATTCAGAAATCGCTAACAGAAAAGTACGAAAAACAATATGAGGAGCTTGAACAACTCTCGCTAAAGAAAACCCAGAACCTTGAGGAGCAAATAGCGAATCTTCAAGAGGAAAACAGATCTCTCGCCGCTGAGGTTGAAGCTCTGAAGAGTAGCCTTGAGAAGCCAATAGAAGAAAGCGAAGAAATGATGTTCTCGACTCAAACCGAAGAAATCAGAAAAGAATTCTCCAATGTCGAATCCATTGGAAACGAGAGTATTCAAATGGGAGGCGCTCAAAGAAGCAAAAAGCGCAGAGAACAAGATAAAAAAGCTTCGATGTACCCAGATAGAGACGAAACTGAGGAAACGCCAGGAGATCTTCAAGAAGCTCATTCCGATTATGACCCAGCACAGCGGTTCGACACCGAAGAGTTCGACTCGAAGAGCCACCAAAGAAGCGATCTCTTGCCAGAAGGCGAGCTGACTTCAGAAACGCAAGACTTTGAACACCAGCCGGGATCCCCATCCAAAGGCAAGAACTTCGACTGGAAAACTCATTACAAGAACCTTCAAAAAGCCTATGACCGTGCTCGAGATAAAATCAAAACGCTGAGCGCAGAATTAAATCAGAACAAGCGAAAGCAAACAAAAGCACTTACACAGGTAGCACCGATTAAAGAAAGAGCTTCTGAAGGTGGGCGAGGTAACCGTAGGATAGTCTATGTGCAGAAAACCAATGAGGAAGGCAAAGGAGAGGACATTGAAATCAGACATTCTGTGCCAGTTCAGTTGGTTGAATCAGACAAGAAAGGCGAGCCAGCCTCTCCGAAAAAATCCAAAGGAGGAAGCAAGAAGAGTGAAGCCGCGGAGAAGCAGTCAAGCAATCAGATTGAGATCAATTATTATAAGAAGACTATTATTGAATTGAGGAATCAGATTTTGGACTTTGAATTCAAATTGAAGCAGGAGATCCATGCACGAGAAAAGGAACATGAGCAGAAGCTTCAGGAGACTGAGGAGAGGTTTGCTGAAGAAATGAAAAAGCTGAAAGAGCAGCTCAAAGCGAAAGATAGAGAGATCGATGATTTGAGATGGGATGAAGCGATTAAGATGAATGAGTTGGAGAAAGAAGTTGAGAAGAGGCTAGCTGACAAATTTAAAGCGCCTGCTGAAACGAAAAAGAAGAAGAAATAAAATCAGACAGCAATTTAGAAAAAAACTTAGAGAATGATGTTTTTCTTTTGTTAGACTAATCACTTAGGACAAATTTTGAGTGCTTATTTAGTGGAAATCAATAATTTCTATACCAATGGTAGCAATTATAAGCATTAAATCTGATATGAAGAACCCTTGAAAGCTATAATCCGATGATTCAT
>ENA-UOUE01000628-UOUE01000628.1-compost-metagenome-genome-assembly--contig:-NODE-628-length-27764-cov-8.118359_pt1 | contig 27764 bp, 17 predicted proteins | sample MGYA00238146_ERZ747223 | MGnify/ENA primary metagenome ERZ747223 (study PRJEB28781, sample SAMN06268865) | compost metagenome | isolation source: single cell | place: USA: California, Emeryville, Joint...
GATCTATATAGAGCGCAAACCCCCCTAGAACAAAAATTGGGCAAGTTACCTGCAAAAATCGAAGCTCATCATGGATTTAATCCTTCCTCAGGACAGGATACGAACTCACCTGAAAAAAGTGAGATTGCCTCAAGGAGGCGAATGCCGTTTAATTCTCAGGAACTAATATCTGGAACCCAGCAAAATATCATCAGTTTCGGGAGCTTTGCTAAAGAAGTGAGCGCGTCTCTAACTCATAAGTCTTCCGAAGATAATGTAGAAGCACTTAAACGCAAGCGAAATAATCCTGAATTCACCAAGAATCAAAGAACATCCTCAATAGGTAGCAGTGCCATTGGGGATTCAATACAAAAGAGAACTTTGGAGCGTATTAAGCGAAAGTTGAAGAACCCTTCTGTGCCTTTAGTGATCCACTCTATGAAACTACTTCAAATTGCTATTTTCATTGCTTTAATAGCGTATTTAAGCGCCGAATATGTTGATCTTTCGGGAAGATACAGCATTTTATCACAGCTGTCCGGCTTAACATCTTTCCCATTGATTTTATTACAAAACATTTACCGCTTCTTCCAAACTCAGGAGCTCATTTTTATGGCACTACACGACCTATGTCCTCCCGACATTAAGTTCATTTATTTATTCATCATACCACAAAGCTTCACAACCAGTGCGTACGAAGAATTCAATGCAGAATACAATATGTATGTACTTCAGGCGAATCCGGAAACCTACTACCCCAATTTTCGATACGATAATTATACAATAGATCTGAGTTTACCGGATACTCCTTATCTCGGCAGACCTGTCGATTTTCATGAAGCATTAGCCGTGTTGCGAGGCTATCTCTACAAACTTTATCAAGCAGTCTGGGATGGATCACTTATTAATGAGGGTGCTTTCAGCTTTTTACGAAGTCAGAGCTTGATTTATGACAAAATGTTGTGGACCCTCAGTGAAGATTTATTCAACAGAATGGACCAGCAATTTGATGACCTATTGGTGTCATTACAGGCGCAAAGTTTGGGAGGCGGCGGTGTGGTGGCTCTAGTAGTTGGGATTAGCTTACTTTACATGCTTCTCAAATTGTACCTTCACAGCGATCGACTTCTTTCCAAATTAGTTACGATCTCAGGATCTGAATTACTTTATGAAATCGATCGACTTGAGAAGAAAGCGGCAATAATACACGGGTTAGGACAAAGTGCTCTTGATAAGAGGAACACATGGGCTGCGACGAAAAAAGTATCTTCCAAAGACTCCCAGAAAAAGCACTCGTTTTCAAAGAAGTACATCCCACTGAGGAAGGGAATCTTATCGAAATTGGTGATCATCTTATTGTTGGTAGGACTGTACCTGATACCTGCCATCTTCGATTACATCATGAAAGCAGATCCTGTTTCTAACTGTATTCCTCTGCTGCGTCAATATAAAATAATCGCTGCAAATGCACAGAATTCGATTGGGATTACCAGCCATGTTATGGAAATTGTTGCCTCAGCGGCGACAGGCGATCCAAATCAGTCATCATATTTCCTTGATCAAACTCAGCCTTTATTAGAGAAAGCACAAAACCAATCTGCTGAGCTCTCCAATTTCATAATAAATCAGGAGGCTTTGGTAGAAAATAATTCTGTATCAAGCAATTTAACGAATGCTGTTGCTTCCTTGCGCGATGGTAGTTTTTGTGATTTATTATTACCTCCTATGACGAGTGAGGTCTGCAAGACTACAGCTAAAGGAATCACATCTCTTGGAATTACCTCAATAAAACAGAAAACAAATGAATGGGCAAGGTATTTTCGTAGCAATCTGATGAACTCAAATTTTGATGCAACAGTTGCTGCTAATTTTACATTTGATCAAACCTTTGCAGATTTAGCGGTTTTTGCGCAATTCATGAGCGATGCTCTAGGCAATGCAACGAAAATTTACGCTGAAAACTTTAAAGAAATTGCAAAAGCTGGCAACTCCATAGTACAAATAACCCTCACTGTGAATCTTGTTATCTATGCGCTCTTGCTTGGGATCGTCACCCTAATTATATTAAGGGTTGAAAAGCAATTCAGAGAAATAAAAGAGATTTACACATTGATCCCAACGCATAGTTTACTGATGAATCCGTATATCAAGAACATTCTGAAAAAAAACCGTTGGTAATTGTAGCATTAATTTTGAGTGTGATAACAACGATGAAAACTATTAAGTTTAGTAATCTTACTAAAAAACGATTTTATCTTTGATTTTTGATGAAAATGAAAATACTATTCATAAAAGATTTGCAATACTTTTTCTGCGTATTAATTGCCATTATTGCATAGTTCTCTCTTTCCCTATTGATAGTTGCATGGCATCATCGCTTCTTCTTTGGTTCTTTTCATTAATTACTTGAATTGTTAATTCTTTTTATCAAAATAATAGCTTCAGAGCAATTTTAGAGGTAGATTTTTTTGTTTTTGGTTGTTGCGAGCAAAATAGCAAAATATATCTCAAACAAAGACGACAACGGAGTGCAAAAAACAAAAAATGCACAGGTCTTCAGAAACCAGGAAATTTTTCGCTTATCCAGAAGGGAAGGTACAATGCTCGATTGTCTATCTAGTGACTTACTCCAGAGAAAGTGCAGATCAAAGTCCTGACAGATCCCAGTGAGCGAAGTTTCGGGCAATTAAGCCGTGAAAGAACTGTGGGTGATCACTGAGAAGTAACAAATTGAACATCTTCAAGTGATGACGCCTTCTGTTAGGATTGGTGGTCTTCGAGACTAGTCTACTTCATGTTGTTTCACGTGCTTCAATGAGAGGGCCCTTCATTATCGGGAGTGCAAATAAACCATAAACTAAGTTTCTCCAACAAAAAATTTCAGTAGCGAACATGAATTCAAACCGCGTTTTCTCGGTATCATCATAATTAGAGCGCCACTATAACTATCGTAGAGCTGTTGACTCTGCTGTCTGGTATGCCAATCTCGATCTTTTCTGTTTAATTCCCATATTTTGGCTAAGAATTTATGAAAACATAACACTTCTTTAGATTTCTCTTTTCTTTTTGCAATGATTGATGGTGCATTGAAGAGGTCGAAAATTCATTTTAAACGAGTCCGACAAAAGTGCGATACAGCGCTGACCAAGCGATTTTTTTTTTAAAAACAAAGGAAAAATCGAGACTGGGGAGCGGAGCAACAATATTTTAAAAAGAGAGTCGATTTGTCAGGTTAATTTTTTCTGATTAAGCACCAGAAGGAGTGGCACGAGGATGCTTTTGAATCTTGAAGCATTGCATGCATAAAAATGCTAGGCCGTTGATCGAGAAGAAAGAGACGGTTTCGGTTGATTTTTTCTTTGGCTGTTCATGTTCGACAGAGCATACAAAGAACCTACATGTACGCACGGTTAATAAAGCACTCTTACAATAGTTCTTCGTAGTCCTCAGGAAAATTGAATTTACTTGCTCCTTAAAAATAACTCTTGTTGAATAGTGAGAATTGATAAAAAATCCTCTCAAAGATAGAAAAGGTTGTAATTGAAGTAGAGCCAAGGCCATAATTAAATTGGGTTTTGCAATGATTATTCAAGCCCGACCGTGATACTGAATAAAAGCTTATTTTGAGAGGATGCTGTTCTAATACTGACTTTTGTTTTTATTGCAACAATCCTTTTCATTCGATTTTTTAATCAAATTCTAATTGAGTTATCAATTCAGAATCTTTGAGAATGTTTGGATTTAAATGATCTTCTCGAAAAATTCAATTTTTTGAGAACATTGATTTTTTAATTTTCAAATATTGATAACCGTATTATGGGGTGTGAAATCGCAATCCGACGAATGGGAGAAGTACACCGTCAGCTGAAACAGCTCTTAGCATTGCAATCTGGTGATATAATATTGAAGAAGAGCTGCTACAAAATTCCGCGCAATTTGAAAAGTACCCAAAACTCGAGGTCAGATAAATTTTATCAAGGTCGTTAAATAAGAAAAATGTTCTAATTTTCAAGTTTCGATGAGTTTAGTAAATGTTGGCAGAGCAAGACTTAATAAATTTCACTGCTAATTTTTAAGATTTAAATCTGAAATGTAATCTCGAATCATTACAGATATGCGATGGACAAATTCATTATAAAGTACTTTTTATTTATTTAAAGAAACAAGTTATTAATTATTCAATATCTTCATTGCTGACGTTTATTCCGATACTTCATGAAGGTTCAAGGCAATGTATTCACTCCCTTTTCGATTAAATTCAACCAAGCAGCTTCCAACTCTGAGACTCAAATTAACAGATCGGCTGAAAAAGTCACTCTGTTATTATATCATCTGCAGCGAGTTGCAGTGATTTTGGCTTCTTCTACCGCAGTCGCGATTCCTCAAGCGAAACTATATGGAGCTCTTGGTCACATCCTGAGAATATTCCAACTTGGCTTTTGGACAGAAATAACTCCAATTACCCACGAAGTGCTTGTTGTATTCTTCTTTGCAATTCTGATCCTAGAGAATGCAGTGATTTTAAGCTTCTTATACTTTGTATGGAAGAAAAAGTCAGTTCCCTCTTTATTGGAGACAGCAATAACCTATCAAATCCTGATAGCCAATCGATACCTGCTCTATATTCCACTATTCCAAAGCAGTTTTTATATGATTTTTAACGAGAAATCCGAGACAGCATATTACGCCATTTCAATATTCAACCTGACGATAATGTCGAGTTTCAAAATTTTCTTCATCATAATTTCATATCGATCAGCATACTCAATTCCGAAGTTTCTCGCTCAATATCAAAATAAAGAGCTGAGTGAGATGATTGGGTTTTTGATCATTCTTGGAATTCAGATGTCAAATTACGATACAACCTCGATGACGCCAACTTATATGTTGTTCTCGCTGACTTGCACACATCTCATCACCTTTTTGTTCCACCCAATATATGTTCAATCAGCACTCAATCGCCTTGACTTGCTTTGTCATTCCATCACGTTCGGGTTTACCTTGGTACTTATACTCCAAGCAACGACCTACGATGGCTCAAAAATGGAATTTCCTTTCCTGCTGATATCCTCCTTCCTTTATTGGCTCATGACAAATATCGATCACTATCGCAAGGGAAAAATGTTCAATTTATTCGATCAGAAGAAGGCACACTCAACTCTGAAAATGAAAATTCTTCCCTTCATCTATGAAGAATTCAGGCAAGTTGATAGATCAAATGGCAAATTGATTGAAGCAATTTATCCACTCCTTGTACATCGAAGCGATAACGAGAATAAAGGAAAAGAAATATTCGATACTGAAGAGCATTCTTTGGAATCTGTTCCTCTGAAGCATAAAGCAAACAAGGCTTTTATCAATTTCATTTTGAAGAGTTATGAAGAATATTTCAAGTCTCCTGAAGTATTCCGATCAGGAGTCCAGTCCATTATCCTTGCCTATCTATTCTTCGTGCGAATCGTACTGCAAGACAATCTCAAAGTGTTATTTCTTATTCACGATTTCCGAAGGAAGCTGAGAGCAAAACGATTATCTTTTGGATGGCTTCTCACTATCCAACTCGCAAGATTGGAAGAAACCTGCTCTCGTGAATATTTCTCCTTGAAATCTGAGAACGCACTTGATACGAGTCAAGTGTTTAAAATACTGAAGCTATCTGACGAGCTTTTTGCGAAGATGATTTCCTGGACTCACCGCAAAATTGAATTTCTGGAGGAACTCAATGCTCCAGCAGTAAACCTGCAAGTCATCAAAGAGAAGGGAATTAAACTAGTCAAGAATAGTAAGGCTATATTGACTCATGTAAGACAGCAAAAAGATACATTGAAGTTAGTTAAAACCAAAAATGCACTGAAATTTTTTGCTGAAGAGATATTGCAGGAGCATGATTTCTTAACTTTTGATCTCAAAATCATTAGTAATATGGCTCATTATGCCTCCTCAAAGTTGAAGTTTGAAACTTTGAATTCGTTTCAAATTATTGAGAAGCTTCAAAATAATCACAAAAATCCAATATTTATGCTTGCTGCTGAAGCTTACTCAGGCATCGATGGGCAAATTACTCACAATACCAAATACTTCATCGAACAGTTGGGTTATACTCAATCCGAACTCAACATTTTATATTGGGCAGACATCTTAATGGCCATTGAGGAGAGACCAACCAAGAACGACGATTCTTCAAATATCAGAAGAAATCATAACAGAGCTGCGACTCAAGCGATTCTACGAAACCGCAGCGGCGGATTCGTCGCAATAAAAAGCACAATTCATCTTGATATCATCGATGATGTGCCCTCTATGGTGCTCTTGGGTCAAGAAGAGCCTGCGTATCATCAGAATTTCATCTTGTGTAACCTAGACGGAACTATTGAAGGGACAGGCAAATCGTTCACTGATGTTTTGGAAGATTTCTCTAAAGTCAAAGGAAAGAAGATTCATGAAATTTTAAGCTTGAACTATTCTCCAGACTGTAATTTGGCGGACCAGGAAAGATCCAAAGCAATCAAAGGAAAGCTGATTTCAAACAAGGGTATTTCCACAAACTCACTTGAAGGTGCAAAAGAAGTCAGCTTCTTGATAACTCAGTTAGACAATGCGAATCCCTCAAAAGCTGGCTATTACCTGATAAACATTTCTGAAAAAAATTTCTCCTCTCTATTCGAAAAAAGGAATTCATGCAAAAAGAATCAAACTCTACAGTTTGCTGCTCAAATGGAGATTAAAATGGAGACTCCTCCTCCTCAGAGACGAGATACAACGAGTATCAAGACCCTAAATTTCGCCTCCATAGACAACCTAACCACCAAGAAAGACGACTTGGAATTACAATCTACAGATGCTCGAGTTGTTCCAGCTGAAGAGTACTCCTACCTCTATAACAAAGAACCAAAACTCTTTCGCAAATTAACTTCAAAAATCGACGTTCATCATGGACTCAATCCTTTCTCAGTTCAGGATACAAACTCACCTGAAAAGAGTTGGATTGCCTCAAGAGGGGTGGCGCTGGATTCGCAGGAGCTAAATGTTGAAACCCAGAAAAATTTCATCAGCATCAATAGTTTCGCTGAGGATGAACTCAATACGTCTCTTGGCCGTAAATTCAGTATCTCTGAAGCGTTAGATGATGATGAACAGCTCAGAAATAAGAGAAATAATCTTGAATTTATCAAGAATCAAAGAGCATCCTCAATAAGTAGTAGTATAAATGGAGTATCAAAACATAAGAGAGCTCTGGAGAGTATCAAACGAAAGTTAAAGAACCCTTCTGTCCCACTCGAAATCCGATCTATGAAACTACTTCCAATTGTTACATCCATTGGATTAATTGCATATCTGATCGCAGATTATGTTGATCTTTCGAGGAGATATCTCATTTTATCAGAACTCTCTGGTCTAACATCCTTCCCATTAATTTTATTACGGAGCATCTACAGCTTCTTCCAAGTTCAGGAGATCATTATTGTGTCACTGAACCAGCTATGGTCGTTCGAGAACAGATACATTTATTTATTCATTGTACCACAAGTTTTCACAGTAAATACCTACCAAGTTTTCAACTTCGAATACAATGAATACGTGCTTCAGGCGAATCCACAGACCTATTATTCGGATTTCCGATACGACAATTATACAATAGATCTGAGTTTACCGGATACTCCTTATCTCAACAGACCTGTCGATTTTCATGAAGCATTAGCCGTGTTGCGAGGCTATCTCTACAAACTTTATGAAGCAGTCATGGGTGGATCATTTACTCATGAGGGTGCTTTCAGCTTTTTAAGAAAACAGAGTTTAAATTATGACAAAATGTTGTGGACCCTCAGCGAAGATTTATTTAACAGAATGAACCGTCAATTTGATGACCTATTCGTATCATTACAACTGCGAATTTTGGTAGGTGCTGCAGTGGCATTCTTAGTTGGGAGCAGAGTATTTTACACATTTCTCAGACTGTATCGTCACAAGGACGAACTTCTTTCCAAAATGCTAACAATTTCAGGATCTGAATTAACCGAAGAAATTAACAGACTTGAAGAAAAAGTAATTATAATGGCTAGGCTCGAGAATAGCTCACATGATGAGAAATCTTTCAAGTTAGTAGCAAAGAAGGCATTGCCCAAAGACCTCCCGAAAAAGCACTCGATTTCAAAGAAATACATCCCATTGAGAAAGGAATTCTTCTCAAAGCTGGTTGCTACATTATTTTTCGTGGGACTGTACCTAATTCCTCCAATCATTGGGTACTACATAAAAGCGGATCCTGTCTCCGACTGTCTTCCTCTGCTAAGCCAATATAAAATAATTGTTTCGAACGCGCAGAATTCGATTGGGATGACATGTCAGCTTTTGGAAAGTGTGGCTTCAGCGGCAGCAGGTGATGCAAATCAGTCGGCGTATTTCCTGAGTCAGACCCAATCTTTCTTAGAGGAAGCACAAAATCAATCTGCTGAGCTTTCAAATTTCTTAAATAATCAAGAAGCGCTAGAAGAAAACCATCATACATCTCACAATTTAACGAAGGCTATTGCTTCCTTACGTAGTAATAGCTATTGTGATTTGTTAGTTACAGGTTTCGATGAGATTTGCAGGACTATCACAAAAAGTCTCTCATCTCTTGGGGTCGCTCCAGTGAGAACGAAAACAATTGAATGGGCATTGAATTTCCGGACCCAACTCACGAATTCGAATTTCGATATGACAGCTGCTGCTGACTTGACATTTGATGAAACTTTAGCGGATCTCGAGAAACATGGGCAATCGATGAGCATTGCTCTCGGCAAGGTAGCGGAAGTTTATATAGAAAACTTTAAAGAAATCGCAACAACCGCTAACTCGACATTATGGATAACTCTCATAGTGAGCTTTTTTTACTATCTACTACTGCTTGCGATTTTCCTCTTCCCATTTATCTCCTGGGTGGAAAAGCAATACAAGGAATTAAAAGAAATTTACACATTGCTCCCAGCACAAAGTTTGCTGGCTAATCCGTATATCAAGAGCGTGCTGAAAGGAAAAGATCGTTGGTATTTTTAGCTAGCATTTTGAGTTTGATGAGAACGAGTAAATAAATATATTGTATTCTTCTAAATCCTTCAATATATACTTAAATCCGCGATGAAGAAAAGATCTATATACCTCATAATAGAACCGCAATATTTTGTCAATCTCTTTCTTTGTAATTATTACTCCTCTCTATATATCATTTCCGACCATATCTTAGAGCTTCTTTTCGAGTGATCTTCCCTTTCCTCTATTCGAAGCATCATTCTCTTTAATTGTTTACGGTTGAACTGTCCCTTTGGGGGGGAGGGATCACACACCAACAAAACTGGCCTAAAGCATCAAAAAGAGATATAATGGACCTTCTTTATAAAATACAATCTTTTTTCTGAATATCTTTCTCTTTATTCATTCACTTCCTCAGATCAGAAATTCAATATTTTTTATTTATTGAGGTATCCCTTTGAAAGGCACCGACTATGGAAACAGCGAAGCAAACTTCTACTGTTTTAGATCAATTTACCTCCTTGATTGGTATTCGAAGAACCGACACTAGCCTCTACGCGATTGGCAGAAAATTGAGCGACAATAAAGATTATCTCGTTCGTTATTTCAGAGTTAAGAAGGAATATTACGAAATGACCCTCGCTCACTTTCAGACCTCTCAACAAATCTCTCATCCAAATGTTCATAAAATACTTGATGTGATATCAAGTGAGTCTTCCTCAGAATTCTGTGTGTTGTACCAATCAGGCTATATCCTATTCGAAAGGATAGATTCCCAAAATTATTTAACTGAAGATGAATTGGATGAGCTGTTGCGCCAAGTTCAGGAGGGCCTTCAAGCGCAAAAAGATATTTTGGGCAGCGAAAACAATTTTCTAGACGAATGGAACATTTTTCAGCTCAACTCCAGTTTTAAAATCGGCATTTCATTGCCAAAATCAAGCTCAGAGCTACTTATTCCTCTGAAAAGCGATCTCAACTATGTCGTCTGTGATTCATATCACTTAATTTCTGTAGAGTCGCATGATAATGCAATCGGTAAGAAGAATTTTGATAGTATTTCTTTGGGAGTGACTGCTCTTCGAGCCACGGGGTTCGATGACATCGCAGAGGCTGTCCTGAGGCTACTAAGCGAATCTACTCCTAATTCAGTCGAAGAGGAATTATGGAAGATTTGTGGATCACCAAATGATCAAAGACTCGTAAAGATCGTGAGTTTCCTGCTAGAACCTGAGAAAAAATCAATTCAAGAGAAACCAGAGACAGAAGAGTTTGATTTCGAATGGAAAAGCGATGAAAATCGATCTGTTACACTGGCATATTTCGATACTATTTTCAATGGAAAGGCAGTTGAACCGGGTCCTCACACCAGCGGTCACCAAGGTTTTTGGCTAATATGATTGCTCAAGTAACTTATTTCAGATACTGTGTATAGCGTGCGATTGTCAGGAAATCGCAAGTACTTAGTAAGCGGATCAGCTGACTGTTCATTGAAACTATTCGACTTTCAAAACCGGAAACTAATGCACACGTTTCATAACGCCCATAAAGGTAATACTTATGAGAGCTTAGTTGCACACAATAATGTATTTCTGACAGACGCTGTTCTCACTGTTGCCGTGTCTTACGAAGGAGAGGTAGTCGCCTCTGGTTCAAGGGATAAGAGTCTCAAGGTTTATTCTTCCAGTAGCTATAAAGCACTCATCATCAAACCCAACTACCACATAGGTAATGCGCAATGAGCCAATATACTTCAACAGCAAACTTATTAGGGCCGATTTCTACATTGGCATTTACTAAGAATGGCAGATACTTAGTCTCAGGCTCTTCAGACCAGACAATTAAAATTTTGGATATCGAAAATCCTGAAGCAGAGAGAAATTTCGGCGTTGTACATGATGGTTGCTTGGTTCTATCTTTCCTCTCAAACTAAGCAATGCCAATATAGATAGCATTACTTGTCTCGTTCTTATCAATAATGACAGCACGATCGTTTCCGTATCTCTTGATCAGACAGTCAGATTTTTCGACTTTAGAACTGGAAAGTGCACGAAAGTGCTCAGATATTTGCATTCAAGTAACCACCTCTCATTGCCTATTGTTTCACGATATTTTCACAGGAGCGATGCCTTCGATAGCCGCAAATTCTCAGTTTATTGCTACAGGATCCTCTGACCGGTCAATATGTGTTTGTTCTGTAAAAACACATCGTCTGGTTGCAAAATTCACTGAAGTTCATAATTGTATCAAAGCTCCTCATTCTTTAAATCTTTAACTCATTCCTTTCAGCCTCGCCTCGTGCATTGTGCATAACTCCGGACTCAAAATTTGTTATTTCGGGCTCCCGGGAAAGAAATATCAAAGTTTTCAGCCTCTTCGCTCGCATCATTACTCACGTTTTCAATGCCCATGTGGGTTAGTAGTACTAACAACCTTTCTTCTTAATTACTAAATAATAGAGCCGATTTATGATCTCTGCTGTTCGAGTAACAACGAGCATATTGTCAGCTGTTCCGTGGATTGCACAGTCAGAGTTTTTAATCTTAACACTTGGAAACAAGAAGATGTGTTCGAAATCCGACCAAATTGTAAAACTCCTGCATTAAGTATTGAAAATAAATTGATCATAACAACAGATAGCGTGGGTTCGATGCTGATATCGCCGAATAATAAATATATCATTACTGGGGCGGGTGACTTCGGGATCAGAATATTCGACTTAGAAACAAGGCAATTGCTGCATACATTCGAGAACGCGCATCAAGATTGGGTGATGGGGTTGTGCATTTCCTCAGATAGCAAATACCTCGCGTCCACGAGTCCAGATAAACGAGTTATTAAATGGGACCTGGAAAACATGAAGCAGATGAACTTAATTGCTGACGCTCATGAAGGTGAATTTCGATTTGAGTGGTTCTTCAATAAATGTATTTGGCAAATAGAGTGGATTCTTTGTATGCTGATAACTCCCGACAATCAGTATATCATAACGGGGTCAAGAGACCGTTCGATCAAAATGTTCAATTTTTCTTCGCTTGGCTTGTTTGAAACCTTTGAGGAAGTACATGAAGGTGTCTACTCTATCAATATAGTTAGGTCATTATAATTGTGATTTTTCAACAGGATCCATCCGCACATTGGCGATCTCAACGGACAGCGAGTATCTTGCATCCGGAGCAGATGACTGCTCAGTCAATTTGTACTCCCTTTCAAGTTTCGCTCTATTATACACCCTTCCGAACGCACACGCACGTAAGCGTGTTTCTATGAAAAATCTAATAGTTTCCTCATAGAACCGATAAAGTCTCTCGGTATATCAGTGGCAAACAAATATCTTGTCTCTGGATCGAAAGATGGGACGATAAGAGTGTTCAATTTGCTAGAAGGGAGTTCAAAATGTAAATTCGGCACTGCTCATACGCGTAATATTTATCCTATGACTTCTGGTATGACGATTTGGTTCTAGATTCTGTAAAGTCCCTTGTGTTAAGTGCAGATGGTCGGTACATCATCTCCGGATCTTTTGACCATTCGATTGGTCTCTTTGATATTGAGACCAAGACAACTGTGAGAAAATTCCAAGATGCTCACCAAGGTAACAGTGATTAGGATTTGTATCTTTTAATCGAAATATGATAGATTGGATCGAATGCATGGCTATTTCCTCTCAAGGCAGTTTTGTAGCATCGGGTTCCAGTGATGGCATGATAAAAATACATCGTTTTACTGGATAATGTGAATAAGCTTATATTATCGGTATAACTCAAGCGCGTTTATTTATTCCTCATACATTGTGAAAAAATATCAACTACTACCCAGTTGCTGTTGTTGGCGCAATTCTTTGTGTCCTAATTAACGAAAATTCTGTTAATTCTAGTTGATTGAGAGGTCCTCTTCAAAGTTACTTTTATATTCTCAAAACATCTCAAGTAAACATTAGCGCAATTAAAATTATTTCACATAGATCATGACTAATCACTTCGGGTCTATCGATCTTATCCCACCGAAGCTTCAAACTGCTTATACACCGCATAGTCTCATTTATCAAGCATCGTATTACGACGTAATTAGCGTGAGCTCAAGGCTCAACGGAGAAAAATACCTGATCAGAACATTGAATACCAATTGCAAATTTTTCATGGAAAATCCGTCGCTAGCATCAACCCTTTTTGTTAAAGAAATCCTTCATCTCCTTAATCGCTATCGAAGGAATGAAGAAGAAGAATTTCAAATTGTTGAAGATTTTGAGATCTTCCAAGATAAAATGGCATTTGTAATGAGACCATATAGTTCCCTCGGCAACAAGAAAAAGGTTGAAGATGATATTGAAACCATGATTAAAAGCGTAATATCGGACCTCGATACTATAACAAATCAAATGCAATTGCTTGCACCAGCAATATTTCAGGAAAATATTTGCTGTTATGAAAAGATGGAATTGTATTTTTTAAGCGACTATGGCTCAGGCTACAACAGCACCTTCTCCAAATCATCAAACGATGCAGAATTTAAGCGAAAAGATACTGGACTTTATGCGCTTGGCATGATAGCTCTAGATCTCCTTCAAGGACCTGTAATACAGCAATCAAAAGCGAGTTCGCTTGAAAAGTCCACACTCAATTTTGCAGAAGTCTACACTCGATTAGAAACTATCAAATTAAAACGGTTAAAGAAGATTCTGCTCAAACTACTTAATCCAAGCGGTTTCTCCAACGAAATGCGATCATTCTCTTTAAAAAGTAAAGAAATCTTTTTCATTTCCAAAATATAAATCTTTAATAGCAATTTTAGATCCATCAGGAGATCTGAAATTGGTATGGTGTTCAGCGGAAACGAATTTGATTGGTGTCTACAGTCTGAAAGAGCATAAGAGGCAGAAAGATTTTGTCGGGTCTTCGCTCTCTCCTTCACGTACTTGCAACTTTTTTTACTCGGATTAACTTAGTAAACAACCAAGAGGGTTACACCTTTTTGGAAAGCATAGCAGGCACTGATTGTATCGTCTCTTTGCATCAAGTTGGAGATAAATCAGCCAAATTCGACATTTTCAATGTGAATTCAGGCAAAAGGATAGCTGGCATCGATAAAGTCAAAGGAAGTAACAGCCTCATTATCAGGTTCTGATTCAAGGCGACTTCACTTGAATAGTCATCGGAGAGGGTGGCGAGTTAGCTCACCATAGAGAGAGAAGTTTACTGGCGCTGATTTCTGTGAAAGATAAGTTCGCATATCACTTATTTGATTATAAGACTAACAAAGTGGTTGCGATTCCTGGTTGGCAGAACCAACAAAAGAGTAAATTTGTAAATTTAGCTGCTGCCTCATTCGACTTTCATCCAGCTTATATTACGGCGTTAGATTTCGATCCCGAGGGGAGAAATATCGCAAGTTTTGATGAAGAAAGCTGCTGTGTGATCTCAAAGGTGGGGAGGAAAGCTATCGCTTCTCTGCAAATTTCTCGTCAAGGAAAAAATGGTATTGTGGCTTTCGAAAGAGATAATAGCTTTGATAGGATGGTTTAATAGATGTAAATGGAACCCAATTTCGATGAAGCCGGCGATTGCAGTAAAATACGACCGAGCTTTCCTGCAGATCATTGATCCTGAAAAAACTACGTTAATGCATAAAGAACCCGTCGCGCTGGAAGAAAAAGAGAATTGTAAGCAATTGTACATTAAGACAGAATAAATGCTTGGGTATTAGGGGCATCGTGGATAGACTGGCGAGATGATGGAAATTTGATTGCTTGCAGCTCGGTGGGAAGCGTTAAAATTTATGATATGAGGAAAGGCGGGATCGTCAAGTGCTTTGGAGACTTACATAAACCGGGGCGTATTCGATATAATGTTGTCAATGAAGTGAAAAGTTAGTTTAGATCCTGTTGATTCTGTAAGATGGAGTCCTAATGGTGAACTGTTCGCATCGGCTAGCAGTGATCAGATGGTGAAGCTAGTGGATTTTACAGTAGGTAAGGTTATTCATCAAGAAAGGACTTCGGATGCAAGTAAGATTGTTTATTGAAAAATTTCTAATAATGGGCTTTTTTAGAATTTGCACACTCTGTCTGTTTTGCGGGCCAAAGCTAAGAACAAGATGTAGGCCCATGAAATTTCTGAGAAAACTGTTGTGGACGAGTAGTAACGTGTTTCATCTAAAATTATTCATTATATTTTAGAGATTTTCTACTTTTGCACAGACTCTGAAAGAGTATATGAATTAACTGAAAAGCACAACAACCAAGTTTTGAATTATCTTATTAGGCATATTTTTCTATTTAACACAGCAAAACTCAGATTTATATTAATGCTGATGATATTGCTGAATCTGTTAAGACATATTCTGAAATCAGTTGTTTAAAATTGAAAAATCTAGAGATTTATATTGCACTACAATAAGTGGACGTAGTGAAATTAACTCTTTCCTCTTTATAAAAGCAGCCTATTTTGAAGGAGATAATTCACATAACGCTCTTAACAATGATTATAACGATTGAATCTTTTCATCATCCAGACAACTAATTATTTAGACGCTTGAGAAGTACCTTTTTTTTTTTGTCTTTAATACATTCGATTTGCAGTTCAAATAGCCAAGACCAGATTTTTTGTCTCTCTCTCCTCTTAACCAACAGCAGCTCCTGAATTATTCCTGAAAACCACGTTTCAAGCCCATCAGGCATACATCTGAGCCATTATCTCTCTGACATTTGTTTCGAGGACGCTTGGTATTTTTATTTTTTTTTTCTGAATTCGTCTAATTAAAGATCATCGCTCTCATCAATCAGGTTAATTACTCGATAATTGACTGCCTCCTCGCCAGCATCTTCCATCAACAATTCACTGGAAAATTTTGATTCGAGAACTTATATTACTGTACTTCAAGTTTTTCATAATATTTATGACTCACAACCCATAGTAGGACTCTCATGTAATACACTCTTTTTTTCGTTCTCTTTTTGAATATGCTAAAGCTTTTGAAAAACACTCTTTCTTCGAAATTTCTATTTTACGACTTTCGCCTTCTCAATAAAAGGAAAGACCGAGAACATACATATCGATGCTTCTATCCTTGAAAAGTAAATTCCATTTTTCTATAATTAACTTGACGTAAAACTGGTTCATTCCAAAGAATAAATCGTTTCTTATTATATAATTAGAATTCATATATATAATTCAGCTTATGCTGTTTACAACTAGCGGTTTTCGAATTTCCACTTAATTTCGAAATACTTTGACTGAAAATCAAAACTTCCAGTAAACATCCAATGGATACACATACTGAATTAGATATCGAAATCTTCCATCCTGGCAATGCAGTTCTTTAGATAAGTACGCTGAGTCGCCTATAATTTGTTTCTTTGCAAAGAAATTGAAATGGGACCTATCATCATGAAGTTAGGGTTACTCTTGTCTTTGCTGTTGGTCGCAGCTTGCGTCGATCTCTCTCATCTCCAAAATGAATTCCGTGCAGCAAGTATACGAATAGTAATCTGCTGAAGTCACTAATATTTTTCATAAGAGGAAAAAGAAGCCCATGAAAATCATCATGACGATTATCCATTAGCTCTCCCAAGCTCAGAAGTTCTCGATCATTTGAAGGAGATATTAGTTGAAATTAAACACGGGAAAGCCAATGGGAACGATTATGGCACGTTGTTCCAAGACGCAAACCTCTTCAAGCAGTTAGAATTATACGATCATTATCCTGCGGTGAACTGGAAGCTGAAATTCAAGAAATATCATCTCAAATGGAATCCAAATTACTGTAATCAAGTCGATTTATTGAACATGCTTGATTCCGAGAACGTATTCAAGAATGAATATACAAACAGCATGTTTATTGCACGTACTGCTTTACAAATTTCTCTCCTTACTTAACTGTTTGCGACAGGCATCGTAAATGACGTATTAAAGAAACGGGGTGGCTATCTCGGCCAGATAAAACAGAATGGCTTGTACAAGAAGCTCCCGATCAGAACTACTCTCTTTTGGGGAGATTACCCTTCGAATAAATATATTCATGACATCGGAGTCAATCATTTATGTATGATTCAGTCATTCTTTCGAAGTCCCTTATCCTTGAAAAGGTCTCTCGCAACTTTATCCTTGGATTCCAGGGCTAGAGGCACAAACACTGAAACAACTCGTCCCAGGGACTGTGAGGTAAAATTTTTTGGTGTTCATTTTTACTGATGTTGTCGCATAGAGCTTATAATAAGACCGTCAACAACCTGAAGTGCTTCGATCCTAAAAAGTTTTACCCTGATACCTATTACCTTCATAGTACCATAAGACCATCCTTTTCCAATCCCCTAATTTCAATAATTTTCAAAGACCCTCAGCAATGTCGTGAATTTTTCGCGTATATTAATTCTCGTGAATACGCAGAAGCTAAGGCGAAAGTGCCTGCACAATTCTTTATGAAAACGACGAATCAGTGGATCCATCAAGGAAAAGGAGTACAACTAATGTCCGCACACAAAGAAGAGGAGTTAAAGAGAGTTTACAAGAACGGAGAGCTCTGTGACAGGAAACTCTACGACACGATCATCCAGAAGAACGTCCATAACCCTCTGTTAATCTACAAAGGCAACAAATTCGATTTCAGAGTCTACGTACTGGTTGTCTCGACGAATCCATTGATAGCGTATTTCTACCGCGATGGCTGGGTGAGAGCTTCTGTTCTCACTTTCGACCCTCATAGCATGAAGGTAAATCCAAGGAAATATTGTGCACAATTGACTGAATGCTTTGTAGGAGGAAGACCACCTCACCAACACACATGTCACTGACCCGATTATCAATAGAATTAAAAGTCGCGAAGAAAGAAGTCGGCTGATTGAGTTACAATTGGGACTTTTTGACCGGCTTTCAAAGGATCTCAAGGAAAAAGTAAGCCTTATCTGTTAGATTATAGCCAATTCTTTTACTTTTCAAAGGGGAGAATAACTGATGAAGCTGCTTTCATAAATGAACTAAAAAATAAAATGAAAAACTCCGTTGCTCATATCATGAGAATGAACATGCCCCATCTGTACAACTCGAGCAACGTGTATAAGTTCCTTGGGTTGGACTTCATGCTGGAAGATAATATGAACCTGGTATTCATTGAAACCAACAATGGGCCGCAGATGTTCCAGTCTACCTCAAAGAACCAGAAATTCATGGAAGTTATGCATAACCATACTCTCGATCTCATGTATGCTTACTTGAGAAGCAGAATAAAGAGACTTCGAGAATTCTTTTTTGAAGCGTATGAGGTGCTGGAGGTCAATAGAGGTCCCTCGGTCATAGATGCGCTGAAAAAGGAGTTTAAAAGGATCAATAAGAACTATTTGGAACCAGAATATCAGATTTCTGCTGAAAATGGATGGGAAAAAATCATCGATGGAAATTTGCCAGGAAAAGAGATGTTCATGGGACACCTTGACGAATCTTGCTTTGAGTAAATTTCTTAGAATGCTAATTCGCGTATTTCTGTCTGAATGTTTAAAGACAAGTGAATGGGGAGAATTGGTTGTTATTATAATAATATCGACTATACATAATGTTTTTTGGGTTGTGAATTTTGATTTAATGAAGTGTTCGGTTTGCTGGAAATCAATTTATCGTATTTAGTTTGTCTTTTTATACATTGCATTTCATTGTGTTTTCAATGAAACCCACTTGCGTTTGAAGAAAAATGATCCTGCGTGCTCTAGCCTTAACTTTTAGAAATTTTCTGAAGTATGTGTAATTTAGCATCCACAAACACAATAACTTTTGAGTTGGGTAAAATAGCTCTATTCGAGTGATTGATCTTTCAACAGTTTCTTATGATAAAACTCGATATAAATAGAAAAAATCACTGATTTCACTGATTTTTTCCTTTAATAATATAAAAAAAGAGACATTAATGCGTCAATTATCCCATAAAAAATCTGTCTCACTCTGGATAACTAACTCTATCATAATCCATTCTCTTGGCCTCGATTTTGAACATTTGGCAAATAGTCACACATTCTTGCGAAAGTAAACTCATATTTGGCTTGTTTTGTGGCGGCGACTCTCTAAAGGTACCCTCAAGATCGCTGAGTTTGTTTAATTTGTTCTTTTCGCCTGTAAGCATCCCCCAAATTTCCCTTCGCACATTCGGACTCAAAATAAACACCAAACAGTACAAAAACCCCTGTAACTGACGCAGCGTGATGTGAACTAGCGATAACCATTGCGGCATGTCACCATGAATTGTTACGTACAATCGTACGAGGAGATCGATCGGGTTAACGATTGTAAAAACAATCGGGTAGATGATCAAGAGGCGGAAATCCTGAGAAGTTTTAATAACTTCATAGCGTCTGAGATACAAGATCGTCGCGATAGTAAAACCTATCACCACGATAACCGCCACAGCTTTAGGGAGGAGGTAGAAACCGAGAAAAACGAACCAATCGTAGAATATTTCAGCCCTTAAGTCAATCCAGCAATAGCCATCCACTGGCACGTATCCATTACCTGTGAATGGCATGAGTGCACACAAAACGGCCGGTATGAATCCAATGAGTACATAATTCCCTTTCCAGTGATCAAGATCCGATTCGTCGAGGTTCTTTAGAACGGTAACTTGGACTGTTCGAACAAACATGCTGACTAAGAATACCAAGGATATGTTAGAGTAAACTCTAAGGGCTCCAAAAACATCGCATAGTGTGTCTCTTTTGTCGTTTGGGATGAAGGCTGCTACGAGGAGAGGTATGTTAGCGAGAAGGATTAGCATCTCGAGCTCATAGAAGAAATTCATGACTCTCTTCCGCAAAAAGTAGTAAATTAGAAGGATTGTGCATATTGTGGCAGTAGAAAGTATCGTACAACCAAGAGAGACGTACTCTATAATGTTTAGTTCTTCAATGGGACGAGTTAGGATTTCCATGGGTGAATTTGCCGTTGTTTGTGAATTTGTCTTGAGAATAATTTTGATCCTGAATGAATTTTAAATTAAACTTCGATTAAGGTAAGCCTTCAAGATAATACTATCGGCCAGATTGATATATGGTAGAAGTGAAAAGGCAAAATAAGTTCGAGATACCATATTATTGTGAGAGTTTGCTTGTGACTTTGAATGAACCAGTCAAGTCAAAAATCGTGTATTTTTAGAGCATTCAAGGCTGCTTCACTACTCTAGTTAGCAGTGGACCAAATGAGTTTCGGACGATGAATCAGCTTCGCCAATTTCTAATTAACGGTACTGTTATGAACTGGAAGAGCAAAGCTCCCAAATAGTCTTGAAACGGTTCTTTTTGGTATGAAAATAATATAATATTCATCTTCTCAATCAAGCAAATTGATTGCTAGGTTAAATATGTAGATTTTCAAAGGAATATATTGTCACAAATAGCTCTGATAGCAAAGTTAATATTGTATCATACTCGCAATTATCATGAGGTAACAACAAATTTAGCTCCGAATTGACAAAATAAGTATCTATTAATAATTTTGTAATTTTCATTAATTCAAATCCAAGCTGCTTTTTTTTTGTTTGCGTTAAATATAGCCAATCAAATTATTATTGACACTGATTTTCAAGAGCCCTTCACAATTTTCACCCCTCAGTTCTTCGAATGATCGCCACATAATCCTACACAAAATAATCAAGTCCTACACACTTCTCATTCTTGCAAAAGGTATCACACTTGTCTTAGTTGTCTCTGTGTAGACTCCTCAATCTGTCTATTAAGTTCACAAATAACTTCGGATAAATCGCAATACTGCAATTAAAATTGTCATTTATTTTTAGAGCAGCCTGTTTGATGTATGACTTCAAAGATTCCACCATCAAAAAGGAGTTCTTCCTGGAGCGATTCGAACAGAGACTCGAGTTCCGCAGGAAGTTCAAGTTTTTCGTATTATTCTTGCTCGTCTTTTGGATTTTGAACGATCTTTTATTTGCCCTTGACAGTACTTTCACATGGCTTTATTTTGCCCTCAGGACAGTCGCGGCTCTCATGGTGGCCGGGATATATGTGAAAATCACCCAGCACAAATATTTCAGCGACCTCACAGCTGGAAACAGGATCTATTACGTCGATTTCTTCATCTTTTTCCCATTACTGGCGCTTCAGACGATATTGACTGGCGTATCTTCCACACAAGGGGTCGAGCTCAGCGAAACTGACGGAATAAAAGGATATTTCTTCGCGTTGGACATGGCTTTCAATTTCATGTGGCCTTTATTGCTATCTGAGTTCTTAATTACGAATTGGCTGTTTAGAGTCAGCTATTTTGGAACATATTGGGCAATCCTACTTGTGCTCAAAGCAATACACCTCCCAACTGCTGCTGGGCTGTTCCTTAATGTGAGGGTTTTCGCATATTTTATCATTATCGTTGTATTCCAAGAGCGATCATCACGGCTTAATTTTGATATTAAGCGAGCTCACCGAAACAAAATTGAAATGTTCGAGTCTATCTTGAAACGAATCCAAGAGCAAATAGTTGTGTTTAATCGCAAAATGGAGGTCAAATATTCCAACATCTCACCCAAAAACCTCTCAGATGAGTTTCCCACTCCCAGAGACAACCTATCTCCAGAGTGCATACTTAGTAACATCACCTCCTTGAGACTCCTGACAGGCAGCATCCTCAACACCAATTTCGCCAAATTATTCGAAGAGCAATCAAACCAGACTCTCAATTTAACTCAATGTCTTGACAAAATCGCAAAAACGCAGGAATTTTACGATGAGCTCGGAGCAAGGAACTTCATCCAAATCGAGGGAAAGTCTTCTGAGGTTCCCTGCTCAAATAAAATTCCACTAGGTTCCGAAACAAGGTATTTTACACTGCAACTCTTCACAAACTGCCTTCATGATGAGGAATGTATCGTCGTAATTATAAAGGACATCACACATCACATCAGCATGCTGCAAGAAAAAAACGACCTTCAGACTAATCTGCTAAACTCTCTTTCTCACGAGCTCAAGACTCCTCTGGGCATTAGTCTTGGGCTGGTCGAAAAGGCTGTGGAGGATCATAAGACGCCATTGGAATTGAGTAAAACATATTTGGTGCCTGCTCTGAGCTATGGGAAGATGCTGACGTTCTTTATCAATGACGTTTTGGACTTTATTAAAATCCAGAAAAATGAATTCCAGTTAAATCCGGACTATTTTTGCGTTGAGAACCTGCTAGACGAGATCATCAAACTATTTGATATCTCATTCAAGCGAAAAGATATATCATTTAAACTCGATTACGATGAATCGGTTCGAACTTTGATTAGCAGCGATCCTGAGCGCCTGAAACAAGTTCTCGTGAACCTTCTTTCGAATGCCATTAAATATACCATGCAAGGGACTGTCACGCTAGGATTTACTCATTCTGAAGACTCCTCTGCTTTTTCATTTTTTATTAAAGATACTGGAATCGGGATCAGAAAGGATGAACTCGAAATCCTAAATACAAAGCTAGAATCCATCAATTTCGTTGCCACTGTAAACGCGAATTCCACTGGTGCTGGTATAGGTTTGATCACAGCCAACGCGCTTGTAAAGCGGCTGAATCCGAGCAAGAATCTGGGTTTATTTATCGAGTCCCAAAGCGGGGTTGGATCCAAATTTTCATTTATTGTGGAAAATGTTCCTCAAGCATCCAATCGACTGAACACGTCGTTTGAGTTTGGAGCTGAGGTGCATTCACCGCAACGAAAAGCTAGAAATGCGTTCGTTTCAAGCTTCAAAAGCTCAGAGGATTTGTTCAGCTTGCATTCAGGTATATTACTAAGAAAAATGAAGAATAATAAGCAGGACTCAATGCGGTCGGATGAACTGCGTCTGGAAGAGCTTGAGCTCCCTTGCCAGAGTCAGGATCTAGGCTGTGCCTGTAAAAGGATACTTGTGATAGACGATGAAGTTTTCAATACGGTTGCTGCTGAAATGATCTGTAAAGCTTTTGGATTTACTGTAGACTGCGCTTTTAATGGCAAACAGGCGTTAAACCTTATCCAGCGTCGAAATGATGCGAGTTGTTGCAGTGATTGTAGACCATATGAGTTGGTTATTATGGATTGTAATATGCCAGTTATGGATGGATATCAAGCAACGAGACGTATCAGAGAAATGATTCAAGCGGGGACATGGAAAGATATGATTATAGTTGGATGCACAGCGTATGAAGGAAGAGACAAACTTGAAGAATGTCTGAGAAGTGGTATGAATACTTATGTGAAGAAGCCATTGGATCGCAATAAATTTGCTCAGTTACTAGGGAGGTTTAATATATAAAACGAGTTTTTCCTTTTTTGTTTTTTGTTGTAATTTTTTTCCAGAGTTAGAAATAAGTAATTAATTTTCACGGAGGCGTTTTTGCAACATCTTAACAAATGCAATTTCATTGTACAAAGTTTTTAGACCATGTATGCAATTCTGATTCTCGGCTATGTGCTCTATTGTTTATCGTCAATGGATATAAAGAAGATGTTTATGCCACCAACTGAGGGGGACAAATTGCAATCATGATTTCTATGATATTTAGTGTGCATGATTTACAATACTTCAATATTTCAAATTGAAAACGGTGTAATAAAGTTCAGCTGTTTCGATCATCTGATGATGGCAAAAGCTTCGCTGCTGAAATACTGAATTCTGCCAAGATATTGGTCCTGACGACAAAGTAAAGTTATTCAAATATCCAGCAATGCTATGCCTCTAAGCAATAATAGCTTCTTTAATTTATTGCTGGAAGAAAATAGCTTAGTTCTGGTTCTAATTACTTGTCATTTCAGTAATTTGTCTTAGGTACGCTTCTGACTTGCCACTAGCCACAAGAGGTAAGGAACTCCTTTCATAATCTTCTTTCCTCGTAAATAACGATAACCTGCCATTTTATTAGGTGACTGAAAGTTCCCCTCATATGAAAATGAATTGTTATTAAATCAAGCTGGTTTCAACAGTTCTTGAAATAGACAAAATTTTTTTCTTTTTGATCAATTTCCGTTAAATTCATGAATTGATGATCAAAAGAATTTTGTTAATTTCTAAATTCAAAAACTTATATTTCAAAGAACTGATAACAGATCTTAGAAAATTCCCACATGTATTCCTCTGTCAGATATCGCAATTAAAATTTTTAAATAAGACTGTTCCCGAATTCAAAATGGATATTATCATGCAAGGCTTCCCACCAGAGCTCGAAACTCTAGACGAGACTCCAAAGTACATTATCACCTCCTTCTCCTCACTTCTTAACTCCGTAATATACAGGTTTACGTGTTGCTTTGATAATGGATTTAGTGGAACTATTACTGAAGATCTCAGATTCGATGAAAGATCTAAAACAAGAGTGAGTTCAGATCGAAAAGAACGGCGTGCACTTTCCAATACAGGGCAGTTCTCCAAAATTTCCTCTTCTAAAAGGCAGCCAGTCAAGCACCTGGTCGTCTTACTTGAAGATGTGATATTCACCTCTGAAATGCTTGATAAACTGCTCTTATCGAAGGTAATCACACATAATGTGCTAGCAAAACATCATATCTAACCTCTTAGACTCAAATCGACAAAGAGTACTTCCGTTTGGTGTCGCTTGTTTGCAGAAGACCCGGAGTCAAAGCTTTTTTCAAAGGACTCTCCAAGTATTATCGAATTTCCGTGCTTTCTACCCATGAAGGAATAGTAATTTGCACTAAGCGTCCATTATGCGAAGTTTACACAACTTTTAGTTTGTCAAGAACCTCTTGTTTAACGCAAAAATCACAAAATACGTCAAGAAAATTTTCGTTGATAATCCGGAATGGTTGACTCGGACTGGACTTACTCGAGACAAGAACTTTTGGGAGTCCATTGGATTACAAGCCTCTAATACAATACTGATCACGGTATCCGACTCTATTTCTTAGAAAGATTGTTTTAATACTATTTAACAGAGCAAGGAGAACTTCCACTTTGGGTTTGATCCGAAGAGTGTCCTGTCAGTGAATACATCTTCTAAAGAATCTCTTGACAGGAGTCTGCTTGACCTCATGCCTTTCTTGATCCATTATTCTCAAGTAGGATGTTTAATCGAATGTGATTTGACTCACAAATCATCTAGATTGTGGAGAAGAAGGCGCCAATAAGCGTCGTGCTTCGTGAGTTTCGAAAGAAGAGCAGCTCTCCAGATGTTTCTGAAGATAGCTTGAGCTGCGATTGCGATGTAGATCGAGATGAGAAATATGAAGAAACTCATCTATTGTCAAACAAGATAAGGAAAATAATGACTGGTAGACCTTTGATGGCCAGAAAGCTTTTATTATAAATCCGACGGGATATCCATGAAAATGTACTTATATTAAAAAGCAAGGTTGGTTTATATTTGCAGAAATTACTATTATTGGTAATCTGTTAATTTTGCATGTTATTGACAATGCTCTTTACTACTTGTGTATGAAACTTTAAATTTTGTAAACATCAATCTTAGGGTTCCCATTCTTCTTTAATGTGAAATAAATACTGTTAATAGAGAGATTATGAAGTAAGCAACGAGACATCAAGATAATAAGAATGACACAACTTTCTGTGAGCTGGATATTTGCCAATAAAGTTATTTATTTAGGTATTTTTTTCGGTTCTATTTGAAGAAAATAATCGCCATAACGCAAAATTAAATCTAAACTCACCAACGATCTTTTCCTTTCAGCATGTTCTTGATATACGGATTCATCAGCAAACTGGACGCGGGGAGCAAGGTGTAAATTTCTCTTACCTCCTTATATTGTCTTTCAGCCCAGGATATAACTGGAAATTGGAAAATCACAAGCAGAAGTACGTAGTAAATAAGACTCACTATAAGCAATATCAGTAACGAGGAGTTGGCAGTTTCTGCAATCTCTTTGAAATTCTGAATGTAAATATCAGTTACCATCCCCAATATAGCACATGACCTGTATCCATTAGTAACTAGATCTTCCAATGTTTTGTCGAATGTCAGACTCGCTGCAACTGCTTGCGATAAATCTGAGTCTCTTAGCTGATTACGGAAAGTAGATGTCCATTCAATTGTTTTCTGTAGCACTGCAGTGATTCCCATTGCTGCAAGACCATTGGTTTGATTTTGGCAAAGTTCAATCGACACTGGCTCACCAAACAACTCACAATAACTATTATTGCGTAAAGACGCAACCGTATTAGTTAAATTTGCTGAGACATAATGATTTTCGTGTACAGATTCGTCATTTGTCAATAAATTCGAAAGCTGAGCAGTCAAATTTTTTGCTCTATAAAAGTGACTCCATGTTTGATTAAGAATATTCGATGCCTGGTCTCTATCGCCTGCCGCTGCTAACGAAACCGTCTCAGCGAGGTGGCAGGTCATCCCTATAGCGCTCTCTGCGTTCTCGGCGATGATTCTATAATCTCTTAACAATGGAAGACAATGAGAGACAGGATCCGCTTTCATGATGTATCCAACGATAGGAGGAATAAGATACAATCCTCCAACAAATATGATTAAGGCTACTTTCGGTAAGATTTTCTTGTTAAGGGGGAGATATTTCTTCGAAAACGATTGTTTCTTTTGAGAGTCTTTGGAAACGACTTTTTTGGTCGCTGCCCTTGAAGCTGTCTTATTAAGAGCACTATTCTCTGCCCCGTTAATTAATTTCGCCTTTTTTTCAAGCCTTGTGGTTTCGTCGAGTAATTCTGTTCCTGAGATAGCTACCACTTTTGAGAGTAGACTCTCGCTGTACTTATTCAACCTGTAAAACATATAAAACATGCTCATGCCCACAAATATCGCCATGGCGAGTCCAACTAAGACTCGGTACTGCAATGTCTCCAGAAGTTGGTCGAATTGGTGATCCATTCTGTTGAATAAATCATGATTGAGACTCCACAGCATATCATCATAAAGCAAGCTCTGTTCTCGCAAAAAGCTTAAAGCGTCATTGTGGACGAAGGTTCCATCTGTGGTGGCTATTAAAACTTTGTATAAATAGCCTCGCAGAACTGTTAACGCTTCGTGAAAGTCGACGGCTCTATTGAGATAAGGAGTATCCGGTAACCTCAGATCTATGGTATAATTGTTGTATTGGAAATCTGGGTAGAAGATTTCCGGGCTTGCCTCAACAACGTATTCGAAATATTTATCGTTGAAATCCTCGGCTGAATCGACAATGATGCTTGGTATGGCGAAAAACCAAATAGCCGCAGTCTCGGGTGGATATAATTGACGTAAGGCAGAGAAAAAGAGCTCTTCAACTTGGAAAAAGTTGTAGATATTCAATAATAATATTATAGGGAAAGAAGTCAGACCGGAGAGTTCCGACAGGATGATGTATCTTCCAGAAAGGTCGACATAGTCTACGATTAGATATATGATTAATCCCAGGCATATAGCAATTTGAAACAATTTCACAGTTCGTATGCTTAATGGCACAGAAGGGTTCTTTAAATTTTGCTTAATACGCTCCAAGGCTCTCTTTTGTTTTAATTCTCCATTGGCAGTGTAACCTAGCGAAGATGCTCTTTGATTCTTGATGAATTCAGGATTATTTCGCTTGCGTTCAAGTGCTTCTACATTATCTTCGGAAGACTTATGAGTTAGAGACGCGCTGACTTCCTTCGCAAAGCTCCCGAAACTGATGATATTCTTTTGGGTTCCAGATATCAGTTCCTGAGAATTCAGCGGCATTCGCCTTCTTGAGACAATCTCACTTTTTTCAGGTGAGTTCGTATCCTGTCCTGAGGAAGGATTGAATCCATGATGAGCTTCGATTTTTGCAGGTAACTTGCCCAATTTTTGTTCTAGGGGGGTTTGCGCTCTATATAGATC